>Ga0326727_10007262_pt1 | contig 29460 bp, 33 predicted proteins | sample MB2enrmetagenome_FD_207643 | JGI IMG/M metagenome (GOLD analysis project Ga0326727, IMG submission 207643) | Lab enriched peat soil microbial communities from McLean, Ithaca, NY, United States - MB29MY | ecosystem: Environmental > Terrestrial > Soil > Wetlands > Peat | place: USA: New York... | reverse complement strand
CATCAAATTCCAGCATCTCAAAAATGTGTTTCGTGTAATCAATATATTGCTGGAACATGCTGGTATCAGGATTACCCTGATTAAAGGTAAGAATGAGCTTTTTTTTCACGGCACGTTCTTTGAAGTGAGGAGAGAACCGCGGAGAGATTTGCGCAAACAACCTGTCGGTGAATATCTTGGCCTGGGCACTCATCTGTCCCATGTAAATCGGCGAGCCGAAAACAATGGCGTCGGCATGCTCAATCGCGTCATAAACTTTCTGCATGTCGTCGTTGATAATACAACCCCCGTTGCCCTTGTGGCAGCCTAAACAGCCCCGGCACGGTTTGATATCAAGGTCGCTGAAATACCAGGATTGTGTTTCGGCACCCTGTTCTTTCGCACCTTCGAGTATTTTGTTTACTATCCAGGCGGTATTGCCTTCTTTGTGCGGACTTGCGATAAATCCCATGATTTTCATCTTTTTTGTCCCTTTATTATTCCGGAAGTCGGGATGATCAGTTTTTTCGTTCATTTTATCATCTTGTTGATATCGATTAATCGATATTGGATAATCGATATTGATGATAAAGCTTCCGCGGACATCAACAAGGTTTGAGCCTGCTCGTGGGCTTCATATTCTGGGAATCAAAGCTCGATATAGATAGCTTTTATCGCCAAAAGTCCATACATAAAGCGTGGAGTTGAATCACGCATGCCTTTCATAATACTATACTCTGAAGAAGGAAAGACAGAAGAACAAAAACAAAAAGTATCAACAGACATCACCCTTGGAATATCAAAGCATTTCAAAATTCCCAAGCAAGCAGTTCGAATAATCTTTCAGGAACCAAAAGAAAACCAAATATCATATAGTGGATGGCTAAAGTCGAGTCCCGAGTACAAAGCCAAAAAAGCTGAACTACAAAACACCAAACCCAATACGCAATTGACCATGCCTCTAGTAATACTGTACACTGAAGAAGGAAAAACAGAAGAACAATACCAAGAAGCAGCCAAAGACATCACAAATGCAATATCGAAACATTTCGACATTCCAGAACAAGCAGTACGAATAATCTTTCAAGAACTAAAAAAGAACCGCATAGCATCGGGTGGATTGCTAGAATCAAGTCCCGAGTATAAAGCCAAAAAGAAATTGGCCCAAATACAAAACACCAAAATCGAGCCCGAGTAACTACTCTTGAGAGCTTTGGGCTGGGGCGTTCTAGCTCCAAGGCTTTCTTTAGTTTGCTCTTTATCCAAAAGTTGCAGGAGGAGGCTTAATAGCGCGCGCGAAATTTTATAAGTAAATTTCAGTAAAAGGGTAACTGTTTAGTTTAAAAGGAGAGTGCGCGCGTTGGATGGAATTTTGGTGTGGACAGTGAACGGTGTAATTCTAAAAATTAAGACAACCAGAAATTTTTGGGCTACATTTTTTTGGAATAATCCTGAAAAAAAGGTTAAAATCATTTTCAGAAACGGTTGCAGAGCAGAGCTAGACTCGCCAGAATATCAGCGAGTAATAGATCTTTTGTCTAAAGGTTACACTGTCGAATCGCTTGGCAAATTGCTCTGTTTCAAAAAGGGTAATGTCAAAATTACGGGTCCTCTATCGCTTCTCGGTATCCTTAAGGAGGGACTTGACGAAATTTATTCTGTAGACTGCAAAAACAAAACTGTTTTAGACATCGGGGGCTATATTGGTGATAGCGCTGTGTATTTTTCAGCAATGGGGGCAGCGAAAGTTATCATTTATGAACCGGTTGTAGCCCATCATGAATTCATTAAGATAAATATGGCCTTAAATGATGTTAATGCTGAACTCCATGAGGAAGGCATTGGCGAGAATGATGGGTACACTCTGGTTAATTATGACATAATAAATAGTGGTTTTGGATTAACCAACAAGGGAGCAAAGAAAATGTTAATAAAAATTAAAAGCATAAAACGCATCATTGAAGAAAGTGGGGCGAGTATAGCCAAGCTCGATTGCGAAGGTGCTGAAAGCTCATTGGTTAATGTTCCTCCCGAAGTTCTTCAAACCATAGACTTTTACATGATTGAAATACATACACTAGAAATGAAAAGTATTTTGATGAATAAGTTTAGGGCTTCAGGTTTTGATGTTGTAAAGGATATTCCTACTGGTGTCGATGACCACACGTCGACGGTCTATTTTAAGAGAAAACAAGAGGACTTGCAGGCATCCTAGCGTACAGAAAAGTGAAATTTAGATGCTTTGCGAAAACACTTTTCAAAAAGAAATTACTCTGACCTGAGTTATTTCGAGTTGTTCAGCGAGCTCGAACCAAGCCTTCAAAATGGGCATAATATGCCCTGAGGCTTCTGTTAAGGTCAGTGTGGACAGCACTCTCATGAAGGCGCATTCGAGGCGTGGGGTTTAGCTTATTTCTTGCAGTGCACGCAGGCGCTTGATAATGTTTGGGTGAGTTGAGAAGATTTCAGCGAAGTTATCCTTGTGTGTCGGCTTCTGTGCGAGTGTTTGGTTTAGCAGCTCTTTTTTGTCTGCTATTCGGTTTGCGTGTAGCTCTGCCGAGTCAGCGTTTGCTCTGTCAGGATCAGCGATAAATAACGCTTTAAAGGCAGTAGTGTTTTTTTGTTGTTGTCTGTTTGGTTTGTAACTGCGTCGGCTTTCTTCAACTATTGTTACTAAGCCTGTTGAGAGCTTTTCTGCGCCGTTCTCAACCACTGAAACGCTGTGTCTGTCTGCATAGTACTCGCGGAGTCTGCTTAGTTGAAGTGTAAATAAGGTTAGTACCCACGAGAAAGCCATAAAGCCTAAGCCTATTAATGCGTTGCTGCCTCCTTTTTTGGCTCCTCCTCCGAAAGCGCCTGAAAGCATAAAGGTGTAACCGATAAAGTAGAATAATGATGGCAGAAAAGAAACCACCATCATGGCCTGCACGTCATGGTGCTTTAAATGACCGAGTTCATGTCCAATGACAGCTTCAACTTCACCACCATCAAGAGACTTCAAAAGCCCCGAAGTTACGGCGACGCGGCTACCCGATAGAGGTGAGCCGTAAGCGAACGCGTTTGGAAGTGGAATCTGGGCTAACATAAGTTTTGGTGTTGATATTCCGCTTTTCTTGCTCAGGTTTTCAACTGTCTGGTATAGTTCTGGGTTTTCGGCTTGTTTAAGTTCTCTAACTTTGTATATTGCGCCTATAAGGTATGGCCCCAACAACCATTGACCTATGTTCAGGGCTACTACAAGTATCCCTATGGTTACTAAGGAAAGGCCTATCCCAGCCAAGGTTAAGATGACTGCTATTACGAGGGTGGACAGCCCAAAGATTATGGCTAAAGTAGCTGCCATAGAAAGCCTAAGTTTCCAAGCGTTCATGCATCGGTCACTTTCAATTCATTAACCACTGAGTTTCTATGGACACTTATAACTTTTACGCGCAAATTGAAAGAAACTAAATATTTGAATATGACCTCATTCTGCTCCAGCAATGAAGATAAGCCTGCTTGAATTACGACTAAAACTTTGCCCAGCATAATCACCATAAACCCGCTTTACCATAAAAACAGTTTTCTCCAACAGAACCTGCAAACGTTTCAATTCATACAAACGGGAAATGTGCCTAAAAACTCTCATTTGCCCCTCTGCCTTATCACAAACCACCCACAAATCACACAGCCTATCGCCATCTGCGTTTACTGTTCGTTTTTGAAGCAGAAAAAAGCTCGGATATTCCCTCCACTTGAAAAACCGAAAAAGCCCTCGCTTAGCCAAACGATTGTTAAACTTCAATAAAATCGGTAAAAAGACCCATTTAAACTCTGCTCGCCGATTTGCATTGTACTTTAACATTAAACGTTCACGGTTGAAGACATCAACGATTAATACGCCGTCTTGGCCGAATGCTTCTCGCAGTTCCCTCAGACTTTGGAGGTCACCTTGTTCCAAGGGCAGAAACCCTAAACTTGTATCCATGCTGATTGAAGCCGAAAAAGCTCCAGCCTTAAAAGGCAAACACCGCATATCCCCCCTAACCAGTTTGGATGTGGCTCCAGCGGTTCTTGGCTATCTTGAGAAGATTTAGCGATATGTCTAAACCGACCATGTTGTATCCTTCCTTGCTTAGGGGAATTGAGTGCCTTCCAGTTCCGCAGGCAAGGTCCAAAACCAACCCGTTTCCTTTCAGGGTGTTTTTTACGAATTGTATTTGCTTTTCTGTATGGCTTTGGTCGGCTATTTCTGCCCAGTAAAGACCCATTTCGTCAAAAACGCTCAATCCGTCAGCTTCGCCTCGTTATTGTCTGCAAAGATTTAGCTGTTCGCACCTTAAATGCTTGGCTTTAGCTTAAAATGCTTCGAGCCGCTTAAATACCCACAGGACCTATTTTCTAATCTACGGGAGTATCAAGCATTGAGTGAAAAGCACGATTGGCAGCGTCTTTACATGCTCCTTAAACTCGCGGAAATGGGCGCTTACCACCGAACCGCCAAAATTTCAACCGAGTTTTTAGCAGGCAAACTTGGGATTTCCCAGCAAACCGCGTCGCGCTATCTTATAGAGCTTGAGCGCAGAGGGTGGATACAGAGGAACATTACTCCGGAAGGGAGCTTGATTAAAATTGAAGAGGCTGGATCTAAAGAGCTGACAAAACTTTATTCTAACTTGAAATTTTTAGTTGAGAAATCGTATCCTCCCTCGGTAACTTTGGAAGGAACTGTTTTCACGGGTTTAGGTGAAGGCGCTTATTACATCGCAAAAGATCCTTATCGGAAACAGTTTACTGAAAAGTTAGGGTTTGACCCTTACCCTGGCACGCTTAACCTTAAACTATCAAGTGACTATGACATTAAAACTCGCATGGAAATAGAAGCGTACCCAGCAATCGAGATCACAGGCTTCAAGAACGAAGACCGAACCTTCGGCTTGGTGAAATGTTACCCTGCAATCATCGATAACAAGGTTAAAGGTGCTTTGATAACGGCGTTGCGAAGCCACTATGATGTTTCAGTGCTGGAAATAATTGCGCCTGTATGCCTCAGAAAACAGTTAAACCTCAAAGACGGCAGCGCAGTGAAAGCGGAAATTTACATTATGCCCTAGCTAAAACGGCGAAATGGGATGCTTGTACTTAACTGAATACTGCTCATGAGGGTTACGCATTGTACCTAACCAATAACCGATTAGCAAACCGAAACCTAATCCGCCTATATGAGCCAAATCGTTCACGCCTGGCCCTAATCCACTGATAAACAGCAGAAAGAACGCGTAAACCAACGCTCCGAGGAGAGATTGTCTAACAGAACGCCTATTATAAATCACAACTGCTCCGAACAGTGAGAAAATTGCGCCTGAGGCTCCAACCGATAATAGGTTTGGTCCAAACGCTAAGGAAACAACGTTGCCTGCTAAGCCCCCGAAGAGGTAGATTCCAAGGTACTCGGGCAGAGAAAACATTTCTTCTGCGCGTAAACCGAAGATGAATAGAAAAAGCATGTTGCCGCCAATGTGCGCTATTGACGCGTGGACAAACATGGACGTAAAAAGCTGGTAATAAGCACCATGAAAAACCTCCAGGTTCCATTGATACAATGGAGGAATGGCATTAAAGTTTGTGTTCAGCCAATTTCCGCCAACTATAGAGGTATAAATGTAGACAGCGACGTTTACGGCGATTAGAATGTACGTGGGCTTATACTTCTCTGAATTCATGATGATGCATGACCGATTTAACCGTCAAGTTTGTCAATTATTTCCTGTTTAATCTTTGATGAACTATCTAAAGTGTACTCTTCAAACTTGCCGATTCTGACAATCTTAATGTTCAATTTGTGTTTATCCACGTAATTCCGCACTTCTTTCTCCATTTCATCTTGGTCGTATCCTAAAGCAATCACGTCGGGCTTAACGTTTTCAATGACTTCACCAATGTCAAAGTTCCTGTATCCAAGCACTGCTTCATCAACAACTTTCAACGATTCAACCAGTGTGCAACGTTGATTCTCAGACATTATGGGTTTTCTGCCCTTGGCTTTCTCCACCGTGCTGTCTCTTGCAATGATAACTACTAGTTTAGCGTTTTTTCCGCCTGCTTTTTTGGCCCCCTCCAAAAATTTAACGTGACCCAAATGAAGCAGGTCGAACACGCCTGATGCTAAGACGACTTTTTTCTTTCCTGGTTTTTTGGCCATTCGAATTTCACAGCGCCTAATAGTCTTAAAGCGTCAAGGAGCCCTTCACAGTAGGCTACTGAAGTTAGGCTGGTTTCAAGCTTGCCTTGAGCCTTATAATACTTTGCGTCTTTTAAGTAATCCGAAGCCCAACACAAAATATTAGCCACAGCTTCCCCTGTCACGTTTATGGGCAGTTTTGTTTGTTGCAGTTCTTTGAGGACTTTTTCTGCTGAAGAAATATACTTTGAAGTGAGCGCTTCTAAACTCATTTGGCAAGCCTCCTGAACTCTGCTGGTGCGCCAGCAAAAGCAATCAAAGATTCGGTTTCCATAAAATGCAAATCGCCTGGAAAAATCAAACTGTATGGTGGCTCGCCGAAGTCATAATTCAATAAATTTTTGACGAAATCAGCTTTCAAGGTTGGATTGTTGCTTCCTGCCCGTGCGATGCCGACTGCAACTGTGTCTGGGGTGATTACGCCTTTTTTGTTTTTTTGTTCAACCTCAAGCAGCATTGCGATGGCTTGGTTGATACTTAAGAACTGCTTTTCGTTCGCTTTCAAATCTAAAAGACAAAGAGTATGCAAACCAAACTTTTTGTTTTGAGCGATGACATTGTAGGGTGTTTCCGAAAAATTCTCAGGGAAGGGAACGGTGACTGTTTTTCCAAACTTGTAATTATGCAATCCTGATAAGCTTATTATCGCTGAAATTATGGACGCCCCATGGATAATGCGGGTTTTTATTCCATGCTTTTCGGCATCAACTCGCAATGTCACGTGTGTCGTGGCGATAAATGGATCACCAGGAACAAGAAAAGCGGCTTTGCCTTTTTTGGCGGCTTCAAGAATGATGGTGCCGTTTTCTTCTTCAAGTTCACGTCTTGAAACTACTTGGACTTTTTTGCCGCACAGAGTCTCGAAACGTCGCAGGTTGAAGTCCGGCATGAGGCTAGTGTAGAGTTCCATGAAAACGTAATCTGCAGTTTTGGTTTCTTCTAAACCTTTGACGCTTATGCCTTTTTCATCGTTTAATCCTAAGCCTATGAAGACAAGTTCATTCAACTGTGAGCCCTTGTAAGTAATTGAGGGAGGTTGAGACTTAAAGGTTATTTTTCTTTGATTTCGCCCTTTTCAACCAACCGATTATAGTAAACGCGGCAGGTGTTCATGGAAACTCCAGTGCGTTCGCAGAATACAGTAAGAATTTTTTCCACGGGTTCATCAGGTTTTTTTTCTTTAAGACTTTCCTTTAACTCTTGAATCATATGTTTATCGATTTTATCGCTCATCAGCATCCTCCTTCCTATCACACATTATTTATGCTGCTCTTTCTCAAAACTCTTTCTTGTTTTTTCGGATGAAACATGGTATTTTCGGGATTGAATGTTGCACTCAGTGTTCCAGTTTAAAGAAGGCACAAGAAAACAGCCTATTAAAGATCAAATGCCGATACTATGAAAATGGTTATTTGCCTTTATCCTTCTTGTTGTATTGAACTGAGCCACTCGGTAACAGCTTTAGAAGTGTCCATTTCAAACTTCATTAGTCTTCACTCTCCATAAAAGCTTTATTAGATTAGTGGAGTAGGAATCCATTATCCTACGCATTTCAGCCCGTAGCTGAAGGTTGAAACCTGAATGAAGCCTGTTGACAATTTAGTTAGAGATAACATAAAGAATCTTAAGCCATGCGTTCATGGCGGAGAGGTTTTGGATGCTGCAGGCAAAAGTGGTTTTAGACGGGAGGAAATTTTAGATTTCAGTTCAAACGTGAATCCTTTAGGTCCATCAAAAAGGGCGCTTGAAGCAGCAAAAAACAGCTTTAAAGAAATTCCTGCTTATCCAGACTCAAATTCTAACGAGTTACGACAAGCTATAGCCCGTCACTTTAACGGATTAAGCAAAAACAATGTCGTTGTTGGTAACGGCTCCACTGAACTTATGTATTTGTTTGCTGAGGCTTTCCTGAAAAAAGGCGAGACCGCCATTATTCCTGCACCGACATTTGGGGAATACGAGAGTGCAGTTAGAAAGACTGGAGAAACACCGAAATTCGTAAAGCTTGACAGCAATTTCAACATTGAAGCAGACGCTTTTGAACGCGAAATGGCAAGCGCAAAAATTGTTTTCTTATGCAACCCCAATAATCCAACCAGTATTCTTATTCCAAACGAAACTTTAACGAAGATAATTGAGCGGGCTTTGGAGCAGAGCAGCCTTGTTTTTCTTGATGAAGATTTCTTGGAGTTCGTGGAAAACGAAAAAGCCCTATCAATGATAAACAAAATAAAAAGTTACCCGAACCTGTTTATTTTAAGGTCTTTTACGAAAATTTTTGGTTTAACTGGTTTGCGGGTCGGCTACGGAATTGCCTCTGAAGAAATCATCAATGTGCTATTGTGCGCGAAGATTCCTTGGAACGTTAACTGTTTAGCGCAGGCTGCCGCTGTTGCCGCGTTGAAGGACCAGAAGCATCTAAGGGTGACTCGTGAGCTTATCAAAAAAGAGAAAACGCAACTCTTAGCCGATTTAGAGGGAATTAAGTCGTTCAGGGTGTACAGGGCAGACGCTAACTTTTTCTTTATTGACATTCGCAAATCAGGCTTAACAGCGGCTGAACTGAAGAATAAACTGCTGGGGGAGGGCATTTTGATTCGGGACTGCACCTCTTTTAGGGGACTTGACCAATACTATATTCGTGTAGCCGTTAAAACCCGTGTGGAGAATGAGCGTTTGATTGAAGCTTTGAAGCGGACAGTGAAAAATTAGAGAAGACTAAGGTTTGATAGGGAAGGAACCATGTTTTCATTTGATTTCTCCTTGTTTGTCGATTCTGCCCTGATTTTTCTATTAGCCTTTTTGATTGATGCAGTCCTAGGAGAGTACCCTGACAAGATTCACCCAACCATCGGCATAGGCAAAATAATATCTTACCTCAAACCGAAAGCGAAAAACCCAAACCCCAAAATCGAAAAAGCAAACGGCGTCATATTAGCCTTAGGTGTTATGCTGCTTGTTTCGCTTCCAGTTTTTTTTCTTCTTTTTTGGATTAGGCAATTCTTCGGTCCAATACCATACATTATTGTAGGCGCGTTCTTGTTTAAGGCTACTTTTTCAGTTAAAGGCATGAGCCAATACACTCAACCGATTGCAAAGGCTTTAAAGAAGAATGATTTAGCTGAAGCCCGGAAATGGTTGCCCTTCATTGTCCGCCGAGACCCAAACACGCTGAATGAAAGGCAGATTATCTCCGCTGCTGTTGAGTCCATCGCGGAAAGCACTACGGACGGGATAACCGCGCCATTCTTCTTCTTTGCCATTTTCGGTGTTCCAGGCGCTTTTGCTTACCGCGTGGTTAACACGTTAGATTCCATGGTCGGTTATAAGAATGTCGAAAACAAGAATGTAGGTTGGTTCTCAGCAAACCTTGACACCATAGCCAACTATATCCCAGCCAGGTTAACAGCGTACCTAATGGTTGCCGCAGCTTTTCTTTTGAGGGAAAACTGGCGAGAATCATGGCGCATTTTGCAGAGGGACAAGGGAAAAACCGCTAGCATAAACGCAGGCTGGACCATCTCAGCCATGGCTGGAGCACTAAACACTCAACTGGAAAAAAAGGGCTACTACGTTTTAGGCGACGACCATGGAATCTCGCCAGAACACATCCAAAGGGCACTGAGAGTGATGGCGGTTACAGCCGTCCTGTTCAGCTTAGGGGTGGTTTTGCCAGTTTTGGCTTTAAGAATCTACGTTGCAGGACTCTAAGGCTCCAACTTAACCATCAACATGGCGATACCAAAACAAATTCTTCCGCGATACAGAAGCCCAAATCTTCAACCATTCTCAAGAGCTCATTTTCCGAGACCGACTATCGTGACAGAGGTATTTATGTCGATAAGTTTTTATGTTCCGCTTAAATCTCTAAGGAGTCACCAACATATATAAACGGCAAAACGATGGATTGATGGACCAAAATGGTAAGAAAAGCGCGAATACGCCTCACAAGCACAGATTACGGCAAACTTGAAGAGGTATGCGGAGAACTGAAAAGTATCGCCCAGAAAACAGGCGTAAAAATCAACGGTCCAGTACCATTGCCCACAAAAAGACTCAAAGTGCCAGTTCTAAAAGCCCCGTCAGGTGAAGGAACCGCCACGTGGGACAGGTGGGAGATGCGCATTCACAAACGATTAATCGATATTGACTCGGAAGAACGAGTTATGCGTAGAATCATGCGCATCCGTGTACCAGAAGAAGTCCACGTCACAATCGAACTCATCTAAAACTAAAAGTTTTAACCACTTTTTCCGTTTTACGTGTTCTTAAATTTCTAATTATTTGCCCTTTGAGAAAGGACACGAAAAAGAGATTGAGGTTTTAAATATACAAGTAAGTAATTACTGCAAGGATAGCGCTGGGAATGAAAACTAAAGCCCAAATTTTCTTGTTAAAACTGAAAACTTTGTTACCATCCAAAATTCCAATAGGAAGTAGATTAAAGACTGCCATGAAAGCGTTGATGTAAGCGACAAAAAACAGCATCAAACCATATGCACTTGGGTATAAAGCAAACGCTAATCCGAGAAATACACCTGATAAAATGAGGTTAGTGAGGGGGCCAGCAATAGAAATTTGGACTATTTCATCACTATTAGGTGTACCACCAATCATCATAGCACCTGGCGCAATCATCCTAAACGGCAAAAATATGGAAATAAAAGTCAAGACTACACCCCAAGTTGTTAAGCGGAATTCTGCCCATAAACCGTTTCTTTGAGCCGTAATTTTATGCATTAACTCGTGCAATAAGAAAGATGCTGTCATAAGAACCGCGAAAACAGCCATCAGGTCCCAAGTCCACGTAAAATTGAAACCTCCGAAATAGTTTCCATACAATCCGATTGAGAAACCAATAGCGATGACAAGCAGAGCTGCAACGGTTACGTTTCTTAGCTCTTTAGGACTGAAGGAAACATGCCTTTCACGCCTCGGTTGCTGACCGAAAGCGTAACTGTACTGATAGGAATTGTACGATTGGGGCGTCATCACTTGCTCTTGCCTCTGTGCACGAGCAAAAGCAATTCCTGGACATGCATGATTCTCTGGCAAACGGTGAGCACTACAAAACTGTCCACCGCAAAATGGGCAGCGAAATGGAAGAAGAGTTTCTTGATTGCATACTTGGCATTTCATCTAACTAAGGCGCCTTTCACATTAACATACACATAGTGGTTTAAATTTTTCCCCTTCAAAGAACAAAAAATCATCTAAATTTTGAACATGCAACAACCCTTTAAAATAGGCAGACACTAATCAAAGGTAAAGGGAGCAAAAAAGGGAGCCATAGCCACTTGAAGCCTTTCAGCTTTGTCCATGCTTCAGACTTGCATTTAGGCTACGCACAGTACGGACTTGAAGTTAGAAGGCAAGACTTCGACAACGCGTTCAAAGAAGTAGTGGATAAAACAATTGAGTTAAAACCCGACTTCATGATTATCGCAGGCGACCTGTTCCATCAAGCAAGACCATCAAACGTCACTTTAGAGAACACTATTCGAAGTTTTAAGCGGCTAAAAGACGCCGACATCCCAGTTTTAACGGTTGACGGCTCACACGATTCCGCCCCAAACACCGTAACGGGCACAATCCTGTACCCGTTGGACAGCGCAGGATTAATTCACCATTTACCACGGCACAACGGTGCATGCTGGCGCAAACCAGGCTGCTGTTACGTCTATGGTATACCAAACTTTCACAACAGGCATAAAACGGAAGAGGCGCTTCCAAAGTTCATGGAGGAAAACCCTCCAACTCCCGATGGCAAGGTTTGCAACATTTTCGTTTTTCATGGAGCCGTGGATTTGCCGAGCGTTAAGCCACCATACATTGAAGCTGAAATTTCTCCCGAGCAGCTGCCAGACTGCTTTGACTATTATGCTGCTGGTCACGTGCATGAACGGTACTTGGACAAGTTCAAAACAGGCTTTCTAGCGTATAGTGGCTGTACAGAAACAGCCGATTACAGAGAAGCAAAGTACCAGAAAGGCTTCTTTCATGTTAAAGTAAACGAGAAAGGCGAAGTAAACCCTGAATTCAACGAAATTACATCAACCCGTAAATTCGTCGTTTTTGAGCAAGATTTCACGGGTATGGCGTCAGGGAAAATCACTGAATTAGCCACTCAACTTGTAAAAGATGCTGATTCGGAAGGAGCAATCATAATTCCCGTTTTGAAAGGCACGTTACCAGCTGAAGCAAGCCGAGCAGAAATCGACATAGGCAAAATCCGAAGCGCTGGCGAGAAAGCGTTGCTTGTTCACCCAATCGTTTTGCTAAAAGAAACCGCTGTATCAGACGAAATCGCACGGTCCATTTTTGAAAGCGAATTTAAGGACCTGAAAACCAAAGCCTTCGAGTATTTTTTGCAGATTTTCTCAGAACGTTACGGCCACGAGGAAGCTGACAAGATTGCTCGTTCCGCGCTCAGCCTCATAGAGCCCTTAACGCGAAAACAAGACGAAAAAGTCAAGCAAACCATCGAGGATTTGGCAAAATGAAAATTGAAATAGTTCAGCTGGAAAACATTCGCAGCCACATTAAATCCACCGTGCCCTTTACACGAGGCTTTAACTGTCTTGTTGGTGGTTTGGGCTGCGGGAAATCCAGCGTGTTATACGCGGTTGACTTCGCCTTGTTCGGTGACTCAATAGGCAGAAGTTTTGAGTATCTGCTTCGCGAAGGCGCGGATTCAGGCAGGGTTACTTTGCAGTTCACACAAAACGGAAGCACCTACAAGCTTACACGCGGATTAAAAAGAAAGGGCAAAAGCATCACCCAAAATTTTGAAGAACTCAAGCTCTACGAGGATGAGAAGCTTGTTGCGAGCATGAAAACCGACGCTATCGCTGAACAGTTTAAAGCTATCACAGGTTTAGACAAGGACATTTATCGAGAAATAGTTTGGTTTAGACAGGAACACCTCAAAGAGCTACTGGATGCTGCGCCGCGTGACAGGCAAAGGCGTTTGGATGAATTGTTCGGTTTGTCCGACTATGAGGTCGCGTGGAGTAATATTGCTCAGTATCAGCGGGACTATGAGACAGAAAAGCGGGTTTACGAGAAGGATCCAGACGTTGTTGGGTTAGAAAAGCTGTGCAACGACTACAATAGGGCAAGCGAAGAATATGCACTTTTAGAAATGGATCTTGAGGACTCAACGCAAAAGTTAACGGTTGCCCAGAAAGCGTTGGATGAAGCAGATTCAAAACTGAAAAAGCAAGAAGAGAAAAAGCAAGTTATTGAAGACCTTAAACGGAAAGAAGCAAGACTGCATGCCGATATTGTTAACATGGCTAACACTTTGGCTTCTCTAATTCAGCGCATTGAAGGCAAAAAAACAATCTTGGATAATTTGCGTCAGCGCCAAAACTCAATTGATGCTCAAGCTAAAGCATGCTTAAATAAACTTGAGCAAGCAGGTTTGTCAACTAATCTGCCCGTTGAAGCACTGCATTCTTCCTTGGCGGCGTTTGATGATAAAATCAGCAGCTTGAAGGCTGATCAAGAAGCGACATCGAGGAACCTGCAAACAGACAAGAAGAGAGTGGTTTCTTTATCGCAAGAAAGCAAATGCCCGCTTTGCGTGCAACCATTAGAGGGCGAATACAAAAGCAATCTGCTTTTAAGAATCCAGCAGGAAAATTGTGAACGGGAAAAAACCATTGACCAGTTAAAAATAGAAATTGAAAGCCTGCTGATAACAAGAACTGTAGCTTCTGAAGCGTACTCTAACTTGCAGACATGCGTGACAAGAGCTGAAGAGCTGAAAAACCGCTTAAGTGAAGAAGAAAATAACCTGAATAATCTATCAAGCGAATTTGAGGAGAAGCAGAAGCTTGAAGCTGATCTGCGTTTGCAGTTGGATCAGGTTCAGTTTGAAATCAGCAGATTTGATTTATCAAAGCTTGATGCCGCTCGAGCGCAACGTGAACAGGCTTTCCGACAATATTACATGTTAGAGTCTGATTTGCGCACTAAAGAAAACCGCAAAAAAGACCTCTTCAAACGCTTAGACGAAACGAAAGAGCGGATTAATCTTGCTCAGGAAAAGCTTGAACGTATCGGAAAAATCAGCAGAACCGTTGAAGTTTTAGGCGCCATTCGTGATGCTTACCGGAGTATTCAGCCTAAACTGCGAAGTGAGTTTGTGAAGGTTTTGCGCAACTACATTCAGCAAGTGCTCGATGGTTTAGTCGGCGGAGAAGGACCCATGCTTAACGTGGTTATTGATGAAACTTACACTCCTTACGTGAAAAGCGAAATGGGCATTGACCGCGAAGTGTCTAACCTTTCAGGTGGGGAACGTACGCTTTTGGCTTTTGCTTACCGCTTAGGTTTAGGACAACTGATTATGCAGTCGAGGACTGGTCACGGCTTAAGCATACTTGTGCTTGATGAGCCCACCGAGAACTTGGGAAGCGAAGATGGCAGCATAGAACGCCTAGCTGAAGCCATAAGTCGATTCAAAGCAATTGAACAAATCATTGCTGTTACGCACAGCGAAGGGTTCGCGTCAAAAGCTGACCATGTTGTAATTCTTGAAAAAGAGACTGGAATCAGCAAAATCTCAATTGAACGATAAAATGCTACAGTGAAAGAAAAAAGTCTATGCCTCCCTTTAAGGGTAAGCGCCTTTGAAAAAATCATCTTCAAAATTTCTTCCTTTAAGCGAGAGAGCACGTAGAAAAGCTTTATTATTAACTTTCAATCAATAGAATGGCAGATAAAATTGGGTGATTTTTAATGAGAACAACAAAGAACTTTAAAGTTTTTGCTTTGATTCTACTAACGTCAGCACTCTTACTAGTGGCTATAAATCCGAGCATCCCAACCGTGAAAGCAGCAACACAGGACTCTGTATACATTTATGTCTCAATAGGCGGAACAATCTCAGCAGGCGGAACAAATCTTACTGGCGGAGACTCTTACAGCTATAATAATGGCACGACTGTTGACTTCCAAGCGACCGCCACTTCCGGCTTTACATTCTTATGTTGGGAGTATGCTTCCTCGGCAGGAGGCGTAGTTTCCACTGTTAACCCACTTGCACTCACTCTTACCGAAAGTGAATACGGCGTACAGGCAATGTACCTCCCGACAACCAACGCGACAATCTCTAGCTCTACCGCAACGGGAGCAACTACAGTCGACCTCTTAACCTCGGCAGGCGGATCAACAGTTCCGGCCGCAGGAACCTACACCAATTACACTCTTGGTAAGGTTGCTAGCTTCAGTGTAGTAGCCGGTAAGGGCTTTAAATTCTTGTATTGGATAGTTAGTTGTACACCAGGAACCTTTACCACCACTGCGAGCACACTCTCATTCAACCTTGCTGGAAGCACCTATTTCGCTATACAGGCAATGTTTGTCCCGAGCAGTAGCACCGTAACACTGCCGACACCGACAATAAATGAGTTTTCATCTGCAACCGCGATCATCATAGCTACGGTATTGGTCATAGTTGCATTTGGAACTTACGCCTTCACTAAAAGAAGCAAAAAGTAAAAAATCTCTCTTTCCTTTTTTATTTTCTTAAAGAAATATTACAGTTGCTTTTCGATTATTTTATTAAAAGGCAATAATAGTAGATGCGGCTTCTCCTAATTTAATGCCTATACGACTGACTTTGAAAGCAACAAAATAATTGTAGTGAGGTATGGTTGGCGTGTTCATACTCATGAAAGCTATTTCCACAATCTTAAACTCAGATTGTTTACGCAAGATTTCAGCTAACTTCTCTAGGTTTTCTTGGTTATGAGGCAGCCTGCTTCCATGCCCGATCAGAATTAAACCAACTTTATCCAACGTTGCCTTTGCCAAATCATTTTTTCCCCGTTTTTTCAAACAATTTAACTGCCAGATCAATAAGTTGCCTGTCACCGTTTTTGGCGGCTAACCGCAAGTTTTCAACAATCGGCACAAATGTTTGTTTTAGCAGAATAGAAGTTAAATCATCAAGAATTTTCCGCTCTTTCTCATCCACATCGCCCATCATACTGATCGCCGTTGCAAGTTCTCTTTGCCGAACTTCCTCAGCGTGGGAAAGCAACGACGAAATGATTAAACGAACCGAGAAGCTTTTCATATCCTGATTAAGAATAACAAGTTCCTCGTCTAAGATTTTGGCTGCTTTCTCAATGTTTTTTTCTCGTTCCTGCTTGTTCTTTTCGGCGATTAACTGCAAATCATCGATGTTGTGGAGTTTTGTTCTTGCAACTTCCTGCACGGCTTTCTCAACGTTGCGCGGATTCGAGATGTCAATAATTAAAAGGTCATTGTTGTTTGCACGTTGCTTCATTAATCTTGAAACCATGTCTTTGGTTAACAAGTAATGCGGTGCCGAAGTCGAGCAAATTACTACGTCAGCGTCAACGAGCACTTCTTCAAACTGATTGAACCTTACTGCTTGCCCCGAGAGTTCTTCAGCTAATTTCACCGCCCGATCATGGGTTCTATTAGCAATAAAGATTGGACTTAGGCAGCGTCGGGCTAAGGCTTTAGCGACGAGAGTTCCTATTTCTCCAGCGCCCATAACCAAAATCTTCTTGTCTTCCAAATTGCCCAGCAAATTAACGGCTAATTCAACTGCTGCTGAACCGATTGACACGGCGCCTTTGTTGATGCCTGTTTCGTTTCTGACGCGCCTGCCAACGGTCATTGAACGGTTAAACAGGTGCTTTAGGATTGGACCGACTGTTTTGGCGTTTTCTGCTTCTAAGTAAGCGTTCCAGACTTGATTGAGAACTTGGTCTTCGCCTATCACCATTGATTCTAAGCCTGAAGTAACTCTTAAGAGGTGATTGAAAGTATCGTTGTCTATTGAAGTTTCTATGGCGCCATACGCTTCCTCAGCGTTCACCATGGCTCTTTTTACCCAATAATCCTTAACCAAATTAGCTGCGTTTTCGGCCTCTTCAGTTACAACATAGATTTCGATGCGGTTACATGTCTGAATGATTAAGCATTCCTCCACGTTTTCAAGGGAGTGAATCTCGGCAAGCGCCTTTTCCCTGTCTTTAAACGATACAGCCTCCATTAACGGGACGCGGGCTGTTTTATGCGTTATTCTAACGTTGATAACGTGGTCTATCTTCGCCGAGGAATGCATGGTTGGATAACCCATGCGGCTTAAATATAAGCTTTACTTAAATACGCGATGGAGCAAATTGGGATGAATTTACGACACAGAATCGGCTTAGTTTACCTTCCAGGGGCGCTTCCATGCTTTGAAGACTTCGGAAATTTGCCGACCGACCTAGTTTGCTCTGATGCGTTTATTGATGGCAAGCCAGCTTCTGAAATTTTGGACATGATAATCATCCCAGGCGGAAGCCTAGTTGAATCACAAAGCATTAACAAGAAAGTAGCCCAGGAAATAATGAAAATGGCTGACAGCGGCAAATTCGTGCTTGGAATCTGCTCAGGCTTCCAAATACTTGCAAAAGAAACCGACGTAGGACGCCTATCAACAATCCCGATAACTAAAGAAGGCTTAGGCCTCTTAGATGCAGAGTTTAAGCCCTTAATTTGCACTGACCGAGTAAACGCCACTATAACTGATAAAAGCTTCATCACAGAAGAAGTTGGCAAAGAAGTTTCAGGCTTCCACTGCCACACATACGGCAAAATCATCCTTCACAAAGACTCAAAAACAATACTTGTTTCACACGCAAAACGCCTCAACTACCATGCCGACCCCCAAGATTTGGTTTCAGGAGTAGCCAACAAGGAAGGTAACGTCGTAGGCGTCTTCATACACGCACTACTGGACCAGAACCCAACTATAATACAAGGCATCACTAAATCATTAAACATCAACGAAGTGGAGCTCGAAGCAGTTCGAAGTGCAAACGCTAAACTTTTGGAGCGAATCAAATGCGAAGTTGGAATCTCAACCAACATCCATCAGCAAGGCACAGTCAACCAAAAAACGTCACGTTTACTGTTGGTGACGGCGACGGCAAGCGGTTCAGGAAAAACTTTCCTCGCAACAGGCATCGCTGGCGCATTAAAAAAAAGAGGCTTCAAAGTTGGAGTCCTCAAAGTTGGCGGAGATATACGAGACGTCGTGCCCGCACTTTACCTCATTAAAGAGCCGATTAAGGGTTACTCGTCGATTAAAATTGGCGAAAGCGGTTGGAAACCTTTAGCTGAAGCAGTGAGGGAAGCCAGCCAAGATCATGATTTTCTCCTCGTTGAAGGAGCCATGGGCGCTTTCACTGGATTATTAAATGATAAATTTAAGAGACCGACATCAACAGTTGAGGTTGCAGCGGCTTTAGGTGCATCTACCATTATTGTGATTAGTTGTGACACAGAAGGCTTAGAAGGCGGCTTAATAAACGCTCTTAGCTACATTAATCTTCTCAGAAGCCTAGGAGTAAAAACAACCGGTGTAATCCTAAACAAAGTAGGACCAAGCAACTTAAGCGACGAAACCAAGCTAACTATGAAACGTGCCTTCGAAAACATCGGCGTAGAACTGCTAGGTATTGTGCCGCGAATGGACGTGGAGGGAAGAGGCATGATACCAGAGATCGAGATAAAATATGAAGAGTTCGGAGCCCAAGCCATCGAAGTAGCAGAACAATACATAAACTTGGATGTTCTCACAAGAATTGCAGACGCTCCCAAGATTAAGCAGGTTGATCATGGAGCGTTTATGGAAAAATTCAAAAAATTATTAACCAACCTTAAGCTTAACGCTTCTGAAGGTGGCAAAACACAAAATTGCTCATAGACTTCAAACTTGACGGAAAAACCGTTATAGTAGTCGGCGGAGGCTCTGAGAGCTACCGAAAAATCCAAAGCCTTGTTGATTCAGGCGCAAAAATCTGGGTTATAAGCAAAGACTTCTCAAGCGACGTCCAAAAATTAAATGAAGCGAAAAAAGTTGCTTTGGTAAAGACTGAAATTCAAGACGCTAAAGCTTTTGTTGATGGCCTTAATCCTAAGCCAGACATACTTTTAGCTGTCACTAATGATTCCAAACTCAATCTTAACCTGGTTAAATCTGCTAAATCTTCAGGTTGCATCGTTTACGCCGTTGACAATCCAGCCTTGAGCGATTTTATATTTCCGGCTGTCGCGCGAGTTGGTGATGTAAAGATTGCAGTTTCCACTTCGGGGAAAAGCCCAGCCATGGCTAGCGTGCTTAGGCAAAGGATAGAGCAAATGATTACGCCCGAGGATTTACTTGAAATTCAACTGCAGTCCCATGTTCGCCGGTTCCTTAAAGAGAGAGTCTCTGATCCGAAGGTTAGAAGCAAGATGTTATACGAGATACTTAATAACGATAACATTAAACAAGTTTTAAAAGAAGGAAAGCTTTGTGAGGCGCAAGAAATAGCCATGAAACTCTTACAAAAAAAGGAGGCATAATAAGTTGAGTTTTCCAACAGTTAGAATGAGAAGACTACGCAGGACTGCAGCCATGCGAGATATGCTAAACCAAGTTAACCTGCCGCCAAGCAACCTAATTTACCCAATCTTCGTTGACGAAAACACCAACAAACCCGTGCCCATTGAGGCAATGCCGGGATACAGCAGATTGCCAATTGCTCAAGTCGCAGATGAAGGCAAGCAAGCGTTAGCGCAGGGCGTGAAAAGCGTGCTTCTCTTCGGCATTCCAGCCAAAAAGGATGAAGCGGGCACAAGCGCTTTTGCTAAAGAAGGGGTTGTTCAAAAGGCAACTCGCGAATTAAAAAAAGCCTTCGGAGAAGAACTTGTAGTGGTCGGCGACGTCTGCCTGTGCGAGTACATGAGTCATGGTCACTGCGGTTTAGTTAAAGACGGCGAAGTTCTGAACGATCAGACCCTCGATGTACTCGGGAAAGTCGCGGTTAGCCAAGCAGAATCAGGCGTAGATATCGTGGCGCCTTCAGCCATGATGGATGGTCAAGTCGGCGCTATACGAGAAGCGTTAGATGACGCTGGTTTTGAGCAAGTGCCGATTATGGCTTACTCAGCAAAGTACGCTTCAGCCTTTTACGGTCCTTTCAGGGAGGCAGCGGAGTCCACGCCGAAGTTTGGGAACCGCAAAAGTTACCAGATGAGTTGGGGAAGCCCAGAAGAGGCTTTGCGTGAAATGGAGTTAGACCTCAATGAGGGCGCAGACATGATTATGGTTAAACCCGCTTTAGCCTACTTGGACATTATTAGTCTTGCGAAAGCAAACTTTAACGTGCCCATCGTCGCATACAACGTCAGCGGCGAATACTCAATGGTGAAAGCAGCAGCCCAAAACGGCTGGATAGAAGAAAAAACTGTGATCCGCGAAATCTTAACAGGCATTAAACGTGCAGGCGCCGACCTAATCATAACCTATTTTGCCAAGGACATTAAATCATGGTTGAATCAAACGTGAATGAAACCAAGTCAAAGACGCTTTTTGAAAGAGCCGAAAAGGTTCTGCCTGGAGGCGTAAACAGTCCAGTCCGAGCCTTTGAACCTTACCCATTCTTTGTGGAACGTGCTCAAGGCGCAAAAATGTACAGTGTCGACGATACCATGTACATCGACTATTGCATGGCGTACGGCGCTTTGCTTCTGGGACATGCTTACCCAGACATCGTGGAAGCCGTGAAGAATCAATTAGTCAAAGGCTCGCTTTATGGCGCACCAACCGAGCGGGAAGTTGAATTTGCCGAGCTAATAGCGAAATCGTCACCCTGCATGGAAATGCTGCGACTTGTAAACTCAGGGACAGAAGCAACCATGCACGCCATCAGAGCTGCAAGGGGCTGTACTGGAAGAAAAAAAATTATCAAGTTCGAGGGCTGCTTCCACGGGTCTCACGACAGCGTTTTGGTTAAGGCAGGGTCAGGAGCCACAACTTTCAGTGCACCGAACTCGCTCGGGATTCCAGAGGAAACAACTTGGAACACGATTGTTGTACCGTACAATGATTTTGAAGCCTTAGAACAAGGAATGAAGCATGAGGGCAACGATGTTGCTGCAGTGATTGTTGAGCCTGTTTTGGCGAATGTCGGGCTTATTTTGCCTAAAAACGATTATTTGAGTTATTTAAGAAAAATAACAAGTGAGTATGGCACAGTTTTAATTTTTGACGAGATTATAACAGGCTTTCGCTTAGCTTTAGGCGGAGCACAAGAATACTTCAACGTGAAACCCGACATGGCAACGCTTGGCAAAGTGCTCGGCGGAGGCTTTCCACTGGCAGCCTTCGGCGGGAAAAAAGAGATCATGCAAAACATTTCACCAGTCGGCAAAGTGTATCAGGCTGGAACCTTCAGCGGCAACCCAGTTTCAGCAACAGCAGGCTTCACCACCCTAAATATTTTGAATACAAAAAAGAACGAAATTTATCCGAAACTTGAGAAAAACTGCGTTGAACTAAAGAAAGCCCTAACCGACTTAGCTCAAGCGCATAGAGTGCAAGCGCAAATCTACAATATCGCTTCAATGTACCAAATATTCTTCACAACAAAACCAGTCACAGATTACGTTTGTGCCAAACAATCTGACACACAAATGTTTACTGTGTACTTCCATGAGCTGTTGCGGCAAGGCGTGTTTATCCCGCCGTCACAGTTTGAAACTTGCTTTTTATCAACCGCTCATTTGGAAGTTGATCTGAAGCATACAATAAGCGCTTTCGACAAGGCACTCAGCAAGGTAGCAAAGGAGAAAATGAGCTAAATGATTCTAAATGTTGGCAGCAGAGGCAGCATACTTGCGCTTGCACAAACAGAAAGAGTCCTCAAACAAGTCAAACAGGCACATTCGCATGTGGAGTTTAACATAAAAATCATCAAAACCTTAGGCGACAATGAACAAGGCAAACCTCTGTTCACCATTGACTGCAAAGGCATTTTTGAAAAAGAAATCGACCAGCAAGTGATCAATGGTGAAATCGACTTTGCCGTTCACAGCCTAAAAGATGTGCCCATTGTTGAGCGACAAATTGGCATGGTCTTAGCCGCAATTCCTAAAAGAGATTCGCAAAACGACGTGTTCATCTCAAAGGGCAAAGTGCCGCTAAATGAGTTAGCTAAAGGCTCAGTTGTTGGAACAGGCAGCCTGAGAAGAATGGCGGAAATCAAGTACATCTACCCCGACTTAGACGTGCAGCCAATCCGAGGCAACGTGGACACCAGAATCAATAAGGTTAGAAAAGGCGAGTTTGCAGGCGTTGTCATAGCTGAAGCAGGACTCGAAAGAATGAATTTAATAAACGAAGTAACCGAGCGCTTACCCCTTGACCGGTTCCCATCAGCAGCGGGACAGGGGGCTTTAGCGGTAGTCGCCAAAGAAGGCAACGAAAATGTAATAGCACTTTTGCGGTGTGTAGAAGATAAAGCGACAAGAGCCGAGATTACGGCTGAGCGAAGCCTAGTGCTTCAATTGGAAGGTGGCTGCCGAGTGCCAATAGGCGCGGTAGGACGAGCAAACGGCAACGACCTGTCGCTTTTCGGCTGCATTTACTCGCTTAACAACCCAAAGAAAATCAGTGCATCCGCACAAGGCACCTTAGCTGAAGCTGAAACGCTAGGCGAAAAAGTCGGTGCAAGCCTCATAAAACAAGGAGCCAAAGACTTCGAGAAGGAATGGAGAGAAAAGTATGGGACATGGTAAAGTTTACCTTGTAGGCGCTGGCCCCGGCGACCCCGAACTGCTTACGGTCAGAGCGGTCGAATTGCTAAAAGAGGCTGACGTTGTAATATACGATAGACTAGTCGGCGAATCAATTCTCAACTTAGCCCCAGAAAAAGCAGAGAAGATTTATGTTGGAAAAAGAACAGGCAAACATGAGGTTCCACAAGACAAGATTACTGAGTTGATAATTGAGAAAGCCCAACTCGGCGGCAAAGTGGTGAGGCTCAAGGGCGGCGACCCGTTTATTTTCGGCAGAGGCGGCGAAGAAGCCGAAGCCCTTGTGGAAAATGGCATCGAATTTGAAGTTGTGCCTGGAGTCAGTTCGGCGATTGTGGCTCCTGAATACGCTGGTATACCATTAACGCATAGAGATTACGCTTCTTCAGTGGCGATTATCACGGGGCACAAGGCAGGCGACGCGGAACAAGTAATCAACTGGGCAAAAATAGCCGACGCCGTGGACACGATGGTTATTTTGATGGGTGTGGAATCTCTTCAAGCGATAACGGAAAAACTGATTGAAGGCGGCTTAAACCCGGAAACGCCTGCAGCCATCATCGAATCAGGCACACTAAGGAACCAGAGAACAATCATCGGCAAAATAGGCACGCTTGCAAAAGACGCGGAGGAAAAACAGGTCAAGCCGCCGGCAGTTATAGTTATAGGTGAAGTTGCAAACTTAGGCAGGAAACTCGCATGGTTCAAAAAGCCTCTGGCCTGAAAGGAAAAACGGTTGCCATAACACGCCCGGCAGGTCAGGCGGAAGAAGCGGGCAGACTAATCGAGGAAAAGGGCGGAATACCATACTTTATACCTGCAATAGAAATCAAAGGAGTAACCAATTTTTCACCAGTAAAAAAATTCGTCAGTGAACTATTGAAGGGACAAGTTGACTATGTTATTTTCATGAGCATTAACGGGGTGAAATACCTTTTCAGCGCTGCTGAAACCCTAAAGCAATCCAACCGATTGAGGGAGGGCTTGGCTAAGACGTTTGTTATCGCTGTTGGCCCGAGAACTGCTCAGGCTCTGGAACAAGAATACCATGTGCATGTGAGCTCAGTCCCGTTGAAATACAGCTCTGAAGGATTAATCGAGTGCTTACAAGACAAAGAAATTTCAGGCAAAACCATACGCATTCCAAGAACCACTGGAGCAACCCCGACTTTAACTGAGAAACTCAAGGAAATAGGCGCCCAGGTCGAAGAAGTCTACGTTTACGAGTCAGGATTGCCCGTGAACAAGAAATTGAAAGACAAGTTTTTTCAAGATTTAACCTCTGGAAAAATCGACGCAATCATCTTCGGCAGCGGATTAATCGCCAAGAACATTTTCAAAATGCTCACTGAAAACGTACCGATGGAAACGCTCCGTGCCCTGATAAATAGTAAAGTTACAACTGTTGCAATTGGACCCACAACAGCCGAAGCCTTAAGAGAAATGGGCATAAAAGTTGACGTAGTCCCGCAGGACTACTTGTTTGAAGAAGCCTTAACAGCGTTAGCACGACACTGGGAACGTTGCTCCATGTTTGGCTCAAACCGCAAATTGAATTCTTTCTCGAAAAAGGACGAGGCAGAATTCAATAAGCTGTAAACTTTAATCGATCTTAAGCTTTTCTTGGGGTTCTTTATATCCGAGGACTTTGTTTTCTTGTATGTCTTTCTCACTTGCTTTAACACTTTTCATCAGCTTCTCGTCGCGTAAAACTCCGAAGAGTTTCCGTGAGCTCTTCAACAAGTGAGCACAGCTTTGGTAGTTCCTCACGTATCCAAATATTTGGATAAATTATCATATTGAGTTACTTGCTTTCCAAACAATACCTCAGCCCTTTTTCGTGCTTGCGAATCTGGGCTAATAAAATAGACATCAGGCATTTTGCTTTGTTTAGCCCTAAGCCTTCTCATCAGCGAAATCATATCAAAGTCCGATGAAGGAAAGCTATAACCGATGCAAATTATTCGCGAAATTTCTTTTAGTAAGTTATCGGCTTGGATCCAAAGGAATGCAATATCTCTGTCTCCATAGTCCTTTGATTGCGCTGGAGGAACTATGACTCTTTTGGCATATCTCTCATCTGATGAACAACGTGGGCATCGAAATTCCTCTGCGCCGATTAGTGTATGCTGTCTGTACTGGTTAAGAAGTAAAGCTCCGCAAAATCCGCATCTTATCCAATTCAATGAGCCGTGTAACTTTAGTAATGTTACATCCGACTGAGTTTCTTTTGGCGTAAGCCATTGCTCGTCTATATGAATTTTCGAGAAGTTCATGCGATAACTATTTTCAGTAATTTTTCCTAAATTAAATAGGGCTATGTCTAGCAAAATATCGTAGTTAAAACTAAGCACTATGTCGCCAGAGGACAATTTTTTTGCTAGTTTGTTGTGTTTTGTGCATGGTGAACCCATAAGAGCGTAATCTAACGTTCTAACCAAGAGTTCTTTGAGTGTATGAAGCTCTCTGCTCTCAGTCAATTTATTTTGAGGGCTTGCAAAGGGGATGAACAGCTTATCGTTAATGTCTATAAGCGTCATGACATCCTCTAAGGTTAAACCTTTATTTTCAAAAAAATCAAGCCCACCCTTTACCTGCCCGTAGAGTGGTGCGATGGTTGAGATTAAATTGTTGACTTCATCCATAAAATATAAATCATGTTTCATTCCAGTGTTTTCAATTACTCGGCGAGCCATTTTAAAGAAGTCTTTGTTTAGAGGGCTTTTTAGCCCTTTAATGTTACACTTTGACTGTGAATAATTTCTGGAGCAACCAGCGCCAATTATATACAAATCTGGCATAAGTTTTTTCCTTGTTTTTTAAGGTATTTTTGCTCCGTACATCAAGAATCGCCGCCTAACATAACGAAATGCCTCATGTAGCTTCCGTGAAACATCGTCATCTGGACGGTCAATAATACCATATGTGTTTATACAGATTAATGCTTCATGCAATCGTGCATCGCATTCAGGCGAATGCCTGTTCCGTTCTGGATCGTAATTACAATCAATGGTAAGTAAAGGTTTATGATGGGGATCAATGTAGAATTGCAAGGCATCCTCTATGGATACTTCTTTATTAAAATCGCTTTTAACAGTAAAAATATTCTTAATAGCACTTACGTTAAATCCGGGCATTAAATCTTCCATTTCTTTGCCTTCAAATTCCGTCATAATACCGTGATTTTTCCATTCATGCCCTCTTTTGTTAAGACGTAGACAATCGTACAACCAAAAGGCACCAGTTTCATAGTCATCAACATATCCTCCAAAAATTTGTCCATCCTTAAATTCTACTATTACGGGTTCATTGATCATTTCGTCTAAGGCCTTGCTTTTTCTGCCCTTAATTTTTTCAAGATGCAAGAGTCTTCGCCAACTTGATATTTACTAGTTATCTTATTTGAATTTTAGTTAAAAATCCATTAGTTTGGTGCTGCGGGCAGGATTCGAACCTGCGAACCCCTACGGGAAAGGATTTCCCATCTAGAGGCCCATTACAGGAAAATGATTGATCCTGAGTCCTTAGTGGAACGTAATTTTGTGCGCCTTTTGGGCATTTTGAGACAAACAACCAACACCGTTAATTGTGCAAGCAAAGTTATTTTATTTTAAGAATTTCCTTTGCTTTTGAAAGCAGTTTTTCTGCTCCGCTGATTGTTTCTAACGCGCCTCTCTCAGAAAACTTAAGGCCATAATCAGCCTCTTGTCTCAATGCCATGCCCTCTTCGAATTGGCGTACCAAAGAACTTTCAAGTTCATTTGAAAAAAGAATTTTAATTGCAAGCATTAATGCATAATGACTCTTCTCCCTGAATCCTTTACTAAAAAGCAATGCTCTTGCACTGTGAAACATCGAATAGTAACCCTGTATTGTTGCCCATTTGAACTTGTTATATTGAAGAGAATCCTGTGCATCCAGCAAATCCGTTTGAGCAGCTTCAATCTCTTTGAGAATCATTTCTGTGCTTATTTCAGCTTTCATGAGCTTTCTTTCATTGAGCAATCTAAAGATTTCAGCGTTTATTCTAGTTCCCACAGCAGTATTCCTCTTTCCATATTTTCATACAATGGCTTGTCTTCCTTTTTTAGCTGAATAAACTCGTTCATGTTAACCACTATGGGAGCTATTTTCCTGCCGTTTTTTCTATTGAAGTCGCTGAGTAATTTGGTTATAGGCTCTTTTTCTATCGCGACAATTAATAAGTCAACATCGCTATCTTTAGTATCTGTACCTTGAGAACAACTGCCGAAAAGAACAATCCTTCTTGAACAATTTTTTAGGTCGTCTACTAGCTTTTTCAGGGCGAAGGTATTGATGGCGATTTTTAGCTGTTTTACAGTGGGGTCTCTCATATTAAGTCTGTACATTAGCATTCTGCCCCTTTCTTTCTTTGTTAAAAAACCTATATTCGCCAGCATTACAAGTATCTTATGCGCGGATCCTCTGCTCACATTAGTTTTCCCCGCTACTTCTCTTTCATAATATTCGCTCAACGGGTCGAATAAGAAAAACTCCAGCACAATCAAAACTTTTGGCGTTAGAAAATGCAGTTTTTCTGACTCATCCCTCTTGGTGTAGCTAGATGTGTGGTGCTTCAGAGCCTTTTTTTCGCCATTAATGACGCTGCGGTTATCGCTCATTTTTTTATACATTCCGCTCATTATTTTATACCTTTAATTACTTAAGATTTGCGGCATGCTTGAAAACTTTTTGGTGAATCCTTCAGAAACGGAGTGATGTATGAATAAACGAATTTATATGATATTTAAAAAAACTAAGCTGAAGATGACTGTTGGTGCTGAGGGCAGGATTCGAACCAGCGCTTCCATACAGGAGAGGAAAGTATTAAGTACTGTTGTTTTCCTTGAGGATTCTGAGTAAGTTAAACTCAAGTCTTCCAAAGCTCATTCGTTCGGCGTTACGTTTGTAATATCTCTGAATGGTCTGTTCACCAATTTGTTGAATTAGCTTTTTTGTGGTTTCCCTTATAATTGCTTCTTCTTGACCGCTTGGAATGAACTCAAGTAGCTCGCAGTAGATTCCGTTCAATGCCGCCATTTCAATCTTGAGCATTTTAATTTCTTTGCGTATTTCTTTGTTTGTGCTAGCCAGATTTTCCAATTTATCACATCCTTAGACCATCTATTAAACAATTCTGTAATTCTGACCGTGATAAGCCAGGCAGAACTACAATAATCTTCTCAGCAAAAATGGGACCGTAGATTTTTTCTATCTTGAACCCTCTTGGCTCCCAAATTTGCCTAAACTCTTTATCAGAAAGTTTTCCAGGTTTTTCAATAGAAATGATTACCCATCCTTTTTCGAGGTTCCGAATCCTGCAGTCAATATGGATACCTTCATTTTCTTCGACATACTCTTTGAGTATTCCAAGTATTCTTTTTTCCTCATTTGATGTTTCTGAGTTAAGCTTTGCTCGCTGTTCTAACTCTTTTTGTTCTTCCAAAGTCTCCGCTAGATGATACCATGTTTTGCTGCCCCTGTTTTTCAAGGCATATACTAAGCTCTCTGGTAAACTCCATTTTCGTAACTCTTCACGTAATCGCTCTTCAGTAACCTCGTATTTGGCGGTATTATTCAGCACGCGAATTGCAACAATTGCTAATTTGTCTTTGGGACATTGTGCTATCATTTTTTCAATAAAAGCTCGGCCAAATTTACTGCGCACTCGTGCGTCCTCTAAATCTTTGAGGAGTCTTTCGTTTTCCAACTTCAAATAAATTTCAAATTCGTCGCTTGCTGGTGTAAGGGAAATATTTTCAGGTTGCTTAACTGACCACACGAGGAAGCTAGGCATCTCTTGGTAGGTATACAACCTTCCAGATATGCGCTGAAACCTTTCTGTGGTCAGAATTTCTATATGAACCCCTTTCATTCCTCTTGTTAACAGCTGTTTTGTTATCTTGCTCCAGTCTAAGGAATACGGCAAGAAAGACTGGAAGATATCACTCCATGAAACACATGTGAGCCATTCTTTGGGTATTTTGCTATCCTCTGTCTGGGATTCTAAAAAGCTACTTGCCGCTTCTGAAAAATTAATGTCTTTTTGATAGCATTCCCATAATGCATTGTGGTGGTCGCTAAGAGTATGGAAGGACTCAGCCCATTCACTCCATTTATCCTTTACATTTGCGACAATGAAAATATCTAGATCTCCAGGCGTTTCGTCTCCTCTAAAATAGCTTCCATGGATAAAAACCTCGAGCACGTCAATGGGCAGAAAGGTACTCCTTACTCTATTAATCATTTCATTTAGGTTTCTCGTTAGCGTTGACCTTTTCATTTTAGTGCCCTAACCAGTTATTATGCTGTGAGAATTTGAATCTTATGCGTATTTCGGGGCAAAAGTTCGTTTGATGCTACGGGCAGGATTTGAACCTGCAAACGCCTGAGGCAAAGGATTTCCCATGCGGGCGCTGGACTGCTTGTTTGAAGAAGCCTTAACAGCGTTAGCTCGGTACTGGGAGCGCTAAGAGGAACATTCTAGCCATCTATTAGGCAAAAGGCAAGGATGAATTGGTGCTGCGCGCAGGATTCGAACCTGCAAACCCTTATTCGCAAGAGAATGCTGCTTTATGTATCGTAGACTTTTTTGCGGTGACCAATAGTTCGAATAATTA
>Ga0326727_10007260_pt1 | contig 29465 bp, 31 predicted proteins | sample MB2enrmetagenome_FD_207643 | JGI IMG/M metagenome (GOLD analysis project Ga0326727, IMG submission 207643) | Lab enriched peat soil microbial communities from McLean, Ithaca, NY, United States - MB29MY | ecosystem: Environmental > Terrestrial > Soil > Wetlands > Peat | place: USA: New York... | reverse complement strand
GGTCCACAGGGAGGCCGGCGGGCAGACCGGAAATCAGCGCCACCAAAGCTTCACCATGGGACTCCCCGGCAGTGAAGAAACGCATCATATAAAGGTTAGATTGTACCTGAACGCTAGCCATCGAGACCCGGTAAAAGGGAGAGGTTGAACACGCGATGTTGCCTATTAAGCCACGGTCTCGTGCTCTGATCGCCGAGATCTCGCAAGTGCTGGAGCCTAATCTCCCGCAGATTACCGAGGCCTGGCGGCGCCGGGTTCAGGAAGAGTTCGCCTTCAGCGATGAGCGCGTATTGACGGCACTGGAGCGGCTGAGCATTGCCTCCGGCAGCAAGTTTTTTGCCGCTGGCGATTTTGCCGGGTTTTTTGAGAACCTGCATTACTACGGCACGCGGTTGGCCAAGTTGCAGGTGGACACGCGCGCCGTAGCCCGCTCGCTGGAACTTGAGCACGACATCTACGAGCCGCATCTGGCGCAGTTGGATGCGGAAAAGCGGGTGGAAGCGCGGGCGGCTTTGGAAATGCTGTCCTCACAGGCGTTCATCACCGTCTCGGGCGCGTATTTCGATACTCAGAGCAAGGAATCAGCGGCACTGCTGGCGGCTTTGGACGCCGAGTTGCTAGCGGATAATCTCGAAGCCCTGTTGCAACGGGTGCTGGAAATTACGACTTCGACCTTTAACGCCACGCTGGGCCTGCTACTGCTGCGGGATTCCGACGGCGACATACTCCGGGCCAAAGCGAGCTTCGGATGGGACGGACCCAGAGGCATGGAGGAAGAATTACGGATCAACATGGGCCAGGGTTTTTTGGGCACTATCGCTCAAACCGGCGAGCCGGCCTTGCTCCCCGACCTGGATCGCTGTGGCGGGGAGCTGAGTCCCATCCTGCGCAACCAGGCACGCGCGCTGTGGGGAATGCCGCTGAAACACGCCGAACAGACCATCGGAGTGCTGCTGATCGGTTTTGTCCGCCCGTACGAATGGCTGCCCACCGAGCGCGAACTGTTGCGCGCCATCGCCGACCGTTCCGCCCTGGCCATCGACCGGGCCCGGATGACCGATGCGCTACGCGAGCGCGAGGCGCGCATCGCCGAGCTTTCCGGGCATTTGTTGCAGGCGCAGGAAGAGGAGCGGAAACGCATCAGCCGCGAGCTGCACGACGAGACCGGGCAGGCTTTGATGGTCATCCGCCTGTATCTGGGCATGCTGGAAGGTACGTTGACCGGGCGCACGGCCAAAAGCAAAGTGCGGGAAACCGTTACCGTGGTGGACCGGACCATCGAGGGCTTGCGGCGCATTATTGCCCGTCTGGCGCCGCTGGTCCTGCAGGAACTTGGCCTGGTGGCCGCCATTCGCAAGGAGGCGAAGGACCTGGCCAAGAGCACCGGCATCAAGGCGCGGGTATACATCGACGAAAAGGTGGGCCGCCTCGCGGATGATACGGAAACCGCGATCTACCGCGTGGTCCAGGAAGCGCTTCACAACGTTGCCCGGCATTCGCAAGCCAAATCCGTGAATGTGCAAATGGCGCGCGAGGGCAATGAGGTCTTGTTGCTGGTGGAAGACGATGGCGCCGGCATCAGCAAGCCGGGCCTGAGTCGCGAGCGGCCGACTTTCGGGCTGGAAGGCATGAGGGAACGGATCGGCATGCTGGGCGGCCGGATGAAGATCATTTCCGCAAAAGGCAAGGGTACGCAATTACAGATCCGGGTGCCAGCGGAGCGCAACGGGCTGGAGACACCGCTCCCCATCACGCGCGTGAAGGTCGCATCCAAGGCGGAGCCGGCTGAGGGAGAACCCTGGCTGGCCCCACTGAAAAAAGCTTCCGGGGGCCCCAGTTCCAGGCAGTGAGAATCCGGGCAACCGCCCAATAGGTGGTAAGCATATGCCAAAAATCAAGTGTCTCTTGGTTGACGACCATACGTTGTTTCGGCAGGGCGTACGCAGATTGCTGGAGATGGAAAGTGATTTCGAAGTGATCGGCGAATCGCCGGATGCGGGAGATGCCGTGGAGAAAGCGCGCGATCTGCGCCCGGACATTGTACTGATGGACATCGGCATGCCCGGACTGTCTTCGTTCGAGGCGGCCCGGCACATTCGCAAGAACCGGCCCGAAACCAAGGTATTGTTTCTGACCATGTACGAAGACGAGGATTATCTGGTGCAGTGTCTCGAGGTCGGCGCCGCCGGCTATGTACTGAAAGACACTCCGGCGCCGCAATTGGTGACCGCGGTCCGCGACGTGTACAAAGGCGGGAAATATCTCAGCGCCCAGGTGCTCAGCAAACTGGTGGAAGATTTCCGGACGCGCGTGCACGACGCCAAGATGCGGCCGCGCATTTCCACGCTCACGCCGCGCGAGCGCGAGATTCTGAAACTGCTGGCCGAAGGCAACTCGGTAAAGGAGATCGCGGTACTGCTGGCGTTGAGCGTCAAGACCGTCGAGGCGCATAAGTTCAACCTCATGCGCAAACTCGACATTCACAACAAAGCGCAGCTGGTGACGTACGCCATTCAGAAGAAGATCATCAAGATACCGGTGAATCAGTGAGGCCGTTTCACGTTTTTCGTTTCACGTTTCACGTTTTGCGACGCATTCGAGGTGAGCGATAGCCAGCGTGGGACGTCGAACTCATGACGTTCGGAGTCAGCCAATTGTTCCGCGTATCACGACAGCTTAGTCAACGTGAAACGTAAAACGAGAAACGGGAAACGGTTCTACGTTTTTTCCCCTTCCAGCGCGTGGTGGCGCACGTCGGCGCCGCGAACCCAGAAGATGACGTCTTCGGCGATGTTGGTGGCATGATCGGCCACTCGTTCCAGATTGCGGGCAATGATGATGGTATCCAGGGCCTGGCGGATCAGGGCGGGAGATTCGTGCATGGTCTTGTCCATGGCTAGAAAGATCTCCTGATTCATGCGGTCCACCACGTCGTCGGTTTCCAGCACCTGCTGCGCCAGTTCGGCATTGCCCGAGATAAAGGCCTCCAGTGACTGCCGGATCATCTGCGCCGAGGTTGCCGCCATCTCCGGAATATCGGCCGCCAGTTCCACGCGCGGCAGCGCAATCAGCTCCATCACCCGCTGGGCAATGTTCACCGCCTGGTCCCCAATGCGCTCCAGATCGGCGTTGCTCTTGATGATGGCCAGAATAAACCGCAGGTCCACCGCCATGGGCTGCTGCATGGCGAGCAGGTCGAGCGCCAGATGATCGATCTCGCGTTCCGCCAGATTGATCATGACTTCGTTCTCGAATACCTTGCTGCACAGTTCGGGCACGCGCTCGCGATACGCGCGGACCGCCGTCTCGATGGATTCCTCGGCCATGCCCGCCATGGCCAGTAATTTGCCCTTCAGGTCGTCCAAACTCTGTTGAAACCGGGTACGAATCATCCAAACCTTCCCGTCACATAATCTTCGGTCCGCTTATCCACCGGGGTGGTAAAGATCTTCTCGGTCGCATCATATTCGATCAGCTTTCCCATCAGGAAGAAACCGGTGGAATCGGCGACTCGGGCCGCTTGCTGCATATTGTGAGTGACGATCACGATGGTGTATTGCGTTTTGAGTTGAAAGATCAACTCTTCGATCTTGGCGGTGGAAATCGGGTCCAAAGCGGAAGCCGGCTCATCCATGAGCAGGACCTCCGGCTGCACCGCCAGCGCCCGGGCGATGCAGAGCCGCTGCTGCTGGCCCCCCGACAGGCTGGCGCCGGATTGCTTTTTGAGCTGGTCTTTCACCTCGTCCCACAGCGCCGCCATGCGCAGGGCGTGCTCCACGACCTCGTCCAGTTCCCGGCGGTTGTAATGCCCATTCAGCTTCAGTCCGGCAGCCACATTGTCATAGATGGACATGGCCGGAAAAGGGTTGGGCTTCTGGAATACCATGCCGACCCGCCGGCGCACTTCGACCGGCGAAGTGCCGTTGTGGTAAATGTCCAGCGAGCCGATGACCACAGATCCTTCGACCCCGGCGGCGGGAATGGTTTCGTGCATGCGATTCAAACAGCGCACGAACGTGGATTTTCCGCAGCCGGACGGTCCGATGATCGCCGTCACATGATTGGCCGGAATCTCCATGGTGATGTCGTAAAGCGCCTGGGTCCGCCCGAACCAGGCGTTCAGTGTCCGCACACTGATACTCATGCCCATGAGATTAGCTCGTTCCTTTCATCACTCCGCGATTCGCAACCAGCCTCACAATCGCCACCGTGCCCACAATTGTAACAATCAATACCAGTGCTCCCGCCCACGCCTGCTGGTGCCATTCATCATAGGGAGAAATCGCGTAGGTATAAATCTGCAGCGGCAACGCCGCCGTCGGCTGATTCAGATTCCAGTTCCAGAATTGATTGCCGAAGGCAGTAAACAACAAGGGCGCGGTCTCTCCGGCCACGCGCGCAAAGGCCAGCATAATGCCGGTGATCACGCCGGGCAACGCGGTGCGCAAACTGACGGACAGCACCGTGCGCCACTCCGCCACCCCCAATCCCAGGGCCGCTTCCCGAATCGAGCGCGGCACCATCAATAGCATTTCCTCGGTGGCCCGCGTCACCGTCGGAATCATCATGACCCCCAGGGCCAGGCCGCCGGCCAGCGCCGAGAAATGCTTCTGCTGCAATACGACCAGCGCATATACGGCCATCCCCATCACGATGGAGGGAACGCCATTCAGCACGTCCGCGATGAAGCGCACCAGCAACGCCGTCTTGCCGCGACCGTACTCCGCCAGGTAGATTCCCGCTCCAATGCCCAAGGGCACGCCGATCAGGCAGGAGATCCCCAGGATCAACGCCGAACCGGCCATCGCGTTGCCGATGCCTCCGCCCGTCTCTCCCACCGGTTTGGGCGCGTTGGTCAGGAAAGACCAACTGAGAGCACCGGCGCCGCGAGCCACGAGATAGACAAAGATGGCCAGCAGCGGCACGATCACCAGGACCGCCGCGAAGACGGCTCCGGCGGTGGCCAGGCGATCGACCACCGCGCGCTTCCATCCGAAAAGTTTGCTCCGGGCGTTATTGGGCATGAGTGCTCGCCGGCATTCCTCGCGTAACGCTCCACACCAGCAGCCGCGCCAACGCGTTTACCACCAGTGTCAGGAGCAGCAGCGCCAAACCAATCTCCACCAAAGCGCTCAAATACAGGTCGCCCGTAGCTTCGGTAAATTCGTTGGCAATCACGCTGGCCATCGTGTAACCGGGAGCAAACAACGACTTGGCAATTTCCGGCCGGTTGCCGATCACCATGGTGACCGCCATGGTTTCGCCCAGAGCGCGGCCCAAACCAAGGATGATCGCGCCCATGATCCCGGCACGCGCGTTGCGCAGCACCCCGATACGAATCATTTCCCAGCGGGTGGCGCCCAGCGCCAATGCCGCCTCCCGCTGCTGCCGCGGCACCGCCGTCAGCACTTCGCGGGTGATGGAGGAAATAATCGGGATCACCATGATGGATAAAATCACGCCCGCCGCCAGCATGCCTATTCCGTACGGCGCTCCCGTAAAGAGTCCCGTCCAGCCCATGGTGGTTGCCAGCCAGGGCTCCACATAATTCCGGAGCAATGGGACCAGAACAAAGATGGCCCATAAGCCATAGATTACGCTCGGAATAGCCGCCAACAGGTCCGAGGTGAACGCCAGGATTCCGCGCAGCCAGCAGGGGCACATTTCCGTGATGTACACGGCCAGCCCCAGCGCCAGGGGAACGGAAATGGCCAACGCAACCAGCGACGAAACCAGAGTTCCGTAAATGAACGGTAAGGCCCCAAAATCACCCGCCACCGGGTCCCACGCCTGGTGGGTGAAGAAATTCCAGCCAAATGCATGTAAAGAAAGCCGCGATTGGAGAATCAGCTCAATCAGAATGAACGCCACGATGGCCAGCACCGAGAGCGCACAGGCCAGCATGGCACAACGGAACGCCCGGTCGGCAACGCGCAGCCCCGGTCCCACCGCCTCGCGCTTCACGCTGGGGAACGTAAGTGCCTGAATTGCGGTCTTCGGCTTCGGCTCCATTGCTTTCCCAGGGACACGTAACATGTTGTTTTGGTTGGCCGTGGTACTGCCCATGATACGACCCTAGCAGAGCTTTGTTACAGGAACGTTAAAAGAGGGTACTGGGCCATTTTGGATTTCCACAATCTCGCTTTAGCATAAAGAATGTGCCATCATGTCGGCATGACTGTAGCAAAAGGCAAACGCCCTCGCGATCCTAACCAGCTTGCCAAGTTCATCGTGGACACGGCCACCAAGCCAGCTCCTGAGCCTGAAACCACCCCGATCCCCGCTGACCTGTCCGCCTACATGGCCGCCATCGGCAGCAAGGGCGGGAAGATCGGCGGCAAACGGCGACTGACCACCATGACCCCGCAGCAGCGCAAGCGGGTAGCGGTGGCGGCTGCTAAAGCGCGGTGGAAAAGGCATGACAATAAAGAACGGCCTTAGTAGAGCATTTTAATGATGTCATCAACAAATCGCTCTGCGATCCCGTCGATTTGATTAACCTCTCCGCTCCGGCCAGACGTGAATACCACCTGACCATTTACAAGGCGAATTTCGTACTCTGCTGAAGTGCTAACGAGGGAGCATTTCAAGGATAGGCCCTCAAGCCTAGCCTTCACCGTGGTTAGGAACTGACAAATCCCCACAACTACCTCATCAGGCTTGTTCAGCTTGATACCCAGCGCATCCTCATCCATTGCCCGATTGAATGCCTTGACGCGGTTTTCCACTTGTCCGACAAACTCTTGCCACAGCTTGGGCGCTTGGGCGCGGCGCTCTTCGTCATCGCGCAACCGCGTTTCTTTGTTTAACGCTTCTTGGTGTCGTTTCTCCTTGACCTTAGCCGCCATTTTGTTAGCCCATTGAGCTTCGTCCATATCACCTCCATGAGCATCGTACCCTTGCTGGTTTGTTCGGCAATACATTTTCTCAGATTTCCCTTGACATGCTAAAGCGGCTTTAGTATAAAGGATATTATGAATTGCTTGGATACTGAAACCCGCTCCCATGTTGTTCGGTGCTTGGTCGAAGGTGTTTCCATTCGCGCCACCGTGCGCATTACTGGCGTTGCGAAAGGGACAGTCTGCAAGCTGCTTGTTGATCTCGGGCAGGCGTGCGCAGAGTACCACGACCGACACGTCCGCAATGTTCGGGTCCGCCGCTTGCAGTGCGATGAAATCTGGTCTTTCGTTGGAGCCAAGGCCAAGAACGTGAGCGCCGCCAAGAAGCAAGAGGGTTGGGGCGACACATGGACCTGGACGGCCATCGACGCGGATAAAAAGCTCTGCGTCTCGTATATGGTTGGTGGTCGGGATGCGGGATGGGCGCGCGAGTTCATGGAAGATTGTGCCAGCCGCGTGCATGGCCGTCTGCAACTGACGACGGACGGCCACAAGTCCTATTTGAATGCGGTTGAAGACGCCTTTGGTTCTGACGTTGACTATGCGCAACTGCAAAAGATTTACGGAGCCTCGCCGGAACCTGATTTCCGCCGGTACTCCCCGGCAACCTGCATTGGGGCGGACATGAAAGTCGTTAGCGGAAATCCCGATCCCAAGCACGTCAGCACTTCGTTTGTTGAGCGCCAAAACCTCACCATGCGCATGGGCATGAGGCGCTTTACCCGGCTGACCAACGGGTTCAGCAAAAAGATTGAGAACCACTGCCATATGGTCGCGCTGCATTTTATGCATTACAATTTCTGCCGAATTCACGAAACTCTGCGGTGCACTCCGGCGATGGAATGCGGTCTGTCCGATCATGTCTGGAGCATCGAAGAACTGTGTGCGCTACTGCCGAAGCCGGTGGCGGCCACGTCCACGGTTGAGCACGATTTGATTTTGAAGGCCCTCAGCAAGGAAGCCTAATCTGTCGCTATTGGGGATTGACCGAGGCAAGCGGATAAAGCTCAGCGTCAAACTGCCGTCGCAATTCCTCGCTGTCAACCATTGATTTAGTCCCAGCCTTCAACCACTTCTCCAGCAAGGGCGATCTACGCCGAAAGCGCATCATCGGTTGATTGCGCCGGAGGACAAGATAATCGGCTGGCTTGCCGATGTACTTAGGATACGCCTTCCTTGCCGCTTCCATCGCTTCTGCGACGTGTACCAGGGCAGCCGGGTACGGGCTATAGTAATCGTGTTTACGCCTGTGCAGAGCCTTATAGGCAGGCAGTTGACCTATCCCAACGGCGTAATGTGAACTGCCAGAAGAAGTGACAGTGGCTCCAGATGCTCGCGTCAGAACCCAATCGCCATGAAGGAATCCCCCAAAGATGATCCATATTGGAAAGTGAAACATGGCGGCTCGCATCACCGCCATTCCCTTCCGCCGTATTTCTGGATTAGTTTCGGTTCTCCACTGATCCAAGCCTATATGGAGCAAGCCCTGCATCGCATCGTCGGCAAATAGGCCATACTCGTAATGGCGGGCTTCGCGAATCGCAAGGCGCACATGGTCAGTTGCCAACCAGTGTCCTTGCGCCTCTTCTTTTTGTTTCATTGCCTTTAGTTGTTCATGAAACTCCGCGATAACGGCGTCACATATTTCAGCGCTCCCCGAGATGCAAGCGCCCAAATCGCATATCGGCTGAAAGTCGTGGATTTTGCCGCAAACCTTATCTGTGGTAAGCGGCGGGTCGCCATAGGTACTCTTATCGTCTGCCGCAAGGATGATGGTCGGGCCGTCCCGGTGCGAGGCATCACAGATCACCCCTACGCAAACCGTCACGGGAGTATCCACCTGCATTGCTGTTTCGACCGCAAGACTCCAGGCGTCGCGCACATCCTCAACCCTCCTCATTGGAGCTGGATGGGTATTCGGGGGAATTCTACACCCCAAACCTGGGTCTGGGAGCGGCCTCATTCAGTAGCCCTCCCCTGTGGAAATCCAAAATGGCCCAGTACCTAAAAGAGCGTTCCTATTCCGCGCTTGGCTGCAGGGTTGCGGCGATAAGGCGCAGAAGGTCGGGAGGAGAGACGGGCTTGCATACCACCGCATCAACGGCGGGGAGTTCGGTTTTGGTCGGGTCACCCGTACACAGCAGCAGCTTAATGGCAGGATTTGTGCGCCGGGCTTCGGCAATCAGAAGGTCGCGACCCGGCAGGGAGTCCACCAATACGAGATCTACCCGATGACTTCTCAATAGTTCGATGCCGGTCTCCGCATCGGCTGCCGTCAAAACCCCGTATCCCGCTCGCGCGAGAATCGCCTTGGTACTGAATAGAATCGCAGGCTCGTCATCGACAAACAGAATAGTTGTCTCAGCGTCCATGGATGGATTTAACTGTCCCTCGTCCTGAAATCGCCAGAGGTAAGCGAGACCGTCTGCAAAAAACCAGATTTACCCGCGGCAACCCAGCATTGCCGCCCCTCTGCACACAGCGTGGATTTATGCTATCACAACATCAAAAAACGTTCCTCGTTTCACGTTTTTCGTTTCACGTTTCAAGTTGGAAACGGAAACCGCAGCCTCAGGGCGCAAACAGGGGTTCGGACGGCTTCGCCGGAAACAAAGTAGTGCTCCCGCGCGACTCTGAACGGGAAACGAAAAACGTGAAACGCGAAACGATCTTCAAAAAAAACGGCTGCCGGAGGGTTAACCGGCAGCCAATTGGATCAGTGACGAAGGAAGCTGTTTCTCAGGGAAGAAAAAAGCGAAAAGAGCTCATAGCCACTCCGTCAACGCCCTTGGGGGGCCACGTTAGCGCCGGCCGTCGCGGTCGGGTCAGCTATAGATGGGATCCCGTAAACCCCGCTTAGTGAACCTGCTTGACGGCCGCTTGCTCCTGCTGATCAAATGCCTTCGGCAGGGGCGCGTAGTTCAACTGTTCCACCATGGACTGGCCCTGATTCAACATCCAGCTCAGAAAATCGGTCATCACCTTGCTCTTGTTGGCATCCTTCCACTTCCTGGGTATCAGCAGGTACGTAAAGCTTGAAATAGGGTAGGACTCCTTACCTCCGGAGTTGGTTATCGAGACTCTGAAATCCGCCGGCACGGCCTTCAACGAAGCGGCCGCCGCCGTGGTGGACTGCAGGCTGGCCTTTACGAACTGCCCGGCGCTGTTCTGCACACTGCCGTAGGTGATCCGGTTCTGCAGCGCGTAAATGAGTTCCACATAACCAATGGCGCCATCGGTCTGGCGGATGAGCCCGGCAACTCCTTCGTTGCCCTTGCCACCCAGGCCTACCGGCCAGTTCACCGAAGTATTCGCGCCCACTTTGCTCTTCCAGTCGGGACTGACCTTCGAAAGATAATCGGTAAACACGAAGGTGGTGCCGCTGCCATCGGAACGGTGTATCACGATGATGTCCTTATCGGGGAGGCTCACGCCGGGATTGGCGCTGGCAATGGCCTTGTCGTTCCATTTGGTGATGTGACCCAGATAGATCCCCGTCAGTACCTGCGGCGTGAATTTGAGTTCGCCTTTCACCTGGGGCACGTTATACGCCGGCACCACGGAGCCCAGGACTGTGGGAATCTGTAACACGGGCATGGGCATACTCTTCAACTGCTCGTCGTTCAGAGGCATATCGCTGGCGCCAAAATCCACCGTACCCGCCTGCAATTGCCGAATCCCACCACCGCTGCCGATCGACTGATAGTTGATCTGCACGTCGGGATGTAATTTGTTGTACTCGCTGAACCATTTGGAATAAATCGGGTAGGGGAACGTCGCCCCCGCGCCATTCAGGTTCTCGGCAAAAAGTGCCGTGGCGAACATCAATACCAGGACCAAAACCAATAACCTTCTCATTAGTGACACTCCTCCTGTCGTCTACTTGTTTTTAATCTGGCTTTGTTAACGCAATGTTACAACGAGGTGAAACGATAATGAAAAGCCAGAGATACAGTTCGCAGTTTGAAGTTCACAGTTGGCAGCCAAAAGGCCACAGGCTGTTGGCAATCGGTTTCTGACCCAACCCAGAGCCCGGCTTGGGAGCCGTCCCTGCGGGATTTCCGCCGAACCAGAAACGGGAACACGTCTCTCCCCCAACTCCGTGTCCCCGTGTCTGGGTGGTTTAAGCGTTCAACGGTTCCACCGGTGGTTCTGCGGCCTCCACCGGGACTGCCAGGGGAACCGTAAAGTAGAAGGTCGAACCGCGGCCGAGACGGCTTTCCGCTCTCACTTGGCCGCCGTGAGCGAGCACAATATGCTTCACGATTGCCAGTCCCAGTCCGGTGCCTCCGGACTCGCGGGAGCGCGCCTTATCCACCCGGTAAAAGCGCTCGAATAATCGCGGCAAGTGTTCGGAGGCTATGCCGGGACCAAAGTCCCGCACATAGAATTCCACGGCGTCCTCCTGGGGACGCGCGCCCAGGTCAATCTTGCCGCCTTCCCGCGCATAGTTCATGGCATTGCCAATCAGGTTGGCCAGAACCTGGTGCATGGCCTCCGGATCGGCGAGCACCGGGTCCCAGGCGGCGTTCTCGACATTCAGTTCCATTCCGCGTTCCCGCGCCTCCACCTGGAAGGTATCCAGCGCATCCTGCAGCAGCACCGTCGGCGCCACCCGTTGCAGGCTGAACCGCTGTTCCCCCGACTCCACCCGCGCCAGCACCAGCAAATCCTGCGTCAGGCGCGACATGCGCGCGGCATTCTTGAGAATGATTTCGAGAAACTCGCGCGTACCGGCGTGCTCGGCAGCGGCGCTGTCGAGCAGCGTCTCGGCATAGCCTTGAACCGAGGTCAGCGGCGTGCGCAGTTCGTGGGAGACGTTGGCAATAAAGTCGCGGCGCGTCTTTTCCACGCGCTCCAGGTCAGTAAGGTCATGCAGCACCGCCACCGCCCCGCCCGATGCCGATGAACCCGGCGCTTTGGCCTTGCCGGAATACAGCGGCATGGGAGCCGCCGTCACCTGGAATACGTATCCGGGCCGCAACGCGGTCGCCCGAGTGGTACAGATTTCCCTGCGGCTGACGGCGCCATCAACGGCCGCCAAAAAACTGGGATCCCGCACCGTCTCCACCACCGGCGCGCCCACTCGTACCCCGGCTCCGGCCAGCCGTTGCATGCGGCCGTTGACCCATAATACTTTGCCATCGCCCGACACGGCGATCACCGCTTCCTGCATGCTGTTGAGCAGCGATTCCAGTTGCCGCCGGCTGGTTTCGACCTCGGCAAAGCTTTCTTCCAACTGGCGCGCCGTGCGATCCAGCGCGCTGGCGACGGTGGCGATTTCGTCGGACGATTCCTGTGCGATACGGGCGGAAAGATCACCGGTGGCAATGCGCTCCGCAAACGCCACAATCCGGCGCAGCCGCCGCGACACCAACCGCGAGATTCCCGCGGCCAGCAGCAAGGCAACCAGAAAAGCCATGGCCGAACTGAGCAATAAGCTTCGCCGGATACCCGCTTCCAGTTGCTTCCGGGTGGCCAGCGGATAGGCCATACGCACGGCGCCCATCGGCACCGGCGCCGCTACATACAGAAAGGGGACACCCAGGGTGTGGCTGGAGCGAGTGTCCATCCCGATTTGGCCGTGCAGGGCGGCCACAAATTCCGGCCGCGTGGCGTGGTTCTCCATGGAGTCGGCCTCCGCCTGCGAGTCGGCCAGCACCCGGCCCGTCTGATCGATCACCGTGGCGCGCGCATTTCCCGCCGCGGCCTCTTCGGTGATCAATTGCTGCAGCGGTTGCCCTTTTTCATTGGCGACCCGCTGGGCAAACAGCCGGGTCTTTTCCACCAGGGCCTGCTCGATTCCCGAGCGCAACGATTTTTCCCAGGCCCGGCGGATCGTGAAGTCGAGCGTAATGGTGGCGGCGGCAATTACCAGTAGAAAAACGGCTAGGAGCTTGATAAATACGCCGCGTCTCATTTCGGCGCCTCGAAGCGGTATCCGGCACCGCGCATCGTTCGGAGATAAAGCGGATTCTCCGGATCGCGTTCGATCTTCTCGCGCAAGCGCCGGATATATACGTCCACCGAACGCGGCGTGACAAATGCGGTATCGCGCCAGACCGCATCGAGCAGTTGGTCGCGGGTAAACACCCGCCCCGGGTGCCGGGCCAGATAATCCAGCAGCCGGAACTCCGTGGCCGTGGTGGTCACCAACTTGCCACACACGTGCAGCGACATGGCGCCGGTATCGATCTCGATCTCTCCCACTTTCATTTTGGAGGGCGCCAGCGGCTGCTCAAAGCGCCGCAATACGGCCCGGATCCTCGCCACCAGTTCGCGCGGGCTGAACGGCTTCGTAATATAGTCGTCGGCGCCCAGTTCCAACCCAATGACGCGGTCGGCTTCGGCGCTTTTTGCCGTCAAAAAGATAACCGGCGACGAAGTCAGCTTGGAGGTTTCGCGGATGCGCCGGCACAACTCCAGCCCGTCGCCCTCCGGCACCATGATGTCCAGCAGAAATAGCGATGGCGGCTCCTGCTGGGCCTCGGCAAGAACGTTACCGGCGGTGGGAAACACCCGGATGTTGTAACCGGCATTTTCCAACTGGTGCCGCACCAGCCGGGCTATATCGACGTCATCTTCGACTACAAAGATTGTGCGTTTCACGCCCTCATTGTAGCCGAGTCGCTTTGACATCGGTTGCCTTTCGCGCCGATACTTGGCCCTGACGATGAATTCGGCAGTCACCATCCTGCGCGCGGAACACGACCTGATCCTGCGCGCCCTGGAAGCCACGGACGAGGCAGCCTGGCGGCTGGAACGCGGTCATATGTTGCCGCCGGAAACCCTGCCGGCGCTAATGCAGTTCCTTTCTTTTTTTGTCCACCGCAGCCACCGCGACAAGGAAGAGGAATTGCTGCTCCCGGCCATGCAGGAAAAGGGATTCGCCGATCCCGAAGGATGCGTCGGCGTTCTGCTGTCCGATCATGCCGAAGGCGCGCACTGTTTTCAGGAAATGGTAACGGCCGGCGAAGCTTATCGCCTCCGCGGTCATGAGGGCATCCGCTGGGCCAAGGCGGCGCGGCGCTATGCGGACGTCATGCGGCGCCATATTTGCCGCGAAGAACAGGTATTGTTCGGAAACGCACAGAAAATCCTCGAGCCCGCAGAGACGGAAGCCCTGGCCAGAGAATTCGAACACATCGACGCACGCGCCCATCGCGCGGGCCTGACGGAAATCCTGGATCGCTTCGAACGCGCCGCCTGGGAATTGCGGAAATAATCCGGAATCTTTCCACCACAGAGGACACAGAGGAAAACCTGGTTGCGAGTGGCGAGTGGCGAGTAGCCGGGCTCGCAACTCGAAACTCGAAACTCCATAGTCCTCTGTGGTAAAAACAGGAATCATGTCGAAACCCGCCCATTCCGCCGAGGTGTATGCCATCTATGGCGTGGAGCCGGAAATCCAGGCCTATGCCATGGCGAAGTACTCCCGCTCCGCGCTTTCGCTGAAGGAATCCCTGCGCGAGATCAGCGAACAGAAGGCCGAGAAATTTCTTAATACGTTCTATTTCCAGTACGGCCATCGTTCCATTGCCGATCTGGCACATATCGCCTTCGCTTTGGAGCGGCTATCGTTGCTGGCGGCAATCGCGGTGGTGGACGAGCAACGCTGGGACGGGCAGGAACGCTCCACCCGCTACCAGGATTTCTCGCACCCCGACTACCATGTGCCCGGATTCGGCGGCGACCCCGATTTGCAGGGGCTCTATGGTGAAACCATTGAGTTTCTCTTTTCCGAATACCGCGCGCTTTCCGACGCCATGTTCGAGCGGCTGTGCGCGCACACGCCCCGACCGCCGGAAATGAAACCGGAGGCTTACGAGCGCACGTTACGCGCCCGTGCCTTCGATATTGCCCGTTACCTGTTGCCGCTGGCCACCAACACTTCGCTCGGCCAGATCGTCAGTGCGCGCACCCTGGAAACGCAGATTACGCGGCTGCTCTCCAGCCCCTTTGCCGAACTGCGCGATCTCGGAGAAAAGCTGAAAGCCGCCGCCAGGAATGCGGCTCACAACGTCGACGGCCAGGCCAGGGAAGTTCGTCCCGCTCCGACCCTGGTGAAGTATGCCGAGGCCAGTCCGTACCTGATCGGGAGCCGGAAGGAGCTGGCAGCTGCAGCCCGGCAGCTCATGGGAAATGCCCCGCTCGCCGCGGCTCCGCCGGTCGATTTACTCGACGACGATCCGGTGGAGATCGAATTGGCCACCACCTTGCTTTACGAGCACTGCCGCTACTCGTACCGCCAGATCCGCGAACGCGTGCAGACGCTCAGCGACGCCGAACGTCGCTCCCTTGTCGATTTGGGCATAAAGCATCGTGGCAAACACGATGAATTGCCGCGCGCTTTCTGCTCCGGCGGCAAGTTCCGCTTCGACATTCTGATGGACATCGGCGGATTCCGCGATATGCACCGGCACCGGCGCTGCATACAGATCGGCCAGGATTTTGTTTTTGCCCACGGCTTCGACACGCCGGCCGACGTGGCGGATTCCGCCTTTGCCGGCCGTTATGCCGCCGCCATGCAGCGCGCTTCGGACGCGGCCCACCGGATTGCCATCCGCCTGACGGAAAAGGGCGAAATCGCGTGTGACGCCAAGTACCTGCTGCCGCTGGCCTACCGCAAGCGCACCCTGTTCAAAATGGATTTTGCCGAGGCCCTCTACATCACGGAACTGCGCTCGGCGCCGGCCGGACACTTCTCCTACCGCCAAATCGCCTGGCAGATGTACCAGGAGGTGGCGCGCCAGCATCCCGCACTGGCGGGATATTTCCGGGTGCACGATCCGAACGCGCCCTGGGATCTGTTGCAGAGGTGAAAGGGTTGACAGTTTACAGTTCACAGTTTGCAGCCAGCAGCCGGCGGGTTTTGTTTGGCTGCCAACTGCAAACCGCAAATTGTGAGCCTCTCTGCCGTTCCTAATCAGCGGATAGCCTGCCAATCGCAACTCCGATATTCGCTTATTCTTCGCCTCTTGAGCGCCCGCCGTTGTATAATTCGCCGTCGGCTTTTTTTACAGGAGAAAATCATGGCGGAAACGGAACGCGATCGGGCATTGGGCCTGGCCCTGTCACAGATTGAAAAGCAGTTTGGCAAGGGATCGATCATGCGCCTCGGCAGCAAAGGGGCGATTGTACCCATTGCGGTGATCCCCACGGGAGCGCTCTCGTTCGATGCGGCCCTGGGCGTAGGCGGGTTCCCGCGCGGCCGCGTAATCGAGGTCTTCGGCCCGGAATCCAGCGGCAAGACCACGATTACGCTGCAGGTGATCGCCGAAGCGCAAAAAACCGGCGGTATGGCGGCCTTTATTGACGCCGAGCATGCCCTCGATCCCGCTTACGCGCGCAAGCTGGGCGTGGACGTGGACAACCTGCTGGTGGCGCAGCCGGACTACGGCGAGCAGGCGCTGGAAATCGCCGAGTCGCTGGTCCGCTCCGGCGCCATCGACGTGCTGGTAGTGGACTCGGTGGCCGCGCTGGTGCCCAAGGCCGAACTCGAGGGCGAAATGGGCGACAGCCACATGGGCCTGCAGGCGCGCCTCATGTCACAGGCGCTGCGCAAATTGACCGGTATTGTTTCCAAATCTCGCACCTGCCTGATTTTCATCAATCAGATTCGCGAAAAAATCGGCGTCATGTTCGGCAATCCCGAAACCACCACCGGCGGCCGCGCCCTGAAGTTCTACTCATCCGTGCGCATCGATATCCGCCGCATCGCCGCCATTAAGGACGGCGATCAGGTGGTGGGCTCGCGCACCCGGGTCAAGGTGGTGAAGAACAAAGTGGCCGCGCCGTTCCGCGAGTCCGAGTTCGACATGATGTACGGCGAAGGCATCTCCAAGGAAGGCGATCTGATCGACTTGGCGGTGAACAACAACATCATTGAAAAATCCGGCGCCTGGTTCAGTTATAAGAACGAGCGCGTCGGCCAGGGACGGGAGAATGCCAAGCAGTTTCTGCGGGATAACAAGGATATTATGGCGAAAATCGAAGCGGAAGTGCGCCAGGTTCTGGGTCTGACACTGTCGCAACCAGAACCGCCGCCGGCCACTCCGGTCGAAAAGGCCACCGCCACCGCCGCCGTCAGCCGCGTCCCGGAACCGTCACGGGCGCCAGCCAGACGATAAGACAGCCGTCGGCCATCGGTCGTCGGCCCAGAGGCCTTTTTACGTTTTTCGTTCCACGTTTCGCGTTCCTCAGACCGCAGAACGAGAGACGTGGAACGCTTCTTTGGCCGACAGCCGAAGGCCGAGGGCCGACGGCGAGTTAAGCTGAATTTGCTCTGCTTTGCCTATCCCGTTTAGAATCAACTGGCAAAGGAATTCAGAGCGCGCACTTTTTGAGGACATTTGAAACACGTAGTGGCGATCTATCCCGGCTCATTCGACCCGCCGACCAATGGTCATTTGGACTTGATCGAGCGGGGCAGTAAGTTGTTCGGGGAATTGATCGTAGCCATCTTACGAAATCCGGAAAAGGACCCCCTGTTCGATCTGGAGGAACGGCGCGCGATGCTGGAGACGCTGACGCAGCGGTTCGACAACGTGCGGGTGGATACCTTTGCCGGCTTGCTGGTTGATTTCGCGCGCCAGGTGAATGCCCATGCCGTATTGCGCGGAATTCGAGCCATCAGCGATTACGAATACGAGCTCCAGATGGCGCTGATGAACCGGAAACTCGAGGCGGGGGTGGAGACGGTGTTTCTGCCCGCGGCCGAGGTTTATTCTTATGTCAGTTCACGAATTGTGAAGGACGTTGCGCAACTGGGAGGCCAGGTTCATGGCCTGGTGCCGCCGCTGGTCGAGAAGCAGTTGCAACGGAAGTTACAGGCCGGCCGGCCGCCGCAAGGCCGGAAGATGAGGGCGAAGAAGTAATAAAACTCAATAGAACCAGAGGAAGTCGATGGCAGCAACCAGTTCAATTTCTCAGACGCTAAGCAAGCGCATTAACCGCATTGAAGTATCCGCCACCATGGCGGTGGTCAGCGAGGCGGAACGCCTGCGCGCCGGCGGAGCCGATCTGGTGGATTTCGGCGCCGGAGAGCCGCATTTTGCCACGCCGCAGCACATCAAGGACGCCGCCATCGCCGCCATCCAGGCGAATTTCACCAAATATACCCCGGTGGGCGGCACCGCCGAGCTGCGCGATGCCATTGCCCAGCGCCACGCGGCCGATTTCGGTTCCGGCTACAAGCGCGAGGAATGTATTGCGGCCACCGGCGGCAAGCAGGCGTTGTTCAACGCCTTCCAGGTGCTGATCGAACATGGCGATGAAGTCATCATTCCGGTTCCCTACTGGGTGTCGTTTAAGGACATGGTGTGTTACTGCGGGGGCGTTCCGGTGTTCGCGCCCACCGACGAACGCAAGGAGTTTGCGCTGACGGCGGATATGGTGGAGCGCGCCATCACCCCGCGCACCAAGGTCATCCTGCTGAACTCGCCCAGCAACCCCGCGGGATCGGTCATCAGCGCCGAAGATCTGACCGCCATCATGCAGGTGGCGGCGCGGCGTAACATTCTTGTTCTCAGCGATGAATGCTATGTCTACCTGGATTACACGGGGCATCGTTTTTCTTTGGGCTCGCTGACGTCGGAAAAGGAACGGATGCTGGTTGTGGGTTCGCTCTCCAAGACGTATTCCATGACCGGGTGGCGTCTGGGCTTCGCCATGGGACCGAAATGGCTGATCGCCGCCATGCAGAAGCTGCAGAGCCAAAGCACCTCCAATCCGACCTCGGTGGTGCAAAAAGCCGCAGTCGCCGCGCTTACCGGACCGCAGGGATGCGTAGAGGAAATGCGGCTGGAGTACATCCGCCTGCGCGACCACGTAGTAGCCGGTCTGCGATCCATCCCCGGAGTCCAGTGCGTGTTGCCCCAGGGCGCCTTTTACGCCTATCCCAATATTTCCAAGTTCCTGAAGGGGAATGGCGGACAACGGACCGCCGCCGAAATCGCCGGCCTCCTGCTGCGCGAAGCCGGGGTGGTGGTGGTGCCCGGCGAGGCCTTCGGCACCGAAGAGCATCTGCGCGTTTCTTATGCCACCAGCATCGCGCAACTCGATAAGGGCATAGAACGCATGCGCAAGTTCTTTGAGAAACTGTAGCTGGCAGTTAGTAGCTAGTAGCTGGGAGCCGAAGGGCAAGACTGCCAAATGTTACAAGACGCTACAGGCTGAGGAGTTAAGACTGGCTACGAGCTGGCGACTGGGTTTCCTGTCTGCCAACTACTAGCTACTAGCTACTATGTCAGAACTCTACCCATTGCTGATGGCGCCCCACTTTGACCGCCGCCCCTGGGGCGCCCGCGATCTGGCGCCGATCTACGACCGGCACGTGGACCCTGGCGAAGAGGCAATTGGGGAAGTGTGGTTGACCTGGGACCACTGTCGCGTAAGCAATGGCCCCTGGAGCGGAACCGAACTGATTGAGCTTTGCCACCGCTTCGGCCGCGAACTGGTGGGCGCGGCGACCCCCGACTGCGGCCGATTCCCGTTGTTGGCGAAGTTTCTTTTCCCCCACGACAAACTTTCCGTACAGGTGCACCCCGACGATGAAACTGCCCACCGCTTCGGCCTGCCCTGTGGCAAGACCGAATGCTGGTATATCGTGCAGGCCGAACCGGATGCCCGGGTCGCCGTCGGCTTGCTGCCGGGAACCACCCGGCAGGAGTTCGAACGTTCCATCCAAGAACATCGCGCCGAGGCCTTGCTCAACTGGATCACGCCCGCCGCCGGAGACATGATCTATGTGGAAGCCGGCACGGTACACACGTTAGGGCCCGGCTCCATCATCGTCGAGACTCAGCAGAACTCCGACACAACGTTCCGGCTCTATGATTACGGACGCCCGCGCGAAACCCACGTTGCCGAGGGCTTACAGGCTCTGAAAGAAGTCACCTCCGCAGGCAAAGTCGCACGTACGAACGTGGGCGGCGTGGAACGCCTGATTTGTGCGTCCGAATTCATTGTGGACAGGTTTGTCCTCGATCACGAACTTGAGTTTGACGGCGGCGACGGCAGCACGGCACAAGTACTGGTGGCCATTGGCGGTTGCGGCGTCGTGGAAGCTTCCGGCTGCAGTGCGCTGACCTTTGCCCCGGGCGATGCCGTCATTATCCCCGCCACGCTGGCCAGGTACCGGATCCGGCCACAGTGGCAGGTGGAGTTTTTGCGGGCGCAATTGCCGTGAAGTCGGTTTGCAGTTCACAGCTCACAGCTTGCAGCCAGAAGGGCGGTTCTGTGTGGCTGCAAACTGTAAACTGTAAACTGTCAGCCCCGCGGCGAGCACCAATTTTGCCATGCTCTCCTTGGAGACCTGAAAGCACAGAAGATGAAGACTAACTTTTATCCCATCATCCTGGCCGGTGGCCGGGGCACGCGTTTTTGGCCGCTGAGCCGCAAGAAACGCGCCAAGCAACTGCTTGCGCTTGATGGCCGGCGCACGATGATTCAACAGACGGTGAGCCGCCTGTTGCCGATGGCGCCCGCCGCGCGCTTCTGGATCATTACCAACCCAGACTTGCGTCCGGGCATCGCCAGGCAGGTACCGCGCATTCCCGCGGCCCAGATTATCGCTGAACCCGCCGGCCGCAACACCGCGCCCGCCATCGGCCTGGCAGCATTCCTGTTATTGCGCCAGGATCCCGGCGCGGTGTTGGGCCTCTTCCCTTCCGACCATGTCATCCTCAACGAAAAATCGTTTCTCAAGAATCTGGACCGCGCCACGCAAATCGCCGCCGCCGGCGGCAACATGGTTACTCTGGGCATCACCCCAACCCGCCCGGATACCGGTTACGGCTACATCGAGGCCGGAATCTCCGTGGCGGAGGCAGAGCCGGGCATTACTTTCCGGCCCGGGGAGGATGTACTGCGGGTACGCCGTTTCACCGAGAAGCCCGACGCGCAAACCGCCCATCAGTTCGTCGATGCCGGCAATTACTACTGGAATAGCGGCATGTTCGTATGGAGCGCGCGCACTCTCTCCGACGCCATCAAGGAACACCTGCCCGCCACCGCCGCGCGCCTGGAAAAAATCGCCGCCGCCTGGGGGACACGCGCTTTCGCCCGCGTCTTTAAGAGCCTGTATCCCAAGTGTGAGAACATCAGCGTCGATTACGGCATCCTGGAGCCGCGTTCCCGGAAAGGCGAACGCGCTTCCGCTTTGTACTGCATTCCTTCCGAGTTCGGCTGGAATGATCTTGGGTCCTGGACGGCGCTCTACGAGCACCGGGTCCACCGGGGCTCGGGCCTCGTCGAAGGCGGCAACATCATCGATGGCGAGCGAAGCTTCGCGCTGGGCGCGGAAGGTAATTACGTCCATGCGCCGGGAAAATTTGTGGCCGTGGTGGGGGCTAAGGATGTGGTGGTCGTGGATACCGGCGACGCCCTTTTGGTCACTACCCGCCAGCACGCGCAGGATGTCGGCAAGGTCGTCAAGCACCTCGACGCGAAGAAACTGATTAAGCTGGTTTGATAGATTGGAAGGAATGGCCAACGAACACATTAAATTTGGCACGGACGGATGGCGCGCAATTATCGCCAACGATTTTACTCTTGATAACGTGCGCCGCGTAGGCGGCGCCATGGCCAGCTATGTTTTGAAGAACGAAGATGCCGCGCGCGGCGTGGCCGTCGGCTACGACACCCGCTTCGGCTCGCGTGCTTTTGCCGAAGCCGTCAGCGAGGTTCTGGCCGACGCCGGAATTCCCGTTTACCTGGCCAGCGACTTTCTGCCCACGCCCGCCATCTCCTGCGTGATCAAGCGGAATGGTTACGCCGGTGGCGTGGTGATCACTTCCAGCCATAATCCCTGGGACTGGAATGGCGTGAAGTTTAAGGCCAAATATGGCGGCTCCGGCAGCCCGGCGATCATGAAGTTGATTGAAACCGAGCTCTATTCCGGCGCCAATCCGAAGGGGCAGCAAGCGGCCGTCGCGGTCACCGACTTCAAGCCGGCTTACCTGGCGGCGATCACCGAGTTCGTGGATTTGGAGGCTATCGCCCGCTCGGGGTTCAAATTCGGCATCGATTGCATGTACGGCTCCGGCCGCAACCTGCTGGCGGGGATTTTCACCCAACACGGCATTCCGCATGTTCAGATTCGGAACGAATTGAACCCGCTTTTCCCGGGTATCAATCCTGAGCCCATCGAGCCGCACGTCGCCCTGCTCCAGCAGACCGTGGTGCGGGAAAAATGCAGCGCCGGCCTGGCCACTGACGGCGACGCCGATCGCGTGGGCGCCGTCACCGAGGACGGCATGTTCGTGGACGCGCACAAGTGTTTTGCCATCCTGCTGAAGTGGATGCTCGATAAGAAGCCGTGGCCGGGAGCCATCACCCGCGCCTTCAATACCACCCGCATGATCGATCGTATCGCCCGCAAATATGGGCGCGAACTGATCGAACATGGCATCGGCTTCAAGTACATCTGCGACATTGTGCTCTCGGGCAAGGAAGTTCTGGTGGGAGGGGAGGAGTCGGGCGGCATCGGCATACCGCGCTATCTGCCCGAGCGCGATGGCATTCTCAACTCCCTGCTGCTGGCCAATGCGATGGCCGACTACGGACAAACCATGGGACAACTGGTCGCCAGCCTGCAGCGGGAATTTGGCCCCCATTTTTACGGCCGCCGCGATTTGCGCATCGAGCGCCCGGTGATTGATTCGGCTTTGCGTCGCGCCACCTCGCTCAACAGTGTCGGCGCCTACAAAATACTCAAGACCGAGAACCTCGACGGCATTAAGTTTTTCCTCGATGCGCCGACCCATGGCAATGGCGCCGAAGCCTGGGTGCTGTTCCGCGCCAGCGGCACCGAACCGCTCATGCGCCTTTATTGCGAGGCGGCTTCGCCCGAACTGGTAAACCAGATTTTGGCCGCCGCCGTCGCCTTCGTCCAGGAAAAGGGCGCGGGAGCTTGAAAACGAACGCCGAGGACGCAGGGGACGCAAAGGACGAAAATGAACAAGCCGCAGATTGACGCTGATGAACCCAGATTGGGATTTTTGCACGCGGCTCTGGAGGGGAAGGTCATTAGCAATGCTCAACTTTGGTCCCAGGCCCACGATTCAACGTCCATTGTTCTCCGGTAAAGGGAAAAATCTTCGTTCATCAGCGTTAATCCGCGGCTTGAGGTTTTTGTTTTCTTGGAACCGATAACCCATTTCCTCTTTGGCGGCGTGATGGCCCGTGCGGGGTTGAACCGCAAATCGGCTCTGGCCACCACCACGCTGGTGCTGGCCGCCGAAGCGCCCGACCTCGATATTTTCGGCGGATTTCGCGGACACCTCAACGGCTTCGAACATCACCGCGGCATCACCCATACCTTCCTGGGCGTGCCCTTCATCGCCGCTGTGGTGGTGCTGATCCTGTATGCCTGGTACTGCTGGTGGGGCCACCACCGATGGCCGCCGGAGAGGCCGGTTCCGCGTTGGGGAATCTTGTTCGGATTGGCCTGTCTTGCCGGTCTGAGCCACATCCTGCTGGACTTTACCAATAATTACGGCGTGCGACCGTTCGAGCCCTTCTCTTACCGTTGGTACTCCTGGGACATCGTCTTTATCGTCGAACCGGTGCTGTGGATCATCCTGCTGGGAGGCCTGCTACTTCCGTGGCTGTTCGGCTTGTTCAAAGACGAAGCCCACCCCCGCTCCCGGGACAGGAAGCCGCGAGGGCGCGCGGCGGCCGTGACTGCGCTGGCTCTGGTTTGTGCCTTCTGGGGGTTGCGCGATTACCAGCACCGGCGCGCCATCGCCGCCCTGGAGGCCATCACTTGTCGCGGCGAACACCCCGTACGGGTTTCGGCCTATCCGTATTACATCAACCCTTTCCGTTGGCACGGCGTGGTGGAGACCAGAGATTTCTACGACAGCATGACGGTTGATTCGCGCTTTCGGAAGGTCGATCCCGACGGAGGCGCCGGGATTCGTCTCAAGGCGGAGCAGACTTCGGTTAGCCTGGCAGCGGATGAGTCGCGCGTCGGGCGTGTCTATCTCGATTGGGCGCAATATCCCATTGTCGAAGCCGAGCGTCTCGACCAGCCCACGCCGGGCTACCTGGTGTGTTTCTACGATTTGCGGTTTATCTATCCCGAGTTTTCCGGTCGGCGCTCCCTGGGCGCATGGGTACAACTCGATCCCAACCTGCATGTGGTCGCACAGGATTTTGGCTTCCGCCGGGCGCCGGGGGACGGGAAATGACTTCGCTCCGCCGGACGCGGAGATCTCCCAGAGAATGGGCAAAGGCCTCCGAGCGTTCCGAAGGCCTCGTCTGAAACCCCTGGGGGAGGGATGCTATTTCTTCTCTGCCTTGGCGTACTTGCGGCGGAAACGCTCAATACGGCCCGCCGTGTCCAGAATCTTCTGTTTCCCGGTAAAGAACGGGTGACAAGCGGAACAGATTTCCACGTTGATATCGCCCCTATGCGTCGAACGAGTCGAAAAGATACTGCCGCAGGCGCAACGTACGCGCACTTCATTGTATGCGGGATGGATCGCTGCCTTCATAACTGAGAACCGACCTCACTCTCTAGATGATTGATTTTACAGGACGAATAAGGTCGCAGGCAAGCCGGAAAACCGCGGGCCATTAGGGAGCGTAAACTATCATCCAAAGATTTATGGCTTACGCGATGCGATTGAGCACGGACGTGACTTTCTCGTTGCCCGCTTTGGCGGTGGGCTTCCGGCCGGAGTTTCTTGATTTCCAGCGTGGCATACGGATCGGCAATCTCGAAGACAATGAACGCATTACGCGCATTCTGAAGCTGGCCCTCGAAGCGCGGTACCGGGAACCATTTGTCACCGAGCGCTGGGGCCGTGGCGTCCACTGGCAATGGATCGGCTACCTGACACGGTCCAACCGCGCCGCCAAGCCCATCTCTTCCAGCGTCAGTTTTGGCTGCTCCAAGTTCTTCCTGATGCTCGACACGGACGACAAGCTTTTCAAGTGCGGCATGCAGGTCGAGCGCGGTTACATTCGGGCGCCGCGGGAGGCGCGCGCGTGCCGGTTGCGCGAAGATTGGGACTGGCATCGCCTGCTATCCGCGCTGAAACCGGGCAGCCCGATGGAGGGGGAGCTGCGCCGGTTGTTGCTCCGCGAAGGCTTTCGTTTGCAGGGAGGCGCCTGGGGAGAGGCGGGCGAGTATTCCAAGGCGAATCTTCCGCCGATGACCACCTTGCGCCGCCTGCTGGCCCAGGCCCCGGCCAGTCAGTGGGCGGGATTTCAGGTTTATTACGCCATGACGGAAGCGGAAGTGCGCGCGTCCACCGGGCTGGATCTGATCGAATCCATGCTTGCCATATTCGCCGAGGTCACCCCGGTAATGAATCTGTGCACGCAAACGCAATTGAAGATGAGGTAAGGGCAGGCAAGAAGACCGGCGCGGTTTTCAGGAAGTAAATCGCGTAGATGACAATGTTCATGCAGGTTTCCAAACGCGACCATTGTCTCCGGAAATGGACTGCCTGAGCCCACGTAGTGGGCGCCATAAGTTAGCCCCAGGCGCGAGCCTGGGGTAAAGATGGGTTCCGGGGTTAGCCCCCTTATGGGGGCGTAAGAATGGAGCTAGCTACGATTCTTACGCCCGCTGCGCGGGCTCGCTTTGCATACCTTCGTTAACCCCACGCTTGCGCGTGGGGCTACCATCTTTTGCCCGCAATGCGTGCTCGTACGGCGGTGCAGCCATTTCTGTGTTCCACACACGAAGAAGGTCAGTTCTTAAACCTTCAGGAATTCTTCCAGGCTTTTCAGGTCCTCTTCCGTGTCCACGCCTACGGTGTCGAAGGGCGTTTCGGCGACATAGATGCCGATGCCGTTTTCCAGAAACCGCAGTTGCTCCAGCCGTTCCGCCTTCTCCAATGCGGATTCCGGCCAGCTCACGAAACGATCCAGGATTGCGCGACGGTACGCATAAAATCCCAGGTGCTTGTAGTACCCGGCGCCGGCATGGTCGCGATCAAACGGAATGGGGAGGCGCGAGAAATAGAGCGCGCGTCCATCCTCGTCCGTCACCACTTTGACGACGTTGGGGTTCGGCGCCAGTTCCGGCGGCAGAGGAGTTTTCAGCGTGCCTACCTGCACGCCGGCCCGCATCACGCCCAGCAGCGCGGCAATATGCTCCGGCCGGGTAAGGGGTTCGTCGCCTTGCACGTTGACATACACATCGGCGGCAATGGTTTGCGCAGCTTCGTGCACCCGGTCCGTCCCGCTGCGGCATTGGCCGCTGGTCAGCACCACGTGGAAGCTCTGAGCCTGGCAGAATTCGAGGATTTCGACCGAATCAGTGGCCACGACGACATCCGCCAGCAGCGGCGATGATTGCACGGCGCGATAGACGCGCTCGATCATGGGCCGGCCGGCAATCAGACGCATGGGCTTGCCCGGCAGACGGGTGGATGCCATCCGGGCCGGTATGATCGCAACAGCACGCATGCGCACAGTTTCGAGCAGCCGCCCGCAATAATCAACTAAAAGCGGCAGGCGAGCCCTCGAAAAAGCGACTGATCTTTGAGGGGTTTTGTTGTACTCTCGGGGGAACCATTTTCAAGCAGCAGATTCAGGTTGATTTTTTATCCCACAACTGGGATATTCTTATGACCAGAGCGCAGTGAGTGGCCGGAGAGAAGCCCCTTTATTGGATTGCTTCGGCCAAGCGGGACCTGCTGGAGTTCCCGGAAGCGGTCAAGGACGAGATGGGAACCGCGCTGAGTGTTGCCCAATTTGGCGGAAAACATCCCAGCGCAAAGCCGTGGAAGGGAGAGGGGCCAGGAGTCTTGGAAGTGGTCCAGGACTATCGTGGCAACACCTACCGGGCCCTATACCCGGTTCGATCCACGGCGGCCGTCTACGTGCTTCACGCTTTTCAGAAAAAGTCAGCGGCCGGCATCAAGACCGCGCAGCCGGATGTGGCCCTGATTGCGGAGCGGCTCCGGACCGCGAGAGAGGATTACGAGGCGCGTCATGGCAAAGGGAAACGCTAAGCATTCCGTGGTCCCCGGTTCGGGAAATGTGTTTGCCGACCTCGGCTTGACGGATGCTGGCGAAAAGCAGACCAGGGTCCGTCTCGCCGTCACCATCAATCAGATTCTTCGTAAGCGGCGGCTGTCGCAGGTAGCGGCGGCCGAGCAATTGGGCATCAATCAGCCCAAGATCTCAGCGCTGGCCAATTATCGGCTCGCCGGGTTTTCCGTGGAGCGCCTCCTGCATTTTCTAAACGCCTTGGACTGTGACGTCGAGATCGTGATTCGCAAGAAACCGCGCTCACGTAAGACCGCCACGACCGTGATCACTGCCGCATAGGCGTTAAGCACAAAGGGAAAAAGAGAGGGCACGTCCCGCCTGTCACCTTTGCCCCTGTATTTGGCCTACTACCGCGGAAATTGACTTCCGAGCTCGAGTGCCGCGAGCACAAATGCCACGAGCCATGTAAGACCAATCAGGTGAGCCTGCACGTGGTCACGATTCCACAGTGCACGAACCACCCAATAGATATAGAAAGGAATCGACAATGCAACGGCGACGCTAATCGATCCTGACGCGCCGTCCAGAACAATCCACGTAATACGGCCGGCTCCACAAGAGCTTATTGGAGACGAGACCACCGGCGAGAGCAAGTAAAGAAGCAACCGTAGGCAGAGCAGAACAACGCCCGTGAGAGCACCCCCTCGCAGGAATCGATCTAGCAACCACCTCGTAACTGATCTAACCCGCTCACTTCGACGGTACAAAAATACGCTCGCCATTACAAAGGGCAAATATGCGGCGGCATTCGACAACAAGAAGGTTGGAGCCCACTTATAAGCTTCACAACCAGTGTCAAATCCCTCATAGCGGCAAGGAAACAATCGGGCCGCTGTTCGGAAACCCAACTCCTGCAGCCGGATCAACGGACCAACCCACGGCAGTTCTCGTGAGTAGTACATGCTGTCGTTGAACCCCAATGCTAACCAGGCGGAAATCGCCAAGATGAAACTCATGATCACCGCAATCGTAAGGCCTCCAATGAAGCCCCACGATTGCGCGTGCTTATTGTCGGTCAGTTCTTCAGAGTCGCCGCCTCCCACCGTGGTCCCACGAGCACCCAACATGCCACAGGCCAGCACGAGCACAAACCAAATGAGGCCCACGACGGCGGCAATCATGCTTGCTGAGATGAACCACGCCCCGCCCGATTTAATGGAGAGGAGGTGGCCCAGCATAGCGCGGAAGAAGCGAGTGGCAATAATGGTTGTTACCATGGCCAAAGAACACCAAGCGGCCAACTTGACTTTGGCGCGCAGTTGCGAGGTCACGCTGCACATGCGAAGCATTATCACACTTCGTTTCATGGAAGCGATACCTGGCGCTCGGTTCCAATGTGCAACCATGAATTTCTGGCGAGGTTGCCAGCAGCAACGCTGCATGCATAACATGAACAAGAAGAACGCAGAGGAGAATCGGCGTTTATTTTGGCTGTAAACTGCAAACTGTAAACTGTCAGCCTCTGGGGCCATTTGCGGTTTTTGCTTATGAGTAACTGCTTAGTGGAATTCCGGCACGTTACCGTGCAGCGCGGCGGACGGCCGGCGTTGAACGACGTAAGCCTGAAAATTGCCGTGGACGAACATGTCGCCATCCTGGGGCCCAACGGCTCCGGCAAGTCCACGTTGTTCAAGACGATCTGTCAGGAATGCTATCCCCTGTCTCGCGACGAATCGTCGGTCACCGTGTTTGGCAAAGACCGCTGGAACGTAAGCGAGCTTAGGACTCTGCTGGGAATGGTTTCCAACGATCTGCTGGCGTTCTGCACGCGTCCCATTACCGGCCGGGAAGCCGTGCTCTCCGGCTTTTTCAGCAGTATCGGCCTGTGGCCGCATCTGGAAGTCACTCCCAGCATGGAGCAGCGCACCGATCAGGTGCTCGCCCTGCTGGAAGCCGGCCACCTGTCCGGCCGGAACGTAATGGAAATGTCGTCCGGAGAAGCGCGCCGCATCCTGATTGCGCGCGCGCTGGTGCACGATCCGCGCGCCCTGGTATTCGACGAGCCCAGCAACAGTCTCGACGTCTTCGCTCAAGAGGAACTGCGTCTGCTGATGCGCAAGCTGGCGCAATCAGGCATTGCCATCCTGCTGGTGACCCATCATCTCGCCGACGTGATCCCGGAGATCCAGCGCGTGATCTTCATGCGCCAGGGACAAATTATCGCCGACGGCCCAAAGGAGCAGTTGTTGACCGCAAAGTGCCTGAGCGACCTGTTTGGCGTCCGCGTCGAACTGGCCACCCGCGATGGCTATTATCACGCGTGGTAATGTGGTTTTCACCGCAGAGGACGCAGAGGACACAGAGGCGGATCGGTAATTGAGTAATTCAGAAATCGGGTAATTGACGGAGCCGGATGCTTCCGGCGATCTGAAATTACTCAATTACTCAATTACCCGATTTCTCAATTGAGGGGTTTCCTCCGCGTCCTTTGCGCCCTCTGCGGTGAAGACCGGGTTACTTCGCCTGCAACTCGGAGCGTGCGACCAGACTGATTCCGGCTGCGGTCAGCCGCTTGATGGCTTCGTCGGGATCGTCAAAACGGAAAACCAG
>Ga0326727_10007257_pt1 | contig 29480 bp, 19 predicted proteins | sample MB2enrmetagenome_FD_207643 | JGI IMG/M metagenome (GOLD analysis project Ga0326727, IMG submission 207643) | Lab enriched peat soil microbial communities from McLean, Ithaca, NY, United States - MB29MY | ecosystem: Environmental > Terrestrial > Soil > Wetlands > Peat | place: USA: New York... | reverse complement strand
GCGCTGGGTGGTCGCCGACTCTCCCGATGAGAAGCGCCAGCCTGCCATCGTGGTCAAGAACTCCAAGGGCAGCAAGCGCTACCTGCTGCCTCGCGGCGCTCACCTCATGGTGCAGGATGGCGATGACGTCGGTCCCGGCGACGTGCTGGCCAAGATTCCCAAGGAATCGACCCGCACCAAGGACATCACCGGCGGTCTGCCGCGCGTGGTCGAGCTCTTTGAAGCCCGTACTCCGCGCGAGAAGGCGATCATCAGCGAGATCGATGGCGTGGTTCGCTTTGGTGAAGTCCAGAAGGGCCAGCGCAAGATCTACGTCACCGCCGACAACGGCGACGAGAAGGAGTACGCGGTGCCTCGCGGCATTCACGTCAACGTGCAGGAAGGCGAACGCCTGCGCGCCGGCGAACCGCTGATGGACGGCCCCCTTAACCCGCACGACATTCTTGCCGTGCTGGGCGAAAAGGAGCTGCAGGCTTACCTGGTGAACGAAATCCAGGAGGTCTACCGTCTGCAGGGCGTGGCCATCAGCGACAAGCACATCGAAGTGATTGTCCGCCAGATGCTGCGCTGGGTGCGCATCGACGAAGTGGGCGATAGCAATTTCCTCCTGGAGCAGCAGGTCGACCGCTTCCGCTTCCGCGAAGAGATGGAGCGCGTGCTGCAGGCCGGCGGGCGTCCGCCCATGGGCCGACCGCTGCTGCTGGGCATCACCAAGGCCTCGCTCTCCACTGACAGCTTTATCTCGGCTGCCAGCTTCCAGGAGACGACCCGCGTGCTGACTGAAGCTTCGATCAACGGCGCCGTCGACAACCTGCGCGGCCTCAAGGAAAACGTGATCGTCGGACGACTCATCCCGGCGGGCACGGGCCTCGAGTACTACCGCAACGTGCAGCTCTCGCCCGAGCTTGAAGAGGCGGCGCAGCGCGTGCAGCAGGAAGTGACCGCCGAGCGCGAAGCCGAAGAGCGCGAGCTCGAGCTGATGCGCCAGGAAGGCGAAGCCGAAGAGATGGCGGCGGAGTAGGCGCAGTGAATAGTGCACAGTGAGGCCCGGCTTAACCGCCGGGCCTTGTTGTTTCTATTGGGGCGCCCACATTCGACGAACCAATCTGTCTGCTCGGGAGTCTAATTTAACGGGGAATTGTGAGGTCGCCCGAACGCCGCAAGGCGCGCAGGCAGGATTGAATCCGATGAAAATGGGAATGATGGTCAAAAGGAACTTCAGAAAGACGGGAACAGCAATTCTGGTTCTCGCTGTCGGGCTCGCTGCCGGCTGCCGGCATCAGGCGCCCGTACGCACCGACCAACAGATCGCCAACGATATCCAGGCGAAGATCCAAGCCGAGCAGAAGCTCGCCGGCCAGAGTATTCAGGTTGATGTCGCCAACGGGGTAGCCACTTTAAGTGGGACCGTCCCAGACGAAGCTACGCGCGAGATTGCCGGAATCGATAGCGGCTCCGTCAATGGCGTGAAGACGGTGGTAAACAACCTATCCGTGCAGCAGTCTGCGCAACCTGCGCCCGCGCCGCCTTCTCCAGCAGCGGCTCCGCCGGCAAGGCAGCGGCCTCATCCCGCATGGGCCGATCGCGCTCCCGCAGAGCAGGCTGCAGTAGTTCCGCCATCGCCGGTCGCGCCAGCTATGGCCCAGCCCGCGCCTCAGCCTTTGCCGCCTCCTCCGCCGCCTCCTCCTCCAGCGCCGCCCAAGCCGGTGGTCAAGCAGATTACCCTTTCAGCCGGTACCGTTATCCCGATCAGGATCACGGAGGAGCTGAACAGCAAAACCGCGCAGCCGAATGACGTGTTTCATGGCTCGGTGGCGGGCGATCTCGGGTCCGAAGGAGCGATTGTCATTCCTCACGGATCGCCGGTGATCGGACGGATCGTGGATGCGAAGGACGCGGCTCACTTCAAAGGCAGCGCGCTGCTTAGCCTGGAGCTCACCCAGGTGACCGTACGCGGCGAAAAACTCACGCTGGTCACCGAGGGCTATAGCAAGGAAGGCGCAGGCCGCGGCAAGAACACCGCTGAAAAAGCCGGAGGCGGTGCGGTATTAGGCACTCTTATCGGAGCTCTGGCGGGCGGTGGCAAGGGAGCGGCCATTGGCGGACTGGCAGGCGGCGCGGCGGGTACCGGAGTGAACGCCGCCACGCGTGGGCAGCAAGTGGTGATTCCCTCTGAGACGCGGATCGATTTCCGATTGGAGACGCCCATCACGGTGAAGGTCACGATTCCTCCGCCCGGGAGCGAGCCGGCCGATGAAACCAGGGAACCGGAACTCGAGCGCCGCTGAAGACGGCCGCAAGGAAGACGAAGCCGAAGAGATGGAGGCGGAGTAAGAACAGAGATCTGTGGTCAGTGGTCAGAAAGGCCCGGCTTAACCGCCGGGCCTTTTGTTTCTCTCTAGATTGGGTCCCACCGAATTGAACCGTAAACAGACCCCGGCACGCAATGAAAACCCAGGGCACGATTCCGTGCCCTTAGTCGCCGGCTGATCGCCTTGCGGAACTAAGCCGGGTGAAGCATGCCTGACTTAGCTTTGTGCGTCCCGGTCTTCCGAAAAGCGAAGCCAGCCAGGAACAGGAGCCCAGTGCCGATCAGCAGCAATGGGGGCGGTTCCGGGGTTTCTGCAAAGGAGACGTACGTTCCGAAATCTGAAAACGGTCCCGTAGACAACCCAGCTGAGTCACCGGCCGTGTAGAGATTTCCGCCGTCGCCCCAGAGATTGACTTCGAGCCCGTCACTGAGTTCAAAGAGCACGCCCCAGTTATCCAGAAGGCCGCCAGCGGGGTAGCCGTTTACTCCGGGAGCCTCTCCCGTCGGGTAGAAGAGGTTATCAAACTCCCAGACATAGCCAGACGCAGCAGGAACCTCTGATGGGTTGGCAGAGCTGTAACTCGCAGGGACCAGGCTCTCAATCGTCGCATTGGCGATGCCAGCGCTGGCATCCGAAAAAATTCCCGTGATACCGGTGATCTTATCAACGCCGGGTGTCGCCGTCGGCGAAAATGCGATAGCGCCGGAGCCGGTGATGCCATTGCCCTTTACGTTGAAATGAAACGCGTCAGCCTTTGCGGCTGAAGCAGTCGCAAAGGCCGTTGCCAATGCGAGTATAACTAGCCAGGTATTCTTCATCTTTCCTCCCAATTTGGGTCCAAGCCGTTCTGAAGGCCTTCCGCGGCTGGCCGCGGAAGACATTGGCCCCTTGGAGCGACGGAACAATCCGATTCCGGCCCGTGGGCGGTGTCCAAATGCAAGCCAGCACTTTCCAGGAGCGTGAATTCAAGGTAAGCGCGCGCGGAGGGCTAAACCATAGCTCTTTGTGGGCTAAGTCATGGCTATTCAGGGGTTAAGGCGTGGCTCTTCAGGTACTGTTACCGTTGGGAGCCCCACAACTCATCGGGGCGCTGTTACTAATGGGTTATGACTTAAATAAGATATGTGGTCTGAATTAGTTCAATCCTCAGTTCTACTTGGTCTGCTTCACCACGTACATTGACGCGTCGGCCGCGCTCAGCAGGCTGTCCTTGGTCGTCCCGTCAGCCGGGTACATGGCAATGCCGATGCTCGCAGAGCCCTTCACAAACACTCCATCGCACTCAAAGGGGTCGTTGAAGCAGTGCTCCAGTCGCTGGGCGATCTCTTCGGCGGCAGCGCGGTTGCGCACATCCTGGATCAACACGGCAAACTCGTCGCCGCCCAGCCGCGCCAGCACGTCGCCGGGACGGAGCTGGTGCTTCATGCGCGAGACCACCTGCTGCAGGTAAAGATCGCCGGTACGGTGGCCGTAGCTGTCATTCACCTGTTTGAAGTCGTTCAGGTCGACATACAGCAATCCGAAGACTCCGGCCGAGTGACGCGCGGCAAAGATCGCATTCTCAAGATGCCGCTCGAACGAGAAGCGGTTCTCGATGTCGGTGAGCAGGTCGAACTCGGAACGGTGCACGAGATCGGCATACAAGTGCGAGGTTTCAATCGCCAAAGTGGCCAGCCCGGCAGCCTGCGTCAGGGCCTCGGTCTCATCGCGGCTGGGCTTGCTGTGACCGTCGAAGACCGCAAAGATTGCTCCCAGGTGTGCGCCCGAGCGGCCCACAACCGCTTGTTCAGCTACTCGAAATCCGGTTCGTACCGAGCCGGAGAGATGGTTCCCGAGGGTCGCTCCATCCTCCACTTCAATCCAGCAGGGAGCGCCGCCCAGGCGCGTGGAGACAAGTTCGGTAATGCTCTCCAGTATCTCTGCCAGGGGTTTGGAGTTGTTAATGTCCTCCAGAATCTTGCCGCGGCGGCGCTCGATGTAGGCCATCGTGGCATTTTGATGGCGCGCTTTTCGCTCGGTCCAAACCACCCTGATGCCGAAAACAAAGATGACGAAGATCAGGGCCTCGACCAGCGTGGTCAGGTTGCGCACATTCAGCCAGGTAGGCTGGGCAATCACCGCAATGTCGTCGAACGAACGCAGCAGAACATCGAAGCCTACCGGGCCCGCGAACGGGTTGGAGCCATAAGAGACCGACGAGATGCCGGTGACGCGAACCGTGGCGCCCACCGGGACCTCCTTCATCGACGGCACATCGAAACCCAGGTCCTGGTCGGGATGGCGATAGAGAACCGAGAAAAGATGACCGCCGATGGTGAGGACGTATTCGTCCCGCGCGTTCTCTCGCGATTCCTTTACCACCTGGCCCTCAATCGAAACCAGATCGAAGGCATTCACGCCCGAAGACAATTCGGCCCAACCGATTCTCTGCGGCGCTATGGGCGCTTGCTGGTGGGCATCTTCAACTTCGGCGCGCGTCAGCGTAAGCAGGCCATTGCGGACAGCCGGGAATCCAGATGCGGTTGCGTGGTCGCCGATCTTGAGCGGCTGCTGGTCTTTGGTTTCCAGCCACAGGCTCTTGGAACCCTTCTGCAGCACCACCGCCGCGCCGGGCAAATAGTAGGTGATGGTCCCCTCCACCCGCACGCGTTCGGTCCGATCCTGAATATAGGCGTGCTCGAGGATCTCGTCCATGGGGGTCAAGGGAAGCGAATCGGGGTTGCTTGCAGCCGGCCTCAGAATCTTCAGGTCCGTGATCGATGGACTTTCGATCACGATTCCCGTCATCTGGTTCTTGCTGTCGAATTTGCCTGAGACGGAACCGGTGACCGAAACCTCGGCGCCGAGCAAGTTCTTCAGTATGCTGCCGTCGTTGCTGTCGATGGTAGCGTCGACATAGCCTCCATCCACAAGCATTTCCAGATAGAGATTCACCACGCGGCCGTAGGTCACTAGGTCGGCGCTTTTCACCAGCCCGGTCACGGTCACGCGCATGCAGTCCAGCTCGGCGCGGATCAGTTGCCTGTAATCTGCGTTGACGGGCGCAGGCAGAGTACCGTGGCCGATTCGGGTTACGCTGTCGGCCACAATGTCGGGTCGAAAACTGGCGCGCGTCTTTCCCTTCACCAGCACCCGGTCGCCGGGCATGAGGTCGAGAGTTGTCGGCGCCTGAACATAGATGGCTACGCCGCCATCCTCGACAAACAGATCGATGCTGCCTTTGACGTAGTAGGTGACGGCGCCTTCAAAAGCCACGGGAATGGCCTGGGCGGCCTGCTCGTTGGTCAGTTTGTGGAGGTCGGCGAGAGAAGTAATGGCTGCCGGCGCGGCGAGAGCCCCGGCTGAGCAGAGTGCCAAGCAAACAAAAACGGCGATCCGCAGGGGCGCGGGGAGGTGTCTGATGGTTCCCGCGATCTGCCGCCGGATTCCGTTCGGAGTGCTCATTGGCTTAAAGCGGTATTGTCCGCGCAACCGGGCCCATGATGCAAATGGAAATCTGAAGTTATCGGTGTCTGGCTACCGAAGTTCCAGAATTGCTGAACCCCGGAACCAAGACTGCAGAGTGGCATTTTCCTCAAGAAAATGCGACCTTTCATGATTCTCAAAAGCGCACATGAATTCCGGAACCGCTCTAAACAGCTCACAGCAGCCCGTATCCGGCATCCCTCAGTCCACTATTAAGAGCATAAGGAAGAAAGGGCGGGGTTTCTATGGGCCTTTAGTGTAAGGATCTTTGGTGTGCGAGCCTCTTGTGTGAGTTACGCCAGGAATGGACAGTGCTTGACGAATCTCGAATCGAGTGGTTTACGAAAAGGGCGCGACGTCAAGGCCTGCCCCGAGCAAATTCGGAGGATCTCGATTCTGAGATCTGGGCCACCGCACCTATTACCGTTAGGGCCACTTCACGTCGAGCGCGTAGATTTCCTGGGTGCCGATGTCGCGCAGCGCAAGGATGGAGCCGCCGGGCGCAAGGCCCCTCCAAGTCCAGGACCAGAAATCGTTCACCAGTTTTCCGTTGGCGCTCATGTCGGCGATGGGCTGGATTTTCGATCCGCCGGGCAGACGCGCTCTTCCCATGCGGCCGTGCCTTTGGCGGTACTGAAAACGACGCACTTGCTGTCCGGCGTCCACTCGGGATAAGCGACCCGGATGGGCCCCGTCAGATCCTGCCAGGTGTGCAGGTTTAGATCGTAGAGCTTAAGGTCCGAGGTGTCGGACCTCACCGCGAGCAGACAGCGCCCATCCGGCGACCAGCGCGGCGAGAGAAGCCCGCTGGAGCCGGGGATCGCGGTGACCACCCGCGTCTTCAGGTTCACAATGTGCAGCGCGTTGCAGGCAAGGCCGCAGCGGGCCTTGCATTTGAAATTAATGCGACCCCGCGAACCAGGTTCATTTCTCTTCCAGCGTTAGGGCATAAATGTCATCCGTTCCCACGTTGCGGAGAAGCATTGGTTGATCTTCCGGATCTAGATCCATCCACGCCCCTGACGTTGAGGCGAATCCGAATCCCTTCAGATCGAAAACACGGTCTGCCTTGCCTCCCGAAGGGCGAACACGTAACACGCCGTCATCCCCCTTACGCAAGAAGTAGATGAATTGTCCGTCCCGCGACCAGGTAATCCACTCGGCGTATCCTTTTTGAATGACAGACCAGTGTGCAGTCGCAAAGTCGAAAACGCTCAGGTTTTCATCGTTGTCAGGATGCGCTGCTATGAACCGGCCGTCTGGAGACCACCGAGGCCTGTCCATGGAGGCTGATCCCGGGATGACCGTTACCTGGCGGCTGGCGAGATCGAGAACCCGCACCTCGATCTTCGATCCATCGCTTCCCACCGAATTGAACGCAATCTTGCGTCCGTCGGGAGACCAGTCCGGCTCTCTTTCGTCACGGCCGTCCTCCGCGAGAAGCACTTGCGGAGTCCCGCCATCGGAAGGAATGATATAGCTTCTCGTTCTTCCCGCCGCATCCACGCCGGCGAACAGGATCTGCGTGCCGTCCGGCGACCAGCGCGGCGGTTCAGGAAAGAGGGGAGGGCTGGTCAGTTGCTTGGGCTCTGTCCCATCCCGATTGGCCCTCCACAGGATTCCCGCGGGAAAGGTTACATACGCCACAAACCGGCCGTCTTTGGAGAAGGTCACGCCCTCGGCAGAAATACCGTCGAGATAAGGTTGCAGTTGATGGGACTCACGATCAAAGCGAACCAACTCGCCGCGCAGAGTCTCTCCCCTGACATATATTTTCTTCCCATCCCTTGCCGGCCAGGGCCAGCCCCATCGGATGGGGCTTGAAGTCAATTGAAATGGCTCGGACTTGGCAGGCCGGAACAATCCTCGGCGCTCGTCGAGCGCCCAGAGCTGGAAAGGAGGATGTTCAAAATTGTTGACCTTAGGCGTGTCCCACTGCAGGAAAACAAAAAAGCTCCCATCGGCGGTCCATTCACCGCAGCACTGCCATGACTTGGGTCGCCACCCCTCAAGGAACTGGTGGAGTCCAGTTCCGTTGGGTGAGATCTCATAGATTCTGTCGTTCCTGTCAAATCGGATCGTACTGCCATCCGGCGACCATGCGAAGCGGCGGAAAATCGAGTTCGCGCCCGTGTCTTGCATGGAGACAAGCCGATGGGCCCCACTCCCATCGATCCGCATCGTATAGATGTCGCCATTCTGCAGAGAGTACACGACGGATTTACCATCAGGGGACCACGCCGCGCTCTCAATGTCGCCGGAAGCCAGCTGGCGAACGGACCTTTCGGCTCCCTGGACACTCCATAGGGCTTGACTCTTGCCGTCGTAGGCAGTCACCAGCAACGAGGAATCTGCCTGCGACACATCCATCAGGAAGGGATTCGGCAATGTGAGAGGAACATTCTCAGCGTCCCCTCCGGAAACGGACACTTCGTAGATCGGCTGCGGACTGGGATATCGATTGAAATAGAGCCGGACTCCGTCGCTTCCAAAGAGGCCCTTGTGGCGGCCATCGTGGGTGATCTGGGTAAATTCTGTGATGCGTAGCGGGGGCGGCGGGCGGCGCAGGTACATGATTGCGGAAACGAGGCCCACGGAGATAACGGCACCAACCACCAGCCACCAGCGCACGCGGTGGGTCCCGTGTGGCCGCGCCTCTGTTACGACCGCGGCGATGTGGCTGGTTGATGTGTCCCGCGCGAGCCGCTTCAGGTCCGCCCGCATCTCCGACGCGTGCTGGTAGCGCAGATCGGGATCTTTCTCGAGCGCCTTGTTGACGATCTGTTCCAGCGCCGCCGGCAGATTAGGATTCAGCCGGACCGGCGTGACCGGCGTCCGGTTCAGAATGGCTTCGAACACGAGCCCCGTGCTCTCTCCGCTGAACGGCCGCGCGCCGGTCAGCATCTCGTACAGCACCACCCCGAACGAGAACAGATCGCTGCGCGCGTCCACTTCCTTGCCGCGCACTTGTTCCGGCGACATGTACGAGACCGTCCCCATCGGCGAACCGGGACTGGTGAGATGCTCCGTCGATGCCGCAGTTGCGTCGCCGCGAACCTTTAGATGGACCACCTTGGCCAACCCGAAGTCCAGTATCTTCGCATGACCCCGGCTGGTGACGAAGATGTTCGCAGGCTTGATGTCGCGATGTACGATCCCCGCCGTGTGCGCGGCATCCAGCGCATCGGCAATCTCAATCGAAAGTGACAGCGCGGTTTCGAGATCGAGCTGTCCCGCCGCCATGCGCTGCCGCAGCGTCATCCCATCAATGAATTCCATGGCGATGAAAACACGCCCGTCCTGCTCGCCGATCTCGTAAATGGTGCAGATGTTGGGGTGGTTCAGGACCGCCAGCGCGCGCCCCTCGCGCTGGAAGCGCGACACCCGTTCGGCGTCGCCGGCCAGGTCCTTCCGCAGCACCTTTACGGCCACGTCGCGGCGAAGGTCCGTGTCCATGGCGCGAAACACCGCTCCCATGCCGCCTGAGCCCAACGGCTCAACAATCGCGTAGCGGCCCAGCCGCGTCCCATTCGGCAAACCCTGGCTGGCTGTGCCATCGGCAGCGCTATCGCCGGGAGCGAAGGGCAACTCCGACATGAACCCTTTCAGCCGCTCATCTTCCGCCAACAACTCCTCCACCATCTTGCGCAGGGCCGGCTGTCCCTGGCACCTGCGATCCAGGAAGGCGGAGCGCTGCTCCGGCGGCAGATCGAGAGCTTCTCCGAATAACTGCTCCGCTGCCTGGTTTTGAGTTTTCGAGGGGCTTGTCATGGGGAATCTTTCGATGAAGCCCTTAAGAGGCTTTCAGAGTACCATGTTGCACATGAAGGCAGCGATGGCCCACTTTTGCATTTGGGCGCCAACCTAACTGCGGACCGGGGCGTCCACCCCTTCCGAAGCTTTACTGCGGAAGGGATGGGAGAGGTCGAACCTGACCTGCCGACCTGCACGTCCGCGGGCGCCGGCTTGCCGGCTCGCTACCTCACCACCTGGGCGGATCGTGTCCCCCCTCTGCGCGGCTTGGACTGCTTGGCCGCGTACATGGCTGAGTCGGCTGCGTTGAGCAGGCTGTCTTTGGTGGCGCCGTCGTCGGGATACATTGCGATTCCGATACTGGCCGAACCGGTGATTGCCTGGCCCTCACAAACGAAGGGTTGTTCGAAACACCGATGCAGCCGCTGCGATATCAGGTCCACGTCGGCGCGCGAGTGAAACCGCGACACTACCACAGCAAACTCGTCGCCGCCCAGCCGCGCCAGCATGTCGCCGGGGCGCAACTGCCGCTTCATGCGCAGCGCAACTTCACGCAGATACAGGTCCCCGGTGTGGTGTCCGTATTGATCGTTGACCAGCTTGAAATCGTTCAGGTCGACGTAGAGCAGGCCGAAGACGAGGGTTGACTGGCGGGATGCTTCAATCAGCGTTTCAAGGCGCTTTTCGAGCGAGAAGCGGTTGTGAATCTCGGTCAGCAGATCGAACTCCGAGCGATGCACAAGGTCGCTGTAAATGCGCGAGGTTTCAATAGCCAGGGTCGCGAGGCCAGTGGCCAGTTTGAGAGCTTCGTTTTCCTCGCTGTCCGGCTTGGTGTTCGCCTTGAAGGCGGCATACATAAGGCCCAGCGTGCCGCCTGCGCGTCCGGGAATCCCTTGCTCGACGACGCGCAGTTTCGCCAGCAATTCATCGCCGGGACGGCTGCCCAGCACGGCGCCATCGGCTGCCTTACACCAGCAGGGCGCGCCGTGAAGCCACGCCGACACAAGCTCGGTGATGCGCGCCAGTATCTCCGCCAGCGGCTTTGAGCTGTTGATGTCCTCGAGAATCTTGCGCCGCTGCCTCTCCAGGTAGGCCAGGTGCGCGTTGTAGCGCCGCGCCCGCCGCTCCCTCCACACCTCCCTGAGGCCGAAGATGGAGACTACCAGCAGCAGTGCGATCACGATCATGGTGAGATGCCGAACGTCGAACCAGGGAGGGTTGGCCGTAACCACGATATCGTCGTAGGAACGCATGAGGATATTGAACGGAACTTCGCCATTGAAGGGATTCGAGGATTCCAGCATGCAGATTCCGGTGACCCGGATGCGAGAACCAACCGGTACCTCGCGCATCGTGGACAACACCGCTCCGTTGCCCGGGGCAGGATGCCGCACAATAGCGCTGAAGACGTGGCCCTCCGTGAGGAGCACATATTCGTCCTGCGTACCTTCGCGCACCTCGGCCGCCACGCGGCCCTCGACCGACACAAGGTCGAAGTTGTGGCCGCTCGCCGCATTTCCGCCCAACGCCACTTCGCGCCACGTGAGCAGCGCCGGATGGACCGGGGCCTGCACCGCGCTCAAGCGCACCTCGCTGCGGGTCAGATTCAGAAAGCCGTTGCGCACATCGGGAAACCCGATGGCATCGGCCACGTCGCCGATCCGCATCGGTTCGTAGATCGCGGTAGTTACCCAAACGCTCTTCGCGCCGTCCTGCAACACCAGCGCCGATCCCGGCTCGTAATAGGTGATTGTCCCATGCACACGCATGCGCCGGTTTTGATCGCGCATCGCATAGCCGCCGTAAAGCAAATTCATCGGCGTGATGGGTAAAGACCAGGGATCGGCGCCGGCACGCGAGAGTATCTTGATCCAGTCCTTGCCCTGGATATGCAGCAGGATTCCGGTCTGCTGCATTTTGTTGTCGAACTGCTCGCCTGAAACGGCGGTAATCTCGACATCGGCGTCGAGCAATTCCTTCGGCAGCGCAGGATCGCTGCTGTCGAGGGTCGCTTCAGCTTTTTCGCCGTCGACCAGGATTTCAAGAAAGGTTTGTACCTGATTGTTCGGACCCGGCGGAGCAAGATCGGCAGATAGTATATGAGCCTTGAGCGTCACCAGACGACAGTCGGTTGAGCCCAATCGCAACTGTTCGTAGGTGACCCTTTCGGGGGCGGGAATCGTACCGTGGCCGAGAAAGTCGATCTGGGAGCTCACAACGTAAGGCCTGAAGCTGGGCCGGGTTGTTCCCCGCACGCGCACGCGATCGCCCGGGACGAGATTGAATTTGGGATTCGCGCTGACGTAGATTGCCGCGCCGTCTTCCTGGACGAACAGGGTGTTCTCGAACGGACGCGCGTAAGTCACCGTCGCCTTAAAGTCGACGGGAACCTCTTTGCGAGCCTCGTCGTTGGTGAGAGATTTTGCGGCGTCGACCGAGGTGACGGTAGCTGCGGCAAGTGCGAAAGGCACACTGAACGCAGCTAGTGTGAAAGCGAGAATGGATGCCCGCAAATCAACTACGACGAAAGTGGACGCAGATCGCAGTTTACCCCCTTTATTCGCTGCATCAGGGGAATCTGCGCACGGCAAATCGCCGCGCGCGCTTCAACCAGGTCGACCAGGGCCGGCGGCGTTTTTAAAAGTCCTGCCGCCGGCCGAAATCCCTGACCATGGGCCATTTCCGCGTTAACTGCTCGCTCACGAGCGCAAAAGCGAAACTCCCGGCCTGGACAGTCAGGACAAAAACATCCCATTCATCCTACTCCTCCCGGGAAAGAGCGCAATGGCCAATTTGGATCACCCGGAATCCCAGGTTCGATTGGTAAACGCTTACCGTGGGCCAATTTGTGTACAATTCACCGGACCCCTTCCGGCTCCCGGAACAGGAGAATGTCCTATGAGTAACGGCCATGAAACGTCACTCTCAACCATGCACACGCCGGGCACGCAAGCCTCGCCCACGCGCAGCATTCGCGTCATCGGCGTACCCCTCGATATGGGCGCCAGCCGCCGCGGCGTCGACATGGGCCCCTCAGCCATGCGTGTTGCCGGCCTCGAAGCGCGGCTCGAGGCTCTCGGCCATCACGTCACCGACCGTGGAAACATCCGTGTGGAAGAAGCTGAGACGCGGGTCATCGGCAGCAATAGCGCCCGCTACCTGGCCGAGATTGCCGAAACCTGTACGCGCACTGCCGAGGCCGTGCTGGCCACGCTCGAAGAAGGCAAAACTCCACTGGTGCTGGGCGGCGACCACTCGCTTGCCGCCGGCTCGGTCTCGGGCGTGGCCGAGTACTATCGCCGCCGCGGCCAGAAGATCGGCTTGGTCTGGATCGATGCCCACTCCGACATCAATACCCCCGCGACCTCGCCCAGCGGCAACGTCCATGGCATGCCCCTGGCCGCGCTGCTCGGCCTCGGCCCCGAGCCGCTCTCCAACATCTACGGCTACTCGCCGAAGGTCGCGCCTGAGAATGCGGTTCTGGTTGGCATTCGCGATGTGGATGCGGCTGAACGCGCCAACATCCGCCGCGCCGGCATGACCCACGTCTACACCATGCGCGACATCGACGAGCGCGGCATGAGAGCGGTGATGGAAGAGGCCCTGGAGGCGGCCGGCCGCGGCGCCGCCGGCTACCACGTTTCGCTCGATCTGGATTGGATCGACCCAGAGGACGCGCCCGGCGTGGGCACGCCCGTGCGCGGCGGCGCCACCTACCGCGAGGCTCACCTGGCCATGGAGATCCTGGCCGACCACGGCCGCCTGCTCAGCTTCGAGATGGTCGAGGTGAACCCGGTAATCGACGAGCACAACCGCACCGCGGACCTGGCGGTCGAGCTGGCCTGCTCCGCGTTCGGGAAGAAGATACTTTAGCGGACTCGCGTCCGGAGTTCCAACTAAATTGGGTGCCCCAGGTCCCTCGCACTTGGGGACCGGGGAACGCACGCAACGCCGATTCGCTGACTCGCCCCTACGCCGGCTTCCACAACCCCACGATGTTCCCCTCGGGGTCGGCAAACCACGCAAACGTCCCTGATGGCAGCGGCACCGGCGGCACCACCGTCTTGCCGCCCAGTTGCTCCACCTTCGCCAGCGTCTGCTCCACGTCGTTGGTCTCGACATAGAAATGCGTGAACTGGTGGGGCTCGTGGCCGAGGGCCGCAATGTGCCCCTGTATGCCGTCTGCCGATCCCGTATCGATCGCTCCCATCGGGTCCGCGTCGATCTCCCACTCAAAAACCGCGGAGTAGAAGGCGCTCGTGGCCTCCTTGTCCTTGCAGCCGATCTCAAAGTGAACCACCGGATGACTCATCGACCCCCTCCTCTTCTTCGCCTGGATTGCGTACAGATTAACGTGGACCCTTGCCTATGTCGATGCAGGACCCATGAAAATGCGGTTGCAAGTGGTGAAATAAAAGCATGGGCAAGAAACTCCGCGTAGCCATTTTGTCTGGCGGGCTGGAGCGGCGGGCATCGGGTCTTGCTGCTCCCACCGTGATTTCGCTGTTCAATCCTGCCTGTCTCAGGCCGGAAGGCATTTGGATTTCATCGCTTGAAGAAGAGCCGCGCAACCATAAACAACGGCTGCAATAAGCAACAAAGCTTTCATTCCGAAGATGAAGGAGAGGTTCTGTGCCAGGCCCCCGGCGACCGCGCCGAGCATGTTCGCGCCGAAAGCGCTGCTGCGCCCCGCGAAGCGGCGGAAGCTCTCAGTGAAGATCACTCCGGCAAAAAAGATCGGCACGCAGTAGGCGAAGCAGATCAGGATGCCCACGAGTTTTCCCGATCCCGGTATCCGGCTCCAGGGGATTGCATAATCAATTGCCAGGGCAGCGCATAGACAGACGAAGTAGATGCTCAGGTTTCCCGGGCGCTTGAATTCGACGTAGGCATTCGACAGAAGCAGAACCGCCAGAATGCCGGTCAGCGCGATGCAGTTCACCAGCCACGTAGTCCCGAAATACAAAGCCAGGCGGCTTACCAGGTGGGTCTCCATCAGCAGAAATCCCGCTCCCAGCAGAAAGAATTGCCAGGTGCTGCTTTCTTTCGGCTTGAAGAATGGGCCGACTAAATAGAGCGCGAGGACCAGGACCACGGCGGATACCGAGTAATAGGCACGAGGGATGGAATGCCCCCGGTGGTAAACGTAAGGCCAATCATCCGTTGTGGGTGGCGGGGCATTGTCAGCCGTGAGCGGGAATACAGGCGGGCGGGAGCTCAGGAATGCCGCCTTCTGAGGGTCAAGACTCTCTTCCCACAGGTAGGCGGAATCAGACTCGATGAAAACCGTGGCATGGGCCAGGGCGCCCACTTGCGGAGACAGATAAGTCAGAGGCGGATGCGGAAAGATGCGGCCTAACATGGTGTAGAATCGCTGCCCGATCCAGCTCCAGGGTTGTCGCACTTCAAATTTCAGAACCAGTATCCCGTCCGGATTCAGCAGCTGTCTGGCATCTCGGAACGATTCCTCTGTATATACATAGTTATCCACCCGCATGTTACTGTATCCGGAAAACTCGGTGTGAGAGTCCAGCAACCCAAAGATGATGACGTCGTATTTATCGTGGCACTGGCGCATGAAATTCCTGGCGTCGTTGTTGATCAGATGAACCTTCGGCGATGCATATGGCTGCTCAGGATGCAGGCGCATTCCCAACTTGGAAATAAGCGGATCGATCTCCACCGCATCGACCTGCGAGGCGCCATGCCGCAACGCTGCGGCAACATCGTTGCCCGCCCCTGAACCGACAACCAGGACACGGTTTGCACTCCTCGCGAATTGAAAGGGGCTGTCGTAAGAACTTTCCTGATAGGTGCTCGCGAATTGCGGATTCGCCGCCAGATACTCGGGAGTGACATTGGCGATCGACATGTAGCCTTCGTTGTTCACGTCGATAATGTATTGTTGCTGACCGAGGTCCGTCACAGATAACTTCTGGTAAGGAGACCAGTAGACCGAACTGCCATTGGCGGGCCCCAGCGCCAGCAAAGTGACGGCCAGCAGAGCGCAGGCGATAAAAGAGAAACGCCAGGAAAAAGACTGCGCCGATACGATCAGCACGAAGGCTGCGATGAACCAATACGAAGGAGACAACCACAAAAAAGCGAGGATGGCGAGGAGCCAGATACCGGCCAAGCTACCCAGCAGATTGACCGAATACGCCGTCACTGTATTGGGAGCCGTTTCAAGGTAATACCCTACCCAGCGGCCAAGAGGAATCATGACGATTACCAGCAGCAACATGAAACCAGCAACGATCAATAACGCCATTCCCAGGTATTGGTAATACATGGATGGGGCGACCCTGATCGTCCCCCACAGCTGAGCGTCGGTCGTAAATGAAAGAACCGACGACATGGTCTGCAGGATGTTGTGCCAGAGCTTGAATGGAAGGCCGACAACAACAGTCAATGTGGTTATAGCTGCCAGAGACGGAAGCAGGCTGCCGCGTTTGCTGGAGGTGAAGCAGCCAACGCCAAATCCCAGGAAACATACAATGAGCGAAAGGTTCTGAAAAAAAGCGAAGATCTTGATTTCAGTTCCAAGCCAGCGTATCAGAACGATTTCTGCGTAAAGAGCCGCCGAGCTGATCAGAAGCAGCCGGCCCATTGAAAATGGTTGCGATGGCGCGCTCACTTTCCGGGCCTGATGCGAAGATGTCTCCAATGTCACGAAGGACCCTCCCTGGCCAGCCGGAGACCACACGAATCGATGGGCTCGACTCACACGAACTCTATTGATACGGCCCATAAATACAAGCACGATGCCCCATCCATTTCGCAGGTTTTATCGCGAAATAGGTGGGAGGCCGGCACACTATTTACGGGCCGGATCAATAAGCGTCTCAGGCTGCGCGTTCATATCAAAGGTAACACTGCTCTATCGACGGCGAATGCGGCGAGCGCGGCATAGAGTACCAGCTTTTGAACGATTGCACGCGGCCCATCTTGGCTTGAATTCGCGCCGGATTCACTTTCGGCTTCAGCGAGATGAAATGAGCGTGGATATTCCGCCGCTCCAAATCTGCCAACTACAATTGAAGAGAAATGGACAGGAAACTCCGCGTAGGTATTCTGTTTGGCGGGCGCAGCGGCGAGCATGAGGTCTCGCTGCTCTCCGCCGCTTCAATCCTCAAGGCGATCGACCGCGACAAATTCGACGTCACCCCCATCGGCATCACCAAGGAGGGCCGCTGGCTGGCCTCGGCAGACGCAAAAGGGCTGCTCGAAGGCAACTCACTTGGCTTGGCCGAACCAGCTCCACCGGCCAGTGACGCCAGTCCAAAACCAGGGAAAAACCTGCGTGCCGGCGACCCTGAAACCACCCCCGGCGCCAAACTGCTGCACGAGGGAATTCCGACGTTGCTCGCGCCGGAACCTGGGTCCTCCTCCGCTCTCGTCCAAAACGAGGGCCCGGGACGGCCAGTCCCCGGCCAGGACCAGGCCCTTGACGTGGTGTTTCCGGTCCTTCACGGCACCTTCGGCGAGGACGGAACCATCCAGGGCCTCTTTGAGCTGGCCGGCATCGCTTATGTCGGTTCGGGCGTCCTCGGCTCCTCGGCGGGCATGGACAAGGACGTAATGAAGCGGCTCTTCGCCCAAGCCGGGTTGCCCATCGTCAAGCACGTCACGCTGCTGCGCGCCGAGTGGGAAAGCGCCCCGCGCAAGGCAGTCGCGCGCATCGAGGCCGCGCTCAAATATCCGGTCTTCGTTAAGCCGGCGAACCTGGGCTCCTCGGTTGGCATCTCGAAGGCCCACAACCGCAAGGAGCTTGGGCCAGCGCTTACGCTCGCCGCAATGTACGACCGCAAGATCGTCGTCGAGCTCGGCGTTGGCGGCACAACAGCCCGCGCCCGCGAGTTCGAGGTCGCGGTCCTCGGCAACGACGATCCAAAGGCCAGCGTCGTGGGCGAGATCATACCCGGCAAGGAGTTCTACGACTACGAGGCGAAGTACCTCTCGGAAGGCTCTGTGCCCGTCATCCCCGCCAAAATCTCCCGCGCCGAATCGAAGAAGATTCGCGAGATGGCCGTAGCCGCCTTCAAGGCCTGCGATCTCTCTGGTCTCTCCCGCGTCGACTTCCTCATGGAGCCCGGCGGCAAGCGCCGCATCTACGTCAACGAGGTGAACACGCTGCCCGGATTCACCTCGATCAGCATGTATCCCAAGCTGTGGGAGGCGACGGGCGTGAGCTACAAGGAGCTGATCACCCGGCTCATCGAGCTGGCGCTGGAGCGCCACGCCGACAAGACCCGCACCACGTACAGCTACGAGGCAGGGAAGTGAAAAGAGCAGGGACTAGGGACTGAGGGCCGCGCCGGGAACCACTCGCTCGCCCATGGTGTCTAATGATGAAGGGAGCGGGAGCGCGGCACTCTGACCTTAGTCCCTAGTCCCTCAGTCCCTTAGTCCCTGTCTTTCGAAGGCTGCCACAATGACTCTTCTCGATGCGCCACAGTTCGACGAAGCCCGCGACCGGCGTCGCCGCATTATCCTCTATAGCTCCGTATCTGTCTTCTTCGTACTATTCATCGCCTTCTGGCTGGTTTCCGGCCGCCCCATCGACTGGCCCTGGAACTGGTATACCCACTTCGCCGGCCGCAGCTCGATGAACCGCTTCCTCGCCGACGTCGAACAGAACGATCTGCAAAAGGCATATGGCGTGTGGGTTCACGATTCCAACTGGCAGCAGCACCCCGCCACGCTCAAGTTCTACACCTTCGACCGCTTCCAGCAGGATTGGGCTCCCGCCAGCCATAACAACGATTACGGCATCATCCGTTCGCACAAGATTATGGCGGCGCGCGTTTACGGCAACGTGTTATTGGCCGCGATTCTCATCAACGGCCGCAAGAGCGGCGCGCTCAACCTGGAATACGACCCTAAAACGCACACGCTCATGTTCCCGCCGCCGGACGTCGAGATCGACCCTGAGTCGTATTCGCGATGAACGGGTAGTGATCCCGCAGCAAAGGGCGGGGCTTGTGCCAATCAGGTCAACCCCTGCACTCATGCATGGGCTGCGGCCATTTCGGTTGCCGGCTCAATCTGCGTGGCAACGCGCTTGAGCGTCAGCACCGTAATGTCATCCTGCTGGCCGAATTGCTGAGCGGCCTCGGCAATTTTTATCGCGCCGAGGGTGGAGATTCGTGCCGCGCCCTCGAAACCGAACAGCTTCCCCTCCGCGTTGCGCGCTTCCGCAACGCCATCGGTCAGCAGCGTCAGTTGCTCGCCTGTTCCCAGCCGGAATTCTGTCTCGGGATAAGTGGAATCGGCGTTCAGGCCGAGTGGCAGCCCCGAGAGAACTGCCACTTCGTTTCCTTGGCAATAGGGAGCCAGGTGTCCTGCGTTGGCCATTGTCGCTTTGCCGTTGCTGTCCACGCGAACAATCAGGCAGGTGGTGAAACCGCCGCGGCCGCGGCCCAGCATGCGCACATTCATCTCTTCCAGAATCGATTGCGGGCTGCGCGTGAACCGAGCCAGCGTGCGCACCGTGCCCACCAGCAGCGAAACCGTCATGGCCGCCGGCATGCCCTTGCCGCTTACATCGCCGATTACCAGCAGGACCGAGCCGCCGGCTAGCGGAACAATCTGGAAGAAGTCTCCTCCCACCTGCTCCGCGGGCCGGTACTCGCTCTCGATCTCAAAGCCGGTGATGTGCGGCAGCGCCTCGGGAATAAGCACCTGCTGCACCTGCCGCGCCTGCTCAACTTCCATCTCCATCTGCTTTTTCTCGCCCATGCCGCGGATGAAGCGACGCATCAGAAGCACTGAGACGGCAACCAGCATCAGGGCCGTGGCAATCTGGCCAACGTTGATGACAAGGCTGAAGAAATGGAAAACCATGCGTACGTGCAGCATCAAAAGGTCATCCGCAAACATCCAGACGGGAGTCAGCAGCAGAGGTATAAGGGCAAGCCAGCCGTCCATCCCTCCGCGGCGAATGCCCTGGTACGAGATCCAGAAGATAAACAGGACCAGCAGGATTCTCGAGCACTCGGTTGCAGGAATAAGCCAGAATGAGGCGCCTGCCGGCACTATTGTGCCGTAGAAAGGGCTGTGCTGCGCGCCAAAGGAAAGAATCGTCAACGCCACCAGAAACCATGCAACGCGATGCACCCACCGCATATTGCGGAAACCGAACCAGTAACCCCAGAAGATCGTCCAGGCCCCGATGCTGAGAGGACCAATGACGGCATCCTGCATCAGATTCGAAAGGACCATGGGAACCTGAGTGGAATAGTTTGCGATAAAACCAAATGTCATTGATGCCAGATGAGTCAGGCCTGCGAGCGCCATCCAGAGATAGGCCGATTCGCGGCGATCCAGCCAAAACAGGGTCAGGCCCAGCAGAATTACGGCCAGAACCAGCGGAATCCGAAGAATGTTAATCACCTGGCCTTTGTCAATATCGGTCCAGTCGAGCGCGACCATGGCCTTCACCGATTCAGCCGACCCAAGGACAGGCGGCCCATGCAGACCGCCGGCGTCCTGCGTCGTCAGGGGAGTGCCTGAATCCATCCACATCCGGATGGCGATGGTAATGGGGCCATTGCGCGCCTCTGCGGGCAAATCGAACCCCTCAGGTTGCGCGCCATAAAAGGTGACTCCGCGGTTTGAAAAGCGGCCGAATTCGCCGATGAGCTGGCCGTTGACGTACACCTGATAGGCATCGTCAACGTTGTCGGGCATTCTCAGCGTCAGCCTTCCCACGCGCGCCGTGTCGCCCGGGTTTCTGACGTCAACGCGCAGTCGGTACCACGCAAAATGCGCCAGATGCGGGAACCCCTTTGCCGTCCAGCCGGGCACATATCCGCTCGTCCCGATAACGGGGTCGTAAGAGCCGGGCGGCGGCGTCAGGTCCATCGATGCCCACTGCGAGTCGTCGAAATCGGGCTGTGCCCACGCCATGTCGTCGCCGGGATGAAACGCCCATGGGCCATTGAGCGCGATCACCGAATTCCCGATCTGTGCGACCACAGGCGTTCGCTTCGGAGTTGAATTGTTAGAGCTCTGGGCTTGAGCGGAAAGCTGAGAGACGGCGGAAAGGTTGAGGAGAGCAAAAAACAGAACGGCGGCGGTCTTGCGCATGGTTCCCTCTTGCTGGAACTATTCCGGCCCTTGATTTTAAAGACCCTTTAGCATACTCCAGCCGGCAGCTTTGACCAAACCAAGCCACTTCAGGGCAAAAAACTCTGCACTCCCTGCGGGCGCGTTCGACAGTGGACTAATGGAGGCAGGTTGACGTTCCTGGCCAGCATTCTCTGATCACTGGGCCCCTGTCTTCACCCCGCCTCCATAGCCTCTTCCGTCTTCTTGCTCATCTTGGCCGTGCGTTGAATCTTGTCCCAGTTGAAGGGCTTGCCGTCGATGGCCCGCTTCAGCGTTTTGGCTATCACCAGCGAGAAGAGCTGCCGGTACGCGAACCGCTGCAGCCAGATGTGGAAGAGAAGCCATACGTCGCCCTTGTTGGCCGGGTGCTTGCGCTCCAGGCTGAAGGCCACTGACGAGGTAAGGAAGTCGATGACCAGGAAGCCGAGGAAGTAGGTGACCAGCTTTTCGAAGCTCGCCGGCGATGCAGCTTCGGGGTGGTAATGGCGGTCGATGAGGTAGTTCACGATGCCCCAGGCGAACAGCAGGTCGATGAACGGCGAAACCAGCGGCAGGAGCATCTGGAAGATGAGAATGTTGGGCAGCGCAAACAACCCCATTGCCTTGTTGCGTACAAACGCCGCGCGATGCTTCCAGATGGCCTGCAGCGTTCCAAACGACCAGCGGAAGCGCTGCCGCATGAGCCCGCTCGCGCTGATGGGAGCTTCGGTAAACGCCAGCGAGCGATCCTCGTAGTCCACGCGATATCCCTGCTCGAGCAGGTTCATGGTCAGGTCGGCGTCTTCGGCAACGGTGTTTAGCGGGTACCCTCCCGCGGCCTTCACCGGCGCGGTTCTCCACGCGCCAATCGCGCCGGGAACCACCGTGACCACGTGCATCAGGTCGAGGGCGCGGCGTTCGAAGTTCTGGCTCGTGACGTACTCCAGCGCCTGCCAGCTGGTCCACAGATTCACGCGGTTGCCCACCTTGGCGTTGCCCGCCATGGCGCCGATGCGCGCATCCTCAAAATGCGGAACCAGCTTTGAGATCGCGTCGGCCGCAATCACCGTGTCGGCATCGATGCCGATGAAGACCTCCTCGTTGATCCGGTCGAGAGCGTAGTTGAGCGCCGCGGCCTTGCCCGCATTGGGCTTGGTGAGCACCTGCACGCGGCCGGCCTTGATCTCCTGAGCGTAGGCCTCGCAGGCCACTTCGGCGGTGTGGTCCGTCGAGCCGTCGTCGACCACGATCACGCGGAGATTCCTGTAGTCGGAGTTCAGCACCGAACGGATGGTGCGCACGATCACCGTCTCTTCATTGTAGGCAGGGATGAGCACCGCGACGCGCGGATTGTAACCCGGCGAAGCCTCCTGGTGCGGCCGGCGCAGGCGGTCGATGATGGCGAACAGGCCCACCAGGATGAGGCGCGCGCTCATCAGGATGTCGCCGATGAAGAACACCATCACGATGAAGGCGCCGATAAAGTCGAGCGCCGAAAAGGCGATAGAGTCCGGGATGGCGCGCAGCCGCTGCCAGAGGTTCAGCGGCGGCATCACTTGCGCGGTCGTCTTGCCCATCAGCGCGCTCACCGGCACAATCTTGTACCCGTGCGCGCGCAGCACGTCGATCAGCGGCCCGAGCGCATTCACCGTCGCCTGGCGGTTGCCGCCGCCGTCGTGCATCAGGATGATGGAGCCGCGGAACTGCGGCTTGGTCTTCATGGTCTGCAACTGCGCCAGAACCGACTGGATGATTTCGGCCGTGGTCTTGCGCGGATGCTCGTTCCAGTCGTCGGTGTCGATTTTGTTGCCGATGATCGTGTAGCCATCCTGCTGGATGCGCCACACCGGCGCGGCCTCGTCATCGGTGTCGGGCTCTTCGTCAATGTCGTACGGCGGGCGGAAGTAGAGCGGCTGCACGCCCAGCTTGCTGGCAAAAAGCCGCTCGGTCAGATTCACCTCAAGATCGAGCTGGCGCGGCGAGATTTCGCTGATGTCGGGATGCGTATAAGTGTGGTTGCCGATCTCGTGGCCCTCGCGAAATACCCTTTCCATCGTGCCCACGTGCTGGGCAGCCTCGGCGCCGATGATCATGAAAGTGCCCTTCACGTTCTTCTGCTTCAAGATGTCGAGAATCTTCGGCGTCCAGTTGGGATCGGGTCCATCGTCAAACGAAATCGCAACTTCGTTGGGATGGTATCCGTACTGCTCCACCGTATAGGTGCGCGGGTACACATCCATGTGCTCGTCCACGATGAGCTTCTTGCGCGGGTCGGGCTCATCGGTATCCACGGTTACCGATCGCTTGCCGGGCTGCGGCAAACCCGTTACGCGCAGTATGTCGCCCTCGCCCTCGGTATCCACATCGTGGCCTGGTGTAACCTGGGCCAGACTCTGCAGAGCGTCGGCGCTGCGGGGTGTGTCCCATACGTTCCAGAGCGAGTTGTCTTCTTCGCCCAGCCGCCACAGCGCGAAGGTCTGCACGCCCATCCAGCGAGCCGTGCGCAGCTCGTTCAACATCGTTACGCCGTCAAGAAACCACACCACGTGCCGCTGGTTCGAGTCCTCGTCAATGTACTCAAAGTGCGGGTTCAGGGTGTCGTAGTCCAGATCCAGGTCGGCGTCGGCGTCCGATGCCTCCTGCCACGCATCCGACACCGACAGATCTTCGGTGTTCAGTACTTCGGGTTTCTTGTGGCTGCGATCCTTGGGGTTGGGAATCGAAAGCGTCCAGTCGTAGCCGTAGCTGCCCACCGCGCAGATCAGCTTGGCCAGCGGCACATCCTTCATGGCCCGCGTCAGGTTGTCGATGAACCAGCTCTGCGCCGCAATGGGTCCCGGATCGCTGGTGGTCTGGTGCTGATCGTAGTTCATCAGCACAATGCCGTCGCTATTGGCTGCAATCAGCTTCAGGTCGCTGTCGCTGGTGGCCGCGGCCACGTTCACATATAGCTTTAAACTGCGCGGATGCATCTCGGCGTACAGCGCCTGGATGAACGCCAGATAGGCCGGATCGGCATCGTCGGAGAGGCTTTCGACATCGAGCGAAAGGCCCCGGTAGGCCGGGTAGGTAGTCAGGAACTTGATGAGCTGACCCCGCAGGCTGGCGCTCTTTTGCGGGTCCATCAGCACATCGCCTACATCCGCGTCCCAGCTTTGCGTATGCGGATTGTAGTTGTTGACGTGGGGAAAGATCTCAGTGTCGGTGCGCGCGGCCTGGATCACCCGCTTCACGCGATTCAAGTCGTCGGGGTCGTGCACCGTTGCGCCCTCGATCGCCGGGAACTCGCGCAGGTTGTCGCCGCTCATCATCATCAGCGTGCCGTCGGGCGCGTCGATGTGCAGCCACTGCGGAAACAGGAGATCGATCTGGTGGACGTGCTCCTTGAGCGAGGAATAGCTGGCCGCGTCGTCCTGCACGTAGTAAGCGGCCCGCAGACCTTCGCCCGAGTTGAAAGGAATCTCGGACGGTTTGCGGCCGGTCTTGCGGCGCGAGGGGCGCTGGTTGCGCACCCGCAGCATGGGCTGGCGGTCGGGAACCGCTTTGTAGTTGTGCTTCGGGGTGGGGAGCAGCAGCTCGGGCAGCGCCTGGTTGCGCAGCACATTGAACAGGAAGCCGATAATCACCAGCGTGAACAACATGGCCCCGGCGTCGAGAATGCGCCGCAGCCGTTTCCAGCGCTTTCGTTCCGGGTCGTAAAAAATCTGGCGGTCAGGCATCTTGTAGGAGTCTTGGTCTCGCCGCGAACCGCTGCGACGGTCTGCGTACTATAAGAATAACGAGTGCAGGCGGTATAAACCATTGCCGAGCGACGGACCCTCGCCAAATGACGGACCCTCGCCAAGCCCGGATAATCGTCCCGCAGGGACGAATGGAAGTTAGCCCAGGATGGAGCGCAGCGGAATCCTGGGGAAAGCTGAAAACACACGGGCGGAACTGCGGGCCGGGTGCCCCATCCTTTCGGCGTTTTGTGCCGAAAGGGTGGGAGACGACGAACTCCGGGAGGGAGCAGAGGCCTTCAGGCCTCTGAATTCGTGCGCATAAAACAATGGGCCTTCAGGCCTGGGTTTTTCCATTCAACCACCACTTTATCGCCGTCCCCGGCCGCCGCCGGGCTGTTACAGTACGAATCGTATGAAAGCCGCTCCAGGGAGTCAATTCGAACGCCACACCAACGCGAGCCGGCTTTTCCGCACTCTGCTCGGTTGCGGTCTGCCTCTGGCCGCAGGCCTCGCGTTGCGCCTCTGGGCGCTCAGGGTCTGCTTCGAGGCCGATTACGACACGCTCATCTACGGAGGCATCGCCAGGAACCTGCTTCTGCACGGCCGCTATGCCCTTAACGGCGCCGGCGGCGAGCTTTATCCCACCATCATCCGGCTGCCAGGCTATCCGCTCTTTCTCGCCGCCTGCTTCAAGCTCTTCGGCATTGAGAATTACTACGCGCCGTGCCTGATTCAGATCGCGCTCGACCTTGCTGCCTGTCTGCTGCTCGCCGATTTCGCCCGTCGCGTCGCGCACCCGCAGCTCAAAACCGGAGCGGCCGTTGCAACCTTGTGGCTCGCGGCCTTGTGCCCCTTCACGGCGTCTTACGCGGCAATGCCGCTCACTGAAGCGCCAACCATCTTTTGCCTTGCGCTGGCGATGTGGTCCATGGCACGTTTCCGCGAGCGCCCCGGCTGGGGATCTGCGCTCATCTTCACCTTCGCAGTTACCGATGCGGCCCTCCTGCGTCCCGATGGCGCGCTGGTCGCGATTGCCTTTGCACCGGCGCTCGTCCTTGGGGTTCGCCGCACGCTCATTCAGCCGCGCAGGCTTGTGCGCATGGCCGCGTCCTGCGCTCTCATTGCGCTCACGCCCTTCGCCATCTGGACGGCCCGCAACTGGAAGACATTCCACGTCTTTCAACCGCTCGCGCCGCGCCTGGCAACAGAGCCCGACGAGAGTCCCAACCTGGGCTGGGAACGCTGGGTCAAATCCTGGTGCCTCGACTACGTTTCCACCTACCAGATTTACTGGAATGTTCCCGGCAGCGCGCTCGACATCAGTCAACTCCCCAATCGCGCCTTCGATACGCCTGCGCAACGCGCCGAGACTGACGCCATTGCCGGCGGCTACAACCAAAACGGATACGACCTGACGCCGGAGATCGATGCCCGTTTTGCCGCGTTGGCCCGCGAGCGCATCGCCGCGCACCCGCTTCGGTACTACGTTTGGCTGCCGCTCGGCCGCGTAGCCGACATGTGGCTCAGGCCCCGCGTCGAGAACCTGCCCATCGACCTCGACTGGTGGGTTTACGAGCACCACGACGACGAAACGCGCTTCAGTTGGTTGTGGGCCGCGCTGAACGCGCTTTATCTCATTCTGGCTTTGGTGGGTTTTTGCATGAAGCCAAAGCTCTGGCTGCCGCTCGCGGCCTACATGCTGCTGCGCAGCGCGCTGCTGCTCACCGTTGAAGCGCCGGAAGCGCGCTATACGCTCGAGTGCTTCCCGATGATCTTTGTGCTGGCGGGGAATGCTCTCTACTTGTTGGTCACCGTCGTGTCTTTGTTGGTTGGTAAGGCAAAAGCGTCCCTGGGCAGAGGCTGATTCACCTTGATATTGGTATAGTGGCAGGTGCGCGACTGTCCGCCGCCCTCATCGAAGTACTGCTTCAGGCTGATGGCACGGTCGGCGTCCATCCACAGAATTACCTCGTGCACCTTCTCCCGCACCTTTGGGTCTTTGGGTGTGAGCTCGAGCTTCTCGGTCTTCAAGCCGTCCACGGTCTCAGGCCCGTCGTACTTGATATCCCACTTGGCCGCGAGCTCTTTGCCGCTGGCGCCAAAGCCCAGCAGGAACCAGTCCTGGTATTGGCTCAGCGCGCCAAGGTTGGTGAGGTGGTTGGTGAGTTTTTCGTACAACCTGATCAAGCCGTTGGTGCAGCAGACCAGGATCTTCGGCGAGGGCTGGCCGTCGTCCGTTTCAATGTGCACGCCGCCCTGGAAGGCGCTGCCATCGCGCTTGTAGTAGACCGTGCCCTTCTGCACATCGGTGTCGGGAATCGGCTTGGTCTGCGCAGTGGTGAACTCCACATCGGCCGATGTGGTGTGGAATCTTGCCGATGCGGCGTCCATCCTGCTCAGTACGTTCTCTAAATCGTCGGCAGCAACTGCGCTCGCCGCAGAAAATCCAAAGGTACAGAGCGCGGCAAAAAACAACAATCTCTTCAACTGCATACGTTTCCTTACGCTGTTTGACGCCAGAAGTTTCGCCAAGGTTCGTGAAATTTCTGCGATGGGTTCGCAGAAGCCGTTCAATCGATTACAAGCGGCGCAAGGCTAACCACTCGACCCAGGATTCGCCTTACTTGTGCGCCCATACCTTCCAGGCCAGGCGTCCGTCGGGCGTGGTCACCGTCACCCAGCGCTGCACGTATACATCGTCGCCCGTTACCGGCTCAATCGCGTGCCGCAAGGCGCGCTTTACCTGGCGGTCGGTCGCGCCTGCCGGCGTTTCCACGTCGGCCGCGTCCACGGTAATAATCACGCCGCGGCCGCCGTCGCTGCTCACCTCGATTGGATGCGAAGGGCCCTGCTCGGTCCTCGGCCGGTCGCCGAAGTTCCACAAGTGCGGCGTGACAAAGATGAACAGCAGAATCAGCGTCACCATGACGTCGTAGTGGAATGAGCCGCGCGAGTAGGTCCAGTAAAAATAGCTCTTCAGGATCGCCTTGAACCCGCGCCCCGAATCCGCCGCCTGCCCCGCCTGCTCCGCCGCGCTGTCAGCGTTCATCGCTTCTCCTTCTCAATCCGTTCAACGCCGCCCATGTAAGGGCGCAGCGCCTCGGGCACCACGACCGACCCATCGGCCTGCTGGTAGTTCTCAACAATGGCCACCCAGGTGCGGCCCACGGCCAGCCCGCTGCCGTTCAGCGTGTGCACAAACTCCACCTTGGCCTTCGCTCCGCCCTGCACTCCCGCGCCCGGCCGGTAGCGGATATTGGCGCGCCGCGCCTGGAACGCCTCAAAGTTCGAGCACGACGAGATCTCGCGGTAGAGCCCCTGCCCCGGCAGCCACACCTCCAGGTCAAAAGTCTTGGCCGATGAGAATCCCGTGTCGCCGGTGCACAGCAGCACGCGCCTGTAGGGCAGATCCAAAGCCTCCAGAATCTCCTCGGCGTCGCGCGTTAGCTTTTCGTGCTCCGCATCCGACTCCTCGGGCCGCGCGAACTTTACCAGCTCCACTTTCTGGAACTGGTGCTGCCGGATGATGCCGCGCGTATCCTTGCCCGCCGCGCCGGCCTCGGCCCTGAAGCACGGCGTGTACGCCGTCAGCGAAATGGGCAATCGCGTTTCGTCCAGAATCTCGTCGCGATAGAGATTCGTTACCGGCACTTCCGCAGTGGGAATCAGCCAGTGGTCATTGAAGATCGCCTTTTTCTTCGATGCCTTGACCCGCTCCTCTGCTTCTCTATACTCGTCGCTGCCATCGCCGTATTCCTTCTCGGCCTTCCTTAGCACTTCTTCTGCTTCAATCCGTTCGCCACTGTCAAGGTCTGCACAGCGGAACAAGTCCACGGCGAACTTAGGCATCTGGCCGGTGCCAAAGAGCGATTTCTCGTTGACCATGAAGGGCGGAAGGACCTCTCTATACCCGTGCTTCTGCGTATGCATGTCCAACATGAAATTGATAAGTGCTCGCTCCAGCCGCGCGCCCGCGCCCATGTAGACGGCGAATCGCGCGCCGCTGATTTTTGCGGCGCGCTCGAGGTCGAGGATACCGAGCGCTTCGCCAAGCTCCCAGTGAGGTTTGGGCTCGAAGCCGATATAGGGTGGCTCACTCCAGGTCCCCGCCGTCAGGCTGTCCTCCTGAGACATACCTTGCCGCCAGACCTTTACCGTGATGTTGTCCTTTTCGGATTTTCCTTCGGGGACTCCTTTAGCCCTAGAAGGGAAATTCGGGTCCGGAGATGGAATCCAATCCTGGGTCAGATTTGGAATCATCTGCAGCCGCTCCTGCATCTGCGCCCAGTACAGAATGGCGTATTTGTTCTGCTCCTCCAGAATTCCCTTGATTGCGCGAACCTCCTCGACGAGGCCGGCCGCATCCTGGCCGGACTTCTTGAGCGCACCCACTTGCTCGCTCAGCTTGTTCACCTGTGCTCTAGCCTGTTCAGCAGCGGTGATCGCTTCGCGGCAGTTCTTATCCAGGACACGAAAATCGCCTAGCAGCGCCGCCGGATCGGCGCCGCGCGCGCACAGCTTGCCTTCAACAAATTCCAGGTTTCCCCGCACAAATCCCAAGTCGAGCATGACTCTTTAAGTTTACCCGACGGGGAGGGGCGGCATCGGCGCCGGTGACCTGGAATCGGACGCGTAAAACCGGTCGCTTAAAGTTGAATGATCAACACAATTCGCGAGCGTGATTCGAGCCGGGTCTTGTTATGGCCATAATTTATGGCTATAATGTGATCATGAAGACCGTGGGCATGGCCGATGGCAAGAACGACTTCCTCAAGCTGATTCGCCTCGTCGAGGGCGGTGAGCGCGTTCTCATTACACGTCACGGCGTTCCGGTTGCGCAGATCGCGCCGCCGCCACCGCCGGCAGGGAAGGCTCGCCTGGGCGGGATGCGCGACCGCATTAAGCTGTTGCCAGGCTGGGATGACCCGATCGATCCGGACCGTTTTCTCGAGGGCGAGCTTTGAACGGCTGCCTGCTCGACACCAATGCAGCACTGTTCGCTCTTGCCGCTCCACGGCGTCTCTCAGCCAAAGCCCGTGCCGCAATCCTTGCCGGTCCCTCCTATCTAAGCGTGGTTTCCTACTGGGAGGTCATGCTCAAGAGCATGAAGGGCAAGCTCGACGTCGGCGATCCGCGC
>Ga0326727_10007256_pt1 | contig 29483 bp, 36 predicted proteins | sample MB2enrmetagenome_FD_207643 | JGI IMG/M metagenome (GOLD analysis project Ga0326727, IMG submission 207643) | Lab enriched peat soil microbial communities from McLean, Ithaca, NY, United States - MB29MY | ecosystem: Environmental > Terrestrial > Soil > Wetlands > Peat | place: USA: New York... | reverse complement strand
CGCCTGGGTTGACGATTTTTATAGCATAGCCTTTGGTTATATCAAGCATCCAAGCGACATGCCGTGCGCATTCTTCGATGTTGCCTTTGCTTAGGTTTTCAAGTACAAACCACCAGTCGCCCAGCAGGGGGTATGTGGCTTTGTCGACGAGGGGAATGTCGTTTAGTTCTTCGTGGGTATGTTTGGCTTCCAGTGGGACCATAGATGGATTCATGATTGTTGTGTAACCCATATGTGAATAACGGTAACCAGTCGTGAAAGTGGAGGGAATTGAATAGCCAGTGCCTGAGCGTGTCAGGGCTGTTTTGCGTACCGCATCTTTAACGTGGTCTTCTGGACGCACAATTCTGCCAGTATTAACTTCTCCGCCGGCAACGTGAGTATGAATGTCAACACCGCCCGGCATGACGGTTAAGCCAGTGGCGTCAATCACTTGAGCCTTGCGCGTGACTTTCTGAACGATTTTGCCGTTCTTGATTGCTATATCCATTTTTTGGCCGTTAATCCCGTTTATGGGGTCAAAGACGAAGCCGTTTTTTATAAGTAACTCAGTCATTTAGCAAACCGCCTCAATTTTAGCCTCTTGCTCAGCGTTTTGTGCTTTAATTACTCGGACTTCATCGAGGATTCTCTTTAGGAGTTGCTCGTCGTCTAGGATTCCTGGTGGTGGCTCAACGACTTTGCGCAGCATTATCGGCACGTGATCCATGCGGTAAGCTGTGCCCTCAGATTCTATTCCGCACCACTGCGTTGGAAACACCACGTCGCCAAGTCTTGAGATAGCGTTCATATCTGGGTTAATGGTGATTAACGGGTGCTTCATCATGTTTTGCATGGCTGGCTTAGGAAAGTGCGCCCCTGGATCGGATGAAATAACTAGTGTTGCATCGTTGTCGCCGCGTCTCAAAAGTTCGATGGTTGTGAATTCCCCTGGGTTGTATTGCGGGTACCCTTGTGAGAAGTCAATGGCGTATGGGTAACCTGTTTGCCAAGCGAAAACCGTGTTTGCGCCTGTAACGTTGAAGTGTCCTCGCATTGGCGAGATTACAAATTTGGTTTTTCTATTAAGGTCCCGTGTTAACGCAATTGCTACTTCGACGTTTCTGAATCTGCCAGCGCTTTGAGTTAAGCCGAGACCGAAGAAGATGACGCCAAACTCGCAGTTCACCATTTCGTCAGCTACTTCTTGGAGATATTCAACTGGAACACCGCCGACTTTGTCAACGTCCAGTTCTTGATCAACCACTAAGCATCTGAGCGCATCAAGTATTTCATAGTCCTTGTTCGGTTGAACTTGAATGAAGTAATCAGCCGCCTCGGCAGTCATGGTTTTTCTTACGTCGACAACAATCAGTTTACGCCCCGCCTTCTGCATTGTCTGGGGTGGCGCATCAACGGTGTACGCTTGCGGAGGAGGCGCCGGTTCATATCCGCCTATGATTCGCCGTGAAGCTGCTTCCACTTTTTTCTTGCTTTGGGTTCCTTTTAGTTTTTCCAGGTAACTTTTCCATTCGCTGCCCTCAAAGCGGCCGTCTGTGAAACTGGTGTATCTTTCAAGGTGCCTTGGGTGTGAAGTCCACGGGTTGCATGCCCAGTAAATTATTAGGTCTGCACGATGTCTGATTTGCCCAAGAGTGCATGAGGGGATGCCGATTTCCTGTGTTGCCATAACTGACGGGCCGTGGCAAACGCTGCAGCAGTTGTCAAGGGCTGAGCCTAATTCTTCAGCTAATTCAACACCAATGCGTTGCGCTTCGCAGGTTGAACTGCTCCAACCGAACAGCAGTGGATACTTTGCGTCTGTGAGAATTTGGGCTGCCTTATGCACTGCTTCATCCATCGACACAGGAACTAACTCGCCATCTTTTCTTATCATGGGTTTCAGAATTCTCTCGTCGCTCTTGTAGCCGTGAACCATTTTGGCTTCGCAGACTGAACAGCCATTCTTCATTTTTACAATTTCGTTGTTTTCCACTGTTACTTCTATGTCATCACATAAGCAGCCGCATATCGGACAAACAACGGATTTTATTACTTCTGTCATCCCGATTACCTTCCATACTCCTCTTTCAAAAGTTCATCAAGCGTTAAGATGGCTTGGTTTGGAGCAGGTTCAACTTCAACCTGGAAACCCTTGAACAGAGGCATACCCATGCCGAAGGTTTCATCTCCGCAGATGGCGTTTGCCCATAAACCGCATGGGATGAAAATCAAGCCAGGATCGGAACCATAGGGGTTCTTGGCTGCTTTAACGATGACTGAACCGTACTTTGAAGTAACCTTAACATTTGATCTACTTTTTATGCCCAGTTTTTTCATGTCAGATTCATCAATAAAGCAGAGGGCGGAGCTGTCAAAGTACTCTTTTGAGCCTTTTCCCATCTCTTTTCCAACGCCTTGATCGATTGTTCTACCAGTAATTAAAATTGCATGTAGCTTTTGCTCTACCATGGTCTATGACCTTACCCAATAGAGTTTATGCAGTCATATTTAAAATTAAGTTTAAGAAAAATATAAAATTCACCATCAACTCGGCACCTGCAACAGCTCAGCCCATCCTTAAATATTCTTTAATGACTTATGAAAAAGCAATAAATTAGATGTAGGGTTTTATCAGTTTTCTAAGGTATTCTATATACTCCTGACATACTTCAAAGCTAAGATAGTCCTGTCCTGAAAAAGAAACTATTGCTTTTTTACCCATATTAGATAGAAGCTCATAGTCAATTAGGAAATGGTCTCTATTCTTATCAGTGCACATTTTTTCATTTATCAACCCTTGTAGTTTAAACCTTAATCTTTTCCTTATATGTGGTTTTAGACCGTTAATGAGATTAGCATAAGTTAACACCTCAGTGAGAAGGCAAAACTGGGCATGGGATGGTGCCCACGATAAATAAGCATTGGTTCTAGGATAAGACAGATCATAGTAGGGCGCTGTCATTACTGCCACAAAGTTCTGCCCAATATCAACATCGTCTTTAATGTCATATTCAGACAAGACATAGGCTAGAGTTTCAAAGCCCTCTTCTTTTATTCTCATTCTCAAGTTTTCTTCTTTTATGTCATCCCAAAAATGGAATACAACTAAGTAAGTCTCTGTTTTTTCTATCCATTTCCATTCAACAAGTATAGGCATGATTCTTGATTATGATAGGGAAAGTTTTAAGCGTTTGCTTCAGATAGTTTTTGCTTTTCAGAACGACTAGCTAAGGTTTCCTTAAGTTTTTTACCGCACCAATTACAGAAAATATTATCGCTAGGATTTTCGCCATCACAATAATTACAAACCCTTATCTTTTTGGAAGTTGAATTCTGTTCTCTCTTTTCCCCCAACTCTTTAAATTCCTTTACAGCAGCAACCAGCGCGAAAGCGCCGAGAAGCATAGCTAATAAAAAGGTTGATTGTGAAGAGACTAAGGAAAGCTCGTCAGAGAAACTTATCGCATTGATAGTTTGCGATATATGAAGAATGTCAGTTGAGCTATCATAGGTTACCGTAAGAGTAAATAGAAAACCATTACTGCCCTGAGTGTTAACTGGTAATTCCTCAACAAGAGCTGTGCTTTGACTGGCGTTCAACGTAAAGCTTTGTGGATAGCCGTATTGACTAAATGTTATCGAACTGTTGAAAACACAGTTTACGGCAAAAGCATGCGTGTTAGTTATATTAAATGAGAAAACAGCAATATCGCCAACATCAAAATGGTCTCTGCCTATAAGGTTTGTGACGTTTTGATTTACTGTTACTCCGTTATCGTTTAACGGCATTTTATCAATTGGAACATTTACTGAAGTAATAGTTAAAAAAGCTAGAGGAAAAAATATTAAGACGCTTATTACATAGGCAAGAATTAAGATAATTGTAGCAATTCGCCACCTATTAAAAAAAGATTTCAATCTATTAAAAAGAGATTTTAGCTTGCTCAACACATTCTTGCCCGTTTTCCTTATTTGTCCATTATCAGTTTTAAGCGTTTGCACTAATTCTTTTCTTATTTGGCAAGTGGTAATAAAATGAAAATGACGACAATCACTGCAAATATCAAATATTTTTCTCTCTTGTATTTTTTCTCAGGCTTTGTGAGGTTATACAGCCATTGCCCACGAGGGCTTTTGTTTAAGCGGTCATGTTCATAGTTCTTAATGCCTTCGTTAAGTTTTCCATCTGACTTAGTTTCATCAAATTTCCCAGTTAGGTTCAGGTAAATATTTGAGTTATGAGCATCTAAACTTTGGTTTATACTATATATCAAAATTGAAATCAATCCCAAATAAAGTATATCGGCTGGAACTGAACCAAGTTTAAAGTTAACACATGGATTAAAGTTAACATAAGGAATTAGCCCAATCATTGCTAAAACACAAGTAAAAAACAAAATGCCATAAAATATTATAAAATCTCGATTGGTTTCTTCTAAAAGCTGAGCATCTTCTCTGGTCTTAATATTATCTAGCAGTTCATTTTCGCTTTGGTTTTTCATTGAAGAGGTCTTTTCTTTTTTTTCAAGTGCCTCTATTCTTTTTTCCAGTTCTTCGATTCTTTTTTCCAATTCCTTAATTTTATCTGATTCTGCCATGTTAGGCTATTTCTACGCTATGCAGATTTAAGACTTATCTTTAAGCTTACGTCTCTTTGTTGAAGGTGTGTGATAATAGCCGTTGTCTGAAATAACATTTGGGCTTGAAACAGCAACTTTCTTGATTGTTTTTTTCAGTGCTGTCTACGGTGTTTATCTTTGGAATAAAAAAAGAAAAGAGACAGACAAATATGAGAAACTAATGGAAAACCCAGTGGAAGTACACTTCCTCATTCCAGCGAAGAAACTAAATATTGAGTTAAAATATGAAAAACAAGATGAGGAGGACCATATCAAAGATGAACTTACTATTCCCCAAAATTTTGAAGACCATATTATTCTATTGATTAGACCTAAACTCAACCTATCAGTAAATGACAGGTATTTTGGATTCGGACCACATGATGGTAAGATTCCTGAACTTTCTTATTCCAACATATACGTTACTCAAAGCTCTGACCAAAGTGCTCATTGGTATATTGATAGATATGGATGTATCCATTTTGACACCGAGAAACAATTTTTTAAAGATGAGACTTACCTTCTTAGCATAAAAATTAAAACGTATGACAAAGGTAGTTACCCATTAGAGATAACTTTCAATGTCATGAGTAATGAATACAAGGAAGTAAAGAAAGAAATTGGTAGAAGAATTGTCAGATACTTATCGGTAAGAGTGGAATAAATAGGAAGCAATAATTTTTCATTTACCTACCTTAATGAATATCGGGTTAGTCACTGGGTCTCTTTCAAAACAATATTGCTCGAAAGTAACTTCTGGTTTGTTATGTAATCTTTGATATCTGTTATAATGCAACCAGTTAGAGTAAGCGTCACCATGTGGAGAAGCATAATATTTTTGCTCTGCTTTAGCAAACTTAGCTTTTCCCAGCACTTAACTGCTGTTGTGTCAAAAGCGGCGGCAACGGTTAAGATTACATGTTATCAAATGCTTTTTGTAGTATTATTACCGCATATGTCGTATAAATACCACGTCAATCAGACAACACTCAAGATCCTCAGGCTTTTCAGATGCAACTACAAAGAAGTCTGACAAAAGCGCGGATACATGCAGAAAATTAAGTTATTTCAGTTTGGCATGTTCAGCCTTGAAAGCTGCATTATATGTTCTTTTGCCAACTTCATTGAGTGCGCAGGTGACTTTTCCCTTAAGGGTAACTCCTCTTAAACGCCTCAGGTCTTTAGTCATATCTGGCTCGGTGTCGTCGAACCAGCACATTACATAATGGTCAACTGCGCCTTCAGGCGACATTAGATAGTCAGCGTCACCCATGAGAGTGAAGAAATCTACAAGGTTGCCAGTTACTTTAGAGTTTTCAGAACGGGAGAGCATGATTTTTTTGGCTTTAACAACCACAAAGGGGTCTATTTCAGGGTTAACGTCGCGCTCTTTAAAAATGCACACGACAGGCTTATTCCAAACAAGCTCCGACAAAGCAGTTTCCTCAGAAGTAACATAAGCTTAAAGAATTATATAATTATATTGCAAAAGCGACAGCCCGTCTTATTTGCCCGTTTTTGCTTCATGCTTTGCTTTTTTCGCAGCATTCTTCTTTTTTAGAGATGGCATAATGCTGTAATGTGCATATGAAGCTAAAAAGACTTTTCACCAAAACTGTTGTTTTCTGTTATATTGCCGCCCCAGAGCAGTGCTGAGATCCAAACGTTTGTGTCAAGAACTGCTTTTGGCTTTTGCTTGGTCGATGAGGGCGTTTATGTCTTTCTCCGAAAGACCCATCTGCTTAACTTTTGCCCATACTGGCTTCATTGTTTCTTCAAAGGATTTATCAATTATTTTTTTAAGAACAACCATGTCATCAACAGCTATTGCCAGGACCCTCTCGCCTTTCTTCAGGTTAGCTGCCTTGCGCACGTTCGCTGGGATAACCACTTGCCCTCTAGAAGAAACTTTAGTTGTCGACGCCTCCACCATGCTCTCACCATTTAATAGTAAGAACATTCTTACTTATGATTATATTTTGATTCTTATTATTTACTTAAAACTATTGATCCTTTAAGAACTCGGCAAACATTGGGTGAAACAGATTATATTTCCCCCTGGCATGTCGTAGTAATAGTTCTTTTTTCTCTAGCCTTGAGAATAGCTCTGCTGCGCTGCCAAAGTTTTTAAAATCAATTGGAGAAACAAATTCCTTTCCTGATTCAGCAATTGCAATCATCAGTTGCTTTTCCTTCTCTGAGGCGGTTTTATACTTTTGAGAGAAAATGGTATCGCTAAGGGATTCCTCAATAGCAGGCCAAGCATTTTGAAGATCTTTTAATCCAATAGTCTGGGCTTCATTAGCATGCATTAATAATTCGAACATAGCAAACATAATCAAGTAAGGGTGCCCATTCATCTTTTCCGTTATCTCTTGGATCACTTTGTCATCAATTTGAGTTTTGCTTCCTGCCACTTTCAGCCTTAACTCGACGGATTCCTTTGCTTCCTCAAATGTGAATGGTTCGAGATTAAAACGTTTGAAGAATCTAACGACTGGTTCTGCTATCTCTGCTATTTCAGAGAAGAGAAGTGATTGGGCAGTTACCACCAATGAATAATTGCATTTTCTGTTGACGAGTTCTTGGAAAGTGGTTCTTAGGTTTAGGTATGACGAGTCCTTGGCTTTAATTGGAAAATAATGGAGGTCATCAAGCATAATGAATGCTATCTGGACTCCTGAAGGCTTGAGGTGTTCTTCCCATAATTGTTGTAGAGCATCAGTTAGGTTAGGTTGCTTTTGGTTGTTAGTTCTCTGAGCGGAGACAACGCCTAAATTTAGACCTATCTCCCATCTGTTCATCTCACTTTTGATTTTTGGCAGTACTTTCTTCGTAGCATTGATTGTTGATTTGACTTTTCCAAGAAAGTTTTCAGTGAAAGTATTCCAGCTTTGACAATCCTGAGGCGAGAGCGGAAAATATATGCAGACACAACGAATTTCATTTTGGAGCTCTTCGAGGGCAATTTGCCTGAGCTTGTATATCAAAGATGTTTTACCTTGGCCCCATGTTCCAAGTATTGCATAGTTTAATGGGGCTGGAGGATTCAGTATCGCTGAATTTCTTGCAGTTTCTTTGAAGTAACGGAGTTGCTCTGCCCTATCAGCAAAACATAATGGTTGGGCTGGATGTTGGAACGAGAAAGGATTTATTTTGTGATTTTTGTTATGATTGTGATTTTCCACTATATTTACCTCTTGAACTTACTTCTCATTAAGCTTGTACCGCTGAATTTTGGCTATACCTTTGCAGGTTCTATGGATTAGGCGACCTCCGTAGTACATTCCCTCTCCTTCGTAGACTTTTCGTCTACAGATAGCACATGTCTTGTAACCCATGTGATTTCTGTTATGATTGTGATTATAAAACAATTGCGGTACACCCAGAAGCTACTGGCAACTTTAAAGAAGGCGACTATTGGGTAGTTCATGTTCCCTCCCACAAGTTTAATAGGTATGTTTAAACTACTTTTACCACCAAACTTGAACAGTATGACTGAACTTAAAGCAATTAAAGTGAGCAAAGAAACATACGCTGAATTAAACGCAATAGCTGGCGAACTGCAAGTCAAACTGAAAAGACCGGTATCAATAGAAGAAGCGATGAAACACCTCATAAACAAAAGAAAAAAAGGAACAAAAATCACAGATTTAGCCGGCTCATGGGAAGTAAACGATGAAGAACTAAAAGAAATCAAAGCATCAATAAGCCAGGCATGGGAAAAATGGAAACCACAAAAACAATAATCGACACCGACATACTGATTGATCTGCTGAGAAACAAAAAAGAAGCCGTAGCCTTCGTTGCAGCGCTCGAAGAGAAAAAAATTGAACTATCCACAACCGCAATCAACGCTTTCGAGCTACATTATGGCGCACATAAATCCAGACAACCCCAAAAAAACTTGCAAGCAACCAAAAAACTTCTAAGCAGACTGAATGTTTGGCCGTTGACCGCAAGGTCAGCTCAAAAAGCAGGTCACATATACGCTCAACTGGAAACAAAAGGCCAAACCATAGGGCTGCGAGACACCATAATCGGCGCAATCGCCATAACAAGAGAACAAAGCGTAGCCACACGCAACACAGAACACTTCAAAAAAATCACCGGCCTCAAAATCATCACACCCCAAGAACCATAGGCAGACTATCAAAAGAGCCAGCTAAAACACACGCATCACAGAAAATTTAAAAAGCAAACGTTGTCTTCTTCTTGGTTATGAAGTTGTCTTTTAAGATTGGTTCTGTATGGGGGATTCCCATTGAGCTGCATCTTACCTTTATCTTGTTGATTTTTGCCGTGTTAGGTTTGGCTATCTATTATAATCAAATGTACTCTTTTATTCTCGTTTTGTTCCTGTTTGTTTTTGTGCTTCTCCACGAGCTTGCACACTGCGTTGTTGCAAGACGCTACGGTATTAAGGTGCGGAAAATTGTGCTCTACCCAATCGGCGGAGTGTCAGAAATCGAGGAAATACCGGAAAACCCCAGAATAGAGTGGCGAATGGCAGGCGCCGGACCCCTCGCAAGCCTACTAATGGGAGCCGTCCTCATTGGCATAAACTATGTGATACCGATAAAACTATTATTCCCGCCGTCTCCCGTAATTCTTTCTACAGGAAACCTGCTCCTGGACTTAGGATACCTAAACCTTCTGCTTGGCGCATTCAATTTAATTCCAGCTTTCCCCATGGACGGCGGCAGAGTTTTCAGGGCTTTGCTGGCGGAACGGATGACGTTTTCTCAGGCAACCAAAGACGCGGCTTACATCGGCAGAATATTCGGAATCATAATGGTCGTGGTAGGATTTTTTATCAATCCGTTTCTAATAATAATCGGAGTTTTTATTTACATTGGCGCCAGTGAAGAAGCTGAACAAACGATAGTCTCCACCACGCTGGCAAGCGTCCAAGTCAAAGATGTCATGCAATCTGAGGTGGGCGCGGTTCGCCCTGACCAAACCCTCGCTGAAGCTTTCGAAGTTATGTTCAAGAATCGTTATCATGACGCGCTTGTCGAGAGAGACGGCGTTTTTCAAGGCGTAGTGATCTGGAACGAAATAATCAAGGTTACACCAGAGCAGCGCGGCAACCTGAAAGTTGAGCAGATGCCCCTAAAAAACATTTCAACCCATCCAGACGAAGCAGTAATTGAAGCATACAAAATCATGACAAAAGAAAAAATCGACCTGCTACCCGTTGTCGATAAGGAATCGCCTACAAAAGTGGTGGGCGTCCTCACAAGTGAAGCCGTAGCGAAGGCTTACGACCAAGCTAGAAATCGTTGAAAATATTAACGGCTGTTACTACTTACGCGTCTTGTGTAGCAATACATAATACTTTTATATCGTAGCCGACAAAGTAAAACAAGAGCTTTCCTACCAGAAGAGCCAAACATGGAAGAGACTCATGCGGAAAAGGGCACTATAAAGTAGAAAGCAAACCATTGAGCTGTTAGCAAACGTTGGATCGTTTAACCAATCGTTTGAACGATTCAAAAGAAGAGGTACGAGGGGGTTAGCTCAATTGCTCCACAATATCTACCCTAAAACCGCATGAGCCTCTTCCAACAACAGCCAAAGAGCAGGGAAAAAAATTTTTTCGGGTGCACTCTTGAAAAGTACGTAATTTCTGCAATAGACAAATCCTATTATCTAAAAACTAACGTACCTAATGTATCCGAAGCTAAATCCCAAAGGAAAATATGGAAAAGGAAGTGGAAAAACGGGAACAGAAATTCGCACATTCACGTCACTAAAAGACATAACGGAATTCCTAACAAACCAAACCCTTCAGTACCGAGCGTTATTTGAAGATTACAGCCAATGGCTGGGCACGTTGCTGAGAGATTTTGAAGGCGCCCATAAAAACGAAGAATGGTATCAAAAATCAGCAGCCATGCAAAAAACCCTGCGCAGCCAATCAAAGAAACCAGCAGAACCGGCAGATAAAGGAAAAAAGGGAGCCAAAGGAAAAGAAGAAACCTCATGCTGGGTTCAATCAGGCGACATTGCAATTTCATTCACGGAACAGGGGCAAACAGAAATCCTGTTTGAGGCAATCGAAAAAATAAATAAAAAAATTCAGGAAAATGAGAAATTTAAGGCAACCGTGCAGCAGCTTGCTCGCTTAGGGTTAGGAACAACCGTTAACTACATAGTTTACATTGAAGAAGACATCCCGAAAAAAATCGTGTTAAAACCAAAAGCAAGCACTAAAGGAGATGAAGCCTTCAAGTTTATAACGGAGCTTTCCGTGCCCGCATTCTACAGTTCCAACCAACCATAAAACCAGGAACCCATCGACCGCAACGGTGGTCAGCGTGCTGGCTACAAACAAAGTTAAATATTAAAATCGCTGCAATGATGTAGCAGAGGAATCAGTCGTAAACCCACAGTACTCTGTCTCAGGAGTCATCGTTTCCATCACCCTTAATAGTTTACAGGCTGAACGAACTGGCGAATACCTCTCAAAAGAAGAATTGTTTTTTGACGTCAACGCAAAGCTGGAAGAACAAAAAAAAGGCACAAACGAAGTAACACTCAGCTTCGCCTTGGCAATTTCAACCAAGCCAAACGTTGTAAAATACAACACCACAGGCACAGTAACTCTGGTAGGCAAAGCAGATGACATCAAGAAAAAACTAGAGGTTAACCCTAAAACAAAAATTCCACAAATCCTCTTCACCATCTATCAGCACGTTTTTAACTCAATCTACATGCTATCATCCAACCTAAACACGCCATATCCACCGCCTGACCTTCTTCACCCAATGGCAGAAAAAATACAAATATTATCATGCACACCCCAAAATCAACCGCCACCAGAAAAACCTGGAGCCGCACCGCCAACTGCTGCAAGTCCTGCGGCGTCTACTTAACCACCTGCAGAGAAACATGCACCTAGTAAATAGAGAATTTAAAAAAGAAAAAGTTTCTGAAATTGTTTGAAATATTGAGCAATAAAAGTAGAGCTATACCAATCGAACGCGTGTCATCACATTTTTGATATATTCCTGAAATAGGAATAATTCGGGAAATAGAACAAGCTATTAAATGTTTTTTCAGCAAAATAGGTTTGAGGAAGGAGAGGAAGGCTTTGGAGACAGCAGTAGCTACTTTACTTTTAGTAACCGCAGCTGTGGTGCTAACTTGCGTAGTTGTCAACTATGCTGTAAGTACTGCAGAACAAACTCTTAAAACAAACAATATCCCACAACTTGGCACACTAAAAAATCTCGAAAACAACCTTCTAAACCAAACCGACCTATTTAATGGAACCCAACCACAACTGCCAAGCCAACCGTCGCCCTAAATTACCTTTTTTCTTTTAGTAAAACATTAAAGCGGAGCTTTTTTCCAGGCGGGTGCTCTGTTGATTAGAAATATGGTTTCTGGCTTCATAAATCCTAAAATGCCAAAGCGCCAATTTCTCTCAGAGAAGATTCATGTCTACTGAAACAGCAGAGGCCTCACGTTTCGACGCCGAAAATGCGACAACCATGACAGCTGACTTCCTGAAAAGATTAGGATACAAAGGAAGCTGGTTGCCGATGAAAGTCTCGCTTGATGGAGAACTATACATAGTTGAGATGATTTTTCAAAAACTAACAGCTAAAGTCCAGATAAACTCTAAAACAAAAGAAATAAAAGAATACGAACTCCAAGAAGGCGAAGCAGCAACAAACAGCTTCTTCAAATCAAAAGGACTGATATTTCTCGTTGGCGCAGTTGCAATAGCCGTTGTTGTAGCAGCATTGTTAGGTGTTCTCTAGATTCCCAAAAATCTTTTCCTAAAATGCTTCTGAAGCATGTGGCTTAGCTTCGGGCTTTTGCCTTAGGACTTTGTGTGTGCATAAAACTGATGGTTGAAGCATCAGCGAATCTGTACCAAGTGATTCAGGCAATCTATTTTAGGTAAGAGAATACTTCAGATAGATTAAATGAGTAAAGAAAAAGATATATTGAGATTAAATTTGGTCAAGGTTGAGCAATCTCTAACCCGAGTAGAAAAAAATTGGAAAAAGATTGATGATGAATTAGATTTAAAAAAGATAGGAAGAAAGGATACCCCATTCAATGCGGATATTAGGGCGAAAATGATGAGCGCCTATGGGTTACTAGACAATTTACTTAGAAAGGGTATTGAACCATTCTCGGAGGCAAGTCTTCGAGAAATGTGCGAATTAAATAATTTGGTGCATTATGGATTAGATTCTCGATTAAGGCAAGAGTACGTGAAGGCAATCGTTGCTAATTCAAAAAAATATTACAGCAATATTGATCCGATAATAGACTGGTACGAAAACCATATGAAGAAAGAGCCTCATCCTTTGAAAGTGGCGGCAGAGGTGTATGTCGCAATACTTGGACACCCGCAATTATTTATTGAAGGCAATCATAGGACGGGTAGCATAATCTCCAGTTGGATTAACATGTACTATGGTTATCCTCCTTTTGTTCTCAGTCCTAAAAACGCGATTCCTTATTTCAAGCCATCTGCCGACATAAAAAAGTTTGCAAATCAGAGCACTTGGAGAGGAAGATCCAAGTTACCAAAATATAGAAAATCATTTAAAGATTTTTGGGAGAAACATATAGATTGGAATTATGTGATAAAAAATTCTGAAAATTAAACATGTGAAATCATCTCCATTCTTCAGAAAATCTAGGTACAGTCTGCCACTCATCTTCCAATTTATCGAATTTTTTTTGCCATTCATAGATTTGAGCGGCATAACTAAACCAATATCCATCAATCCTCATTGAGATTTGTGACAGTAATTGCAGCTAGCAGTTAGTCATATAAACATCCGCGGCAAACACAAACTCATCAACTCTATTTTAACAACACCCGAATCATGTTCAACAACAAATAATTTAAAATAACCCCTCTTGTTTAATGTAGCCATTAACACGGAAAGACAGGGCGAAAACAGCTATGAGCGAAGAAGGAGACACATTCTTTATATCCCTTGCCGAGAAATTATTCGGAGTAGTTCTAATTGCAGTCGGCGCAGTAATGATCTACCTTACAACAAGCACGAGCGCACTTGGCGGTTTCACCTTATTCTTCGGCATCCTAAGCTTCATCATGGTTATCATCGGTCTCTTCCTACTTCTTGTCAGACCATCTGAATAACGCTTTTACTCTCTTCTGTCAACCAAAAGAAAATAGTTAGCAATCCCCCCGCTAAAAGGCAGCAACCATGACAATAAAAAGAGTGCTCGTCACCAGCATTTATAAACCAAAAAATCATTATGACACATAGATAACTTATAGCGGAAAGTGACTTCAAATTTATGCCCACACGCCAACCAATAGTATGCGTATTAGGACACGTAGACGCAGGCAAAACCTCGCTTCTTGACGAGCTGAGAAAAACTAGTGTGCAAGCACGTGAAGCAGGAGGAATGACCCAGCACATTGGCGCAAGCTTCTTTCCAGTTGAAACACTCAAACAACTCATTGGGCCCGGGCTATCCAACTTTAAAACTGGCATAGAAATTCCCGGATTATTAATCGTGGATACGCCTGGGCATGAAGTATTCACGAACCTTCGGCGCAGAGGCGGAAGCGTCGCCGACATAGCGATTCTTGTAGTTGATGTTTTGAAGGGTTTTGAAGCTCAAACTTTTGAGTGTATCGAAATTCTGAAAGCTCGCAAAACCCCCTTTATCGTTGCGGTTAACAAGATTGATCGCATTCCAGGGTGGACGCCTCAGCGGGGAACGCCTTTTTTGCAGTCTTATGCTTCCCAGTCCAGTTTTGTGCGTGAAGAGTTGGATAACCTTTTATACCACGTTATGGGCGAGTTTAGCCGGTTAGGTTTTAAAACTGACCGGTTTGACCATATTCGAGACTTCACTGTTAACGTGGCTTTGGTGCCGACTAGTGCAAAAACCGGCGAAGGCTTATCGGAACTGGTTATGGTTTTGGTTGGGTTAAGTCAGCAGTTCCTTAAGAAGCGTTTGCAGACAACTGAGGGTGCGGCTAAGGGCACAGTGTTAGAGGTGAAGGAGGAGCCTGGTTTAGGATTAACATTAAACACGATTGTTTATGATGGCACGTTGCGTAAGGACGATTTGATTGTTGTCGGCGGGAGAAATGGGGCGATTTCGGCTCGAGTACGAGCAATTTTGGTGCCTAAACCATTAGACGAGATGAGGGATCCGCGGGACAAGTTTACTTCGGTTGACTGTGTCTTTGCCAGTGCGGGTGTTAAGGTAGTTGCGCCTGGTTTGGAGGGTGCTTTGGCTGGTGCACCGTTGTTCGCTGTGCCGGCTGGTGAAGACCCTGCAAAGTACTGTAAGCTTATCACTGAAGAGATAGGCAGAATCAGGATTGCCAAGGAGATTGATGGTGTTATTGTTAAGGCTGACACGCTTGGCTCGTTGGAGGCGATGGCTGAGATTTTGAAAGCTAACAATGTGCAAGTACGTATTGCCGATGTTGGCGATATCAGCAAACGCGACGTGATTGAGGCGTCTGTGGTGAAGACGCGTGAACCGCTGGTTGGCGCTATCTTGGCGTTTGGCGTTAGAACATTGCCTGACGCTGAAGAGGAAGCTGCGGCTAACGGTATCCCAATTTTCAACCAGCCCATTATTTACAATCTGATTGACACGTATTTGCAGTGGGCTAAAAACAAGCGTGAAGCGAAGAGTGAAGCGGAGTTTGAGGCGTTGGTTAAGCCTGGGAAAGTTACAGTTTTGCCCAATTGCATATTCCGCAGGGCTAAGCCAGCAATTTTCGGCGTGGAAGTGCTCGGAGGCCGATTAAAGCCCAAGGTCGAGCTTATGCGAGCTATGGACAGCAGCGATTTAGGCGAAGTTGACCAGATTCAAGACCAAGGCAAAACCTTACCAGAGGCTAAGGTCGGCATGCAGGTGGCAATTTCGATGGATAAGCCGATTGTGGGCAGGCACGTGTTTGAGAAGGACGTGTTATTTGTAAAAGTGCCTGAAAAGGACGCGAAAGCACTGTTGACGACGCATTCAGATGATTTAACGGCTGAAGAGCACGAAGTGCTAAAAGAATACATAACGCTTATGCGAAAGAAGACGCTGTTCTGGGGCGGAGTTTAAGGGCTAACCGCATTTTGTTGTTGAAATCTATCAGCTAAATTGACTCCCCTCTCCTCTTTGGAAAGATTGTTTTGGTTTTTTTGTTTAAGGCTTTAATTTGAGCTTAGGTTGAAGGCTAGAAAAGGTAAAAAAAGTAAGAAAAGGTGGAGAAAGGCGAAAAAAGGTGTTGCGTATGAATCAAGTTCGGAATCTAACTTGTGAACGGGAAGCCGAATTGAATGTGAATAGCCGTTAGGTTTTTCCTTTGAAGCACAACGTTAACATGCCGTCAATGCAGAACGGCGACAGTTCCCCCTCGCTATCTTGTTTTATACATAGCTGTTTCATATCACATCTTGGACAGATGGCGCTGCTTAGCTTGGCGGCGCTGGTTTCTAAGAGGTTGTTTTCTTTTAGGGTTTCGTAGGCGAATTTTAAGTATTTTCCTTCGGCTATGCGGGGTACCTCGTATTTGGCTGCTTCTACACCCGCTTGAATGGCAAAGTACTCGTAGAGTCTTCTTGCGCCTTTTTTGGAGTTGCAAGTTTTGCATATCCAAACAAGATTCTTCTCAACATTTGGCCCATTGTACTTTTGCGGCAACAAATGCTCAAGCGTCAGGTTTGTAGTTGCTCCGCAGAAAATGCACTCGTTTGAATACTCCCTCTCTTTGACGTACTCTCTGATTTCGTTCCATGAAATGCTGCCCTGTTTAAGCTGCTTGAACTTGTTCATAACAAAACCGTAATCTCTCTTCCCCATGCCTGCTGACTCGGCGATTATTTTCGCGTACTGCCAATAAATCAGGTCTTTAACGCTTTTGACTACTGCTGGAGGCACATCGCTTGCTCCTTAATGACAAGATAGCTCTCTATTGTGGTTCTTTACTTTTAGCATTTGCCCAAACCATAGCCATCCATAAAAAGAGAAAATGATAAAATAACCGTTATTACAGTTTACTGGACAAGGAAACCCTGACTTTATGGTGCAAGTAGAATACGACCAAAAAGCCGATGCTATGTACATCTGGCTGAGAAAAGCCAAATATGACATAAGCGAAGAACTTGCAGAAAACGTAATCATAGACCTAGACAAAAACGGGCGCATCATAGGCATAGAAGTTTTGGATGCTTCAAAGAACTTGGGCAAAGAACTAATAAATAAACTTATTAACACGGAAAAAATAGCTGCAACAGCTTAGACATTAACTGCTACTTTTTTTCGGGTCATCACGATAAAAGATAATTTCCTTAGCCGCCGCCTACAGGCGGGAGAATAGCTAAAACATCGCCGTCTTTGAGTTCTGTTTCCATTTCGTTCAGTGTTGATGTGCTGTTTCCGTTAACGAGAAATTGGAGGAAGTTTTTGGGTTGACCTATTTTGCCGTTGTAAACGTATTCTATGAAGGGTTTTCCGTACCTTTGAGCCAGCGTCTTAAGAACTGAATCAACAGTAATTTTCTCACCGTTAGCAAACGTCAGTGTTTCTTCTCTCTTGTTTACGATTTCTCTTAGACTAGTGAAGAAACGAACTTTTACTTCCACTATTTTGCACCGTCAGGTTATGTATAGTAAAATTGTGGAAATTAACTGTTACCCCGCTCGGGGATAAAGTTCGAATGAAGTAAGAATTTTAGAGAGAAACAATTTAACATAAGTAGAGAAAAATAGTGTGCGAAGGCTTTGGCGAATGAAGTTGAGTTTGTCTAATGGGATTTTTAGCAAGCTAGGCTTAGAGAAGAACTTTGCAGCTGTCAAGGAGCTTGGTTTTGAAAACATTGAATTTAACATGAAGTCTGTGAGGAAAGAGAATGACACTGCGGTTTATGCTGCAGAAAAATTTTTGGATGCTTCTGGACTTAAGTGTTTAACTCTTCACTCTGCGATTTTGCATGTGAAGGATGAGGTTGAGGTTCACCGAGCGGTTTATTACGGCAAAATTTCGCTTGAGTTTGCCCGAAAACTTTCAGCGCCAGTTATGACCGTGCACTCGGATATTTCAAAAAAGCTGTCTCAGCCAGTTAGAGATAAATGCTTAGCCTTAATCTTTGGTGAACTCAACGAGTACGCAAAAAACTTGAACATCAAACTGGCACTGGAAAACCTGTCTTATACTTCGACGGGTTTCGGCAAGAACGTTGAACAGCTTGAAGAAATCCTAAAAATCATAGACGATGGCAGCATGGGAATAACATTTGATTTTTGCCACGCCTTAGAAACAAAACAAACGGATAATCTCCTAGAAAAATATGGAAACCGCGTCTGCAACGTTCACATGGCCAACAAATCACACCAACCCTTCACTGAGCCAAAACAAGAGCTGATTGCGTTTCTTTCTGGGCTGCATGAACATGGCTATGATGGTCCGATGACGCTGGAACTGGAACATAAAACTCCCATAGAAGAAATCGCAAAAAGTAAAGCGCTTTTCGATAGGCTTCTTAGAGACTTTTAGCCCTTTAAACAGTTTTTGTTTGTAGGCTGGAACAGCAGACTCTGCTGACGAGAAAAAACAAGTATTTTTTTTAAAAATATTCCTGATGCAGTAAAAAGACTTGTCCGCTTCACTTTTCTTACAGCAAAACTTAGCTTTTTTCACGGTACAAAAACTTAAGAAACCGCACAAGCCATAGCATACTTGTGGAATAATGGAGAAAATCTGGGATGAACTGAAAAAAATTGAAGCGCAAGCGGATCAGATTCGTAGCGAAGCGCAGGATGAAGCCAAAAAAATGATGGCTCTCGCACAGCAGGAAGCTGAGAAGCTGATTGCAAACGGCAAAGCTTACGGGGAAGAGGAGGCTCAGCAGCTTTATACCAGCACGTTTCAGGAAGCCAACCGCAACCGTGAAGAGCAGCTAAAAGCAAATCAAGAAGCCAGAGCATATCTGAGGGCGCAAGCGGAAAAACAGTTGGAACAGGCAGTCGCTATAGTTGTGAACATGGTGCTTGGGGAAACTAAACTTTGACCCAGACGACACTTTACTCTTCTGTTTTAGTGAAAATCGGAGCAGAAAGAGGCAAACTGCTTAGTGAAGCAAAACTCAAAGAGCTGGCAGAAAGCAAAAATCTGTCGGAACTTGCAACTCAACTTCGGGATACCAGCTACCAAGAGCAACTAGTCAAAGTACCGTTGCCGTTTACAAGCCGCAGGCTCGAAAGAGCTTTCCATGAAAATCTCATTTCAACCTATGTAAAGATGATAAAAAACTCGCCCAAAAATGCTTCAAAATTTCTTAGTTTGTGCCTTTTAAGGTTCGAGGTAGAAAACATCAAGGCGCTTATAAAAGCAACCAACGCTAAGCTAAGTCTTGAGCAGAAAATAGACAGAATCTACCTTCCCGCAGAAGATTATCTCAAAAACCGCCCAGTAATACAGGAAACTGCTAAAGCCCAAGACATCAAGCAAATAGTGAAAGCACTAAAAAAGACAGACTACGCGTTAGCCCTGAACATGGGGCTTCAAAGTTACGAGGAAGACGGCTCAACAACGTGTCTTGACGTGCTCCTTGATAAGACATTTTACGAAAAACTTCATGACAGCTACGAGGGTCTCCCCGAAAAAGAGAAGCCGCATGCACATTTTTATGCAAGCACAGAAAATGATGGCTTCACATTGCTAACGCTGTTGAGAGGAAAAAACCTAAATTATGATGCAAACTGGCTAAGACTTGCAGTGCCGCCTAACAATTTTTACCTTGACGCGGAAACGGTTGAGGTTATGGTAACGGCAACTGATTTTGAATCAGCCCTAAAAATTGCCCTCGAGAGCCATTACGCTGGATTCTTTGCAAATGCGCAAAGCCCCGAAGAAATAATGGCTAACGCGGAAAAAGCCTTCAAAAAAGCGGTCTTGCAATATGCTAAAGCAAGCAGAATACCTGAAAACTTCAACATCGGTGCACCCCTTGCGTTCATGACGCAGAAGGAAGCTGAAGTGCATAACCTTACTGCATTAAGCTCGGGTGTGGAAGCAGCAATCAAACCTGAGGATATACAGCGCCAACTGTTGCTTTAAGCCTGTTTTCCTTTAAGAACAACGTCGGTATAGACAAAGTTCTGCTTAAACGCCTTAAATTCTGTTCCGCTGTCCAGATAGAACTTGCTGAACCACTCGTAAAAGTGCAATCTTAACGAGTGAATGAAAACGATTAATCCCTCAAGCGCAAGCACAAACACGTTTCCGCCGACAATGATTATGCCGCTTAGAACTAAACCTAAAAGCGAAGCTGTACCTATCAAGCCAGCGACAGTATAGGTCACAAGAAGTAATGCCCAATGAGCCATAAGCAAAGCGAGAATTCGCGCGTAAGAAATAGTGTTGCTAAGCAAGCGAGTCACGAAGTCTCCGCTCTCGACAACTCTCACCCCTAACGAGTTCTCTTCACCATTTTTACTTTGGCTTCCAATTGAACGCTGTGAAAATTCTCCCAAAGTCAAAAAGATAGGCTTACCAAAAACCAAAACCAAAAATGGTACAATGATCAGCAATATTGGACCCGAAAACCACAAGCCAAGATTTAACTTGTAAACTGCAATAAGGCAAACCGCGCCAAGATAGAACGCTATTTTAGGCACCGAAGTTAAAACTGCATCGGTCACGTTATGCTTAAGCAAAAAATTCACCATATCCAAAACCAATCCGCTGACGATTTGTATTACGCCGACGAGAAGGCTGAAAATTAGGAAATCAAAGACATTATTAAACGGACTGAACCATAAAGGAGCAAACAACTCCTTACCAAAAAACTCGCCATAAAGTACCCCCATAATAATGGTGCTGACGCCGCAGACAGCAATAATCCAACATAGATTTTTTATTGCTTGGTTCTTTTTAATCAGTATTCCAAGCGTTAACCCGCCGACCAGCAGGATTAAGCCGTGCCCAACGTCGCCGAACATTAACCCGAAAATAAGCGGGAACGTGATTGCAATAATTGACGTTGGATCGAGTTCGTCGTAATGTGGTAGACCCCAGAGCTTAGTCAACTCTTCAAAAGGCTTGATAAATGTGCTGTTGCTAAACTTTGTCGGTGGGTCTTCAACCTCAGCCGTCTCGTTTTCCAGCACCAAAACTTTTTCCCCTAGCATCGAATGGACTTTGCGGTTGAGTGCATGGAACTTTTTCTTAGGCACAAATCCCTTGACCGTTGCAAGGCGTCCAGACTCAAAGATTTTTCTTTTCGCTTGCAGCAGGACAAGAACGTTTTCTGTGGTTTCATGCCAAGAGGCAAGCTTGTTTCTGTTTTCTTTTCCTAACTTATTTAGTGAGTCCAGAATCGTTTTTTCTTTATTCGTGTTTTCTTTTATTCGATTATCAACTTCTCTGAGCGCCTTAGAAGTATCGTGCGGTAAATCCTCAGGAATCGCAAAGATGCCAGCGTGATGTATCTTGAGGATTCTCTCGATTTCCTCGCGGTATTTGCTTGGCATGGCTAAACATACAAAGTCTAAGTCCTTGGTTAAGTAGCAACGTTGCAGAATAAGCGGAAATCCAGTGAACGCCGTTTTTAACCCATCAAAATTTTTATGCGGGACGCTTGCAATGGTGATATGAATTAATTTTAGTTCCTCGATGGCTGCAAGGTCTGCTTTCATCTTATCTATTGTCGTAAGCATGCCTTTGAGGTGGTTTAGCTGCGCCGTTTTTTCTTCCAGACTGGATGAGGAAGCATTAAGGTCATCAACCTCTTTTTTCAGCGTTAAGACTTCTTGGCGGGTAGATTCCGAGAGAGCTTGCCAATTTTCTGCTGTCACCTGAATTTTGGTTGGTTGCGAAACTCGGAAGATATCTAAGAAGCTTGGTTTTTCTTGGATAAGCTGTTTAGTTAATTCGTTGACGGTTGTGAGTGAGTCCTCGACCAGTTGGATGCTTTGGTTGTATTCGGAAAGGCTTGAGTTGCCTTCAGCTGCTTGTTCAATGTGGAATTCTCCGAAGCTGCTTAGCGCTTCCAGTACAGATTCGACGTCTTTTCTGACGCAAATTATCGACGTAAAAGTCATTCGTTCTGGTCGAAGCATGTTTCCTAACAAAATGTTGATTAACCTAAGCATTTAAAGTTTCATCAGGAGAACAGAATGCTTGGTTACGTTATCGGCGACAGCGACATGATTACCGGCTTTAGGCTTGTCGGCGTTGAAGGAGTCGAAGTAACTTCAGTTGATGAGGCATGGCAAGCCCTGAACAAAGCGCTCGCACGAAGTGACTTGGCAATTATACTCATAAGCGAAGAATATTCCACTCTACCGCAACTGCATGAAACAATCGATAAAGTTCGCCGTGAACGCAGGAACCCCTTGATCGTGGAGGTACCTGGAAGCAGGGGGAAACCAAGCGAAATCCGAATGTCTGATATCATCAGCAAAATCTTAGGCGTTAGATTGTAAAGGCGAATTGAACGTGAGTATCAAAGATGGTCTTTCGGCGATTACAAGCGAAGTTTTGGAGGATGTGCAAAAAGAAGCAGAAGCCATAATCCTAGCGGCTGAAAACGAAGCGAAAGAAACCTTAAAAGCAGCAAAAGAGCAAGCAGACCAAAACTACCAAGCAATAATTACGCAGGCCAAGACAAAAGCTGAAGCTGAAAGGCGAAAAATCACCTCCGTAACTGAAGTGGAAATGAGGAATCGTCTGCTTCAAGCAAAAGAAGACTTAGTTGACGTTGCTTTCGAGAAAGCCCTTGTCAAACTGCAAGATTTTGTTAAAACTGAGGAATATCATGAGCATCTTCTGAAGCTTATAGAGGAAGTGGCTAAAAGAATCGCCAGTAAGAACCTCCTGGTGCAAGTTAACGCCGAAGATAAAACTTGGCTTACGCAAGATATGCTGAACCGTTTGTCTAAGAAGCTACGTCGGGAATTAAGGCTGTCAGACGAAACCGGAGATTTCATCGGCGGCTGCAAAATCCAAACCGTAGACGGCAAAATAACCTTCGATAGCACCATAAATAATCGGTTGCAAGAACTCAAGTCTACCTTACGGGTTGAAGTGGCAAAAATATTGTTTGGGAAGGAAGCATAGAAGAATGACGGCTAAAGGCAGTTTAGTTCGAATTGCGGGACCAGTTGTTGAAGCCAAAGGCATGGCACAAGCCGTTATGCATGAACTTGTTGATGTGGGTAAAGAGGGCTTAATAGGCGAAATTATCCGTTTAGAAGGTGAACGTGCAACAATCCAAGTTTACCAGAACACTTCTGGACTTAAACTTAACGAGCCTGTGCTGGGAACTGGAAACCCGCTTTCAGTGGAGCTTGCTCCGGGATTAGTAGGAAACGTTTTCGACGGCATCCAAAGACCATTAGAAGTGTTAAGGACACTTACGGGACCATTTATTAAACAAGTGCACGGAGTGTCGCCTCTTTCAACTGATAAAAAATGGGCTTTTATACCCAAGGCAACAGTTGGAAAAAAGCTTGCAAGCGGCGATGTCATTGGAACAGTAGCAGAAACCGATTTGGTTGAACACCGCATACTTGTCCCACCAACCATGCAGGGCAAACTGGTTCAAATTGCACCGCAAGGCAACTACACAATCATAGAAACCATCGCCACCATAGAAGCAAACGGCAAAAAAACTGACTTGACGATGTTGCAAAGATGGCCCGTGAGAAAACCTAGGCCGCACAGCCTAAGGCTTCCGGCATCTGCTCCTTTAATCACAGGGCAGCGCGTAATTGACACTTTCTTTCCAATTGCGAAGGGTGGAAGTGCTTGTATTCCGGGCGGTTTTGGGACTGGAAAAACTATTATGCAGCAACAGCTTGCCAAATGGTCAGATGCAGACTTGGTAATTTACGTGGGCTGTGGTGAACGCGGCAACGAAATGGTGGATGTGCTGACCAGCTTTCCCAAGTTAATTGACCCTACAACTGGGCATCCGCTCATGGAGCGAACAATACTTATCGCTAACACAAGCAACATGCCGGTCTCTGCCCGTGAAACCAGCATCTACACGGGAATAACCATAGCTGAATACTATCGAGACATGGGTTACGCCGTGGCTTTGATGGCGGATTCCACAAGCAGATGGGCAGAAGCGCTCAGAGAAGTTTCAGGGAGGCTTGAGGAGATGCCTGCTGAAGAAGGCTTCCCAAGCTACTTGCCTTCACGGTTAGCGGAATTTTATGAGCGTACAGGCGTCGTGGAAACTCTGGGTTCAGAAAAACGCGTCGGATCGATTTGTGCGATTGGAGCGGTTTCTCCTCCTGGCGGTGACTTCTCTGAGCCGGTGACGCAGCATACTAAGCGTTTTACACGGGTTTTCTGGGCTTTAGATCCTGAATTAGCAGACGCTAGGCACTATCCCGCGATTAATTGGGTTCAAAGCTACAGCGGATACATTAGTGACCTTGCGGGTTGGTGGCAGGACAAAGTGGATAAAGACTGGAACAGCTATCGGGAACAGGCGATGCGCATATTACAGACGGAGGATGAATTGAAAAACATCGTTAAACTGGTTGGTCCAGAAGCTTTGCCTGATAAACAACGCTTAATTTTAGAGACAGCCAGAATAATCCGCACTGCTTTTTTGCAGCAGAACGCTTTGGATCCAGTGGATACTTACTGCTCTCCGCAGAAACAATTCAAAATGCTTAAAATAATTGTGGATTTCCACAGTTTAGCCGAGCGTGTTGTAAACAAAGGTGCACCAATCTTCAAGGTTACACAGCTGCCAATAACAGAGGAGATCATGCGCATGAAAACTTCAGTGGCAAACGATAAAGCAGATCTTTTAGATGATTTGGAAGCACGGATGAATCAGCACTTCGAAATGTTGGAGGCAAGTTTGAGGTAAAGCGCATGCCAGACACAGGATTAGAATATAAAGGTGTAGCCTCGATTTCAGGCCCAATAATCATAGTAGAAAATGTGCGAGAAGTAAGCTTCGACGAACTTGTAGCAGTGAAAACGCAGACTGGAGAAACACGCCTGGGCAAAGTTATTGAGGTAACTCAGAAAGCCGTAACCGTCCAAGTCTTCGAAGGCACGACAGGCTTATCACCTTCGGAAACGCGTACGCGGTTTCTTGGAAGACCGCTGGAAGTACCTGTATCTACAGAAATGCTTGGACGCGTAATGAACAGTTTCGGCGAACCCATCGACGGGCAACCCAGATTTTTTACGGAAGAAAGACTTGACGTGAATGGTTTCCCTTTGAATCCGACTGCTCGAGAATATCCAAGAGACTTCATTCAGACAGGCATATCTGCAATTGACGGCTTAACCAGTTTGGTGAGAGGGCAGAAGCTTCCGATCTTTAGCGGTCCAGGTTTATCTCACAATGATCTTGCCGCTCAAATTGTGAGGCAAGCGCAGATTCGTGGAGGAGGCGAAGAATTCTATATAGTTTTCATCGCAATGGGTCTAGAGCATGATGATGCCGCTTTTTTCCAAAAAAGCTTCGAGGAAACTGGCGCTATAAAAAACGTGGCGATGTTCCTTAACTTGGCTGAGGACCCGCCTGTGGAACGAATTATCACACCTAGGGCTGGTTTGACTTTGGCGGAGTATTTGGCGTTTGAGCAGGATTCGCATGTGCTTGTGCTCTTGACAGATATGACAAATTACTGCGAGGCACTGCGTGAGGTTAGCGCTTCAATGGAGGAAGTGCCTAGCAGAAAGGGTTATCCGGGTTACATGTACAGTGACCTTGCAAGTCTGTACGAACGCGCGGGCAGAATTGCGGGTAAAAAGGGATCAATAACTCAGATGCCTATTTTGACCATGCCAAACGATGACATAACGCATCCTATCCCCGACTTAACAGGCTACATTACTGAAGGGCAAATTGTCTTGTCCCGCGCTTTGGAAAAGCAGAGCATTTATCCCCCAATTAACATCACCACGAGCCTTTCCAGATTGATGAAGGATGGCATAGGAAAAGACCGCACGCGGGAAGACCACGCTGACGTTGCAAGTCAACTGTACGCGGCTTATGCTCAGTACAATGCCGTGAAGTCTTTAGCCACAATTATCGGCGAAGAAGGATTAGGAAGCAGAGATAAAGATTACTTGCGCTTTGGTGAACGGTTCGAGCAGACGCTTATTAATCAAGGTAGAAACGAGAACCGATCGATTGATCAGACTCTTTCGATTGCTTGGGATGCGCTGTCAATTTTGCAGGAAGAAGAATTAACAAGAATACATCCTGAATTCATCAAGAAGTATTTTCCAAAAATTGTTCACGAGGTAACGTGACAAAATGTCTCTTGAGAACGTTAGTCCAACAAGAATTAATCTCATACAAACAAAAAAGACCCTGAGCCTAGCTGAGTCTGGACGCGAGATACTTGAACGTAAACGTGACATTCTGCTCCGCGAACTAAGAAACAGCATTTATGACGCTGAAAAAAGCCGAGATGACTTATTGCAGGCTCTTGCGAAAGCCTACCAGAGTTTAAAGGAGGCAAATATGGCTAAGGGTTCGGAAACAGTTGCCAACGTAGCTTTGGGCTCAAGTTATGAAGCGGATTTCCTCTTAGATTTTAGAAGCGTCATGGGCGTAACTGTTCCTACTGTGGAGTTTCAAAGCGAACCTGACGCAAAGCCTGATTACGGGTTCGCCAATACTAGCGCGGAACTTGATAAAGCGTTTAAGCAGTTCTACAGTGTGCTGGGGTTAATTGCTGATTTAGCTAGGGCTGAGGGTACAACATATCAGGTTGCTAATGATGTGCGAAGGACTCAGCGCCGAGTAAACGCGTTGAATTACGTCCTTATCCCCATGTACCGTAACATTACTAAGCGGATTGAACTTGTTTTGGAAGAAAAGGATCTTGAAGAGTTTGTTCGGACTAAACGAATTAAGCACATGATTAAGGAGCGTGGAATAAGATGAGTTCAAGTTTCAAGAATGTGAAAAAAATTTTGATTCCAATCGACGGCTCGGATTACAGCATGCGTGCGGCAGAATACGGTATAAGTATTGCCAAAATGCTTGATGCGCAAATTACGGTTGTTTACGTCATAGATCAGATTCTTCTTGACCAAATTTTAAAAGTAACTGACAGCGAGGATGTTGAACTGGAGCTAAAGAAAGATGGGCAACAATACATCAATTATGCTCTCGGCTTAGCGGAGAAAGAAGGCGTTAAGGCTGCTTCTTTACTTGTGAAAGGAAGACCATTCGACCAGATTGTGCATTTAGCTAAGGAACAAAACATGGATTTAATTGTTATGGGCACTTACGGGCTAAGGGGTGCGGAGAGAATTCTTATCGGTAGCGTTGCCGAACGAGTGATTGAATACTCACCTTGCCCTGTTCTAGTCGTTAAATAGTAGCGGTAGGAGCAGAATCAATGTCGAAAAAAAAGTTAGAAAAAGACTACGAGAAATTTAGCCAGGGCATAGAGCGTGAGGCTGAAGATGAAATAAAGAAAATCCAAGAAGAAACTATTGCACTTAAAGAAGAAGCCAGCAAGATAGGTGAAGCTGTCGACCTCTCCGTTAAAGAGAAAGAAGCCAAGACCGCCAAGAAAAAAGTTAATACCTAGACCTGTGTTGTGTCTTATTGGAGCTAGGTTGCTTTGAAGAAAGGACTATTAATTTTGCTTTTTTTGGTTCCGCTAGCACTTCTGCCTCTTATCGGAGTAGCCGCAGCATTCACAATTACCACACTTCAATCGTCTACAACAACAACTACAACGGCGGCTGGACCGTACGATACAATAGGCCTAGCAATCGGCGCAGGACTATCTATTGGCTTATCAGCATTAGGCGCTGGACTCGCGATTTCCGCCGTTGGTAGCGCCGCCATCAGTGCGTTGGCTGAGAAGCCTGACACATTCTTTAGAAGCTTCTTGATTGTAGCGTTGGCTGAGGCATTGGCGATCTACGGTTTAATCATGGGAATTCTGCTTTGGATAAAAATATAGAAAGCAATCAGTTAATGCGATTTGTTTAGAAAAACGTGGACGATCGAATCTAACGATAAAGGCAAAATTGTAAATTTAAAAGAAGCTCTGGAAAAACGGGGTTGACTCTAGAGCATCCGTAAGCTTTGAGAAATTTTATGTGAAACAAAAAAAGCACTAAGATGGATCAGCTAATCATTCGGTTTCGTCAGTTGTCATGACTGAGACTTTAATTTGTTTAACTGGTTTGTTCGCCTTTAACCCATCAATCAAGCTTTTGAGTCGCTTTGCTGGTCCTTTGATGACCATAACTTCAAGACAGCTAGTTTCAGTCAGATGCGAATGTAGGTATGCTGTAATCATGTCGCTAAATTCGTGTTGGAGCCTAAACAGTTCCTCGTTCTGTTCTTGCTTTTCATAAAATACCGTCACCGTAGCGATTACATTGCCCTTTAGATTGGCAAGGCCTTTATACTCGGTTAAATAACCGCGGATGGCTTGTCTGAGCACTTCTGACCTTGTTGCGTTTGTATCCTCTCCAAGGACAGCGTCTAACTCTTCAAGCAGCTCCTTGGGCAATGAAACACTGATTATGCTCACTTATTCACCTGCTTTTCTATAATGTTGCTCGACTTAATAAAAATGTTAAAATTTTAACGAAATTTACCCATTTTTTGCTTGATGAGTGCTGTTTGTTCTTTACGGGGTTCGAAGGAGGGGGTTGCTTTATACGATCGCTGAGTTATTAAAAAAAGCATAAAACTTAATAACTCGGGTTACCCACATATTTTCTTGAAGGAAAACATGCGAAAAACAACCTATATAATTATCGCAGTTTTGGTGGCATTACTTGTCATAGGAGCCTTCTCAGGCATTTATCTCTCAAGTCACACAACTTCCAGCACCACTCCAAGTTCTAGTGGACTAATACAGATAGTGGCCGCCGAAAATTTCTGGGGTAGTCTGATATCTCAGCTTGGCGGAACACATGTTAATGTATTGAGCATCGTTACAAACCCCAATGCTGATCCTCACGAATACGAAAGCAACACCGCTGACGCCAAAGCAATTGCAAATGCCCGCTTAGTAATTGTTAACGGAGCCGGATATGACACTTGGGCTCTACTGCTTATAGCAGCAAGCAATACACCAAATCAAATGGTCTTGAACGTGCAGGAACTCATCAACCAGACAGTTGGTGCCAATCCTCACTTCTGGTACAGCCCTTATTACGTGAATGAAACAGTAGCTGCGATGTACAAAGACCTCTGCTCCATAGATCCGACCAACACTGCATATTATACACAGCAGTATTCTGCACTGAAGGCATCGCTTGCGGTATACAACGGGCGCATTGACGAGATAAAGACACAGTTCGGAGGCGTGAAAGTGGGATCAACAGAGAGCATCTTCGTGTATCTGGCGAACGCCACTGGTCTTGACCTCGTCTCTCCTCCTGCATTTATGCAAGCGGTCTCTGAAGGAAACGATCCCCCGGCACAGAGTATCGTGCAGTTCGATAACCTAATTACGAATGGAACCATTAAAATGCTGGTGTACAACTCACAAACGGTGACACCGCTCACGCAGAACATCGAAGCGCTGGCTAACCAAACACGCATTCCAGTTGTTCCAATATCGGAGACGGTTCAGCCGCCGACTGCCGTGTTTCAGGACTGGATGAATTCGGAATTAATCGCTATTCAGAACGCACTTAGACAACAGGCCCAAGGGAAATAACAATGACCACACAGTACGAAATCATCACGGCTAAGAATCTAGAGGCCGGTTACCCGCCAGACTACGTAGTTTGGCACGATGCCAGTTTTTCCGTTAATCGCGGCGAGTTTGTCGCGGTTATCGGCCCTAACGGTGCAGGCAAGACAACTCTGTTTCGTTTGCTACTGGGCTTACAGCAACCCATCAGCGGCACAATCAAGATATTCGATGAAGCGCCTAAGCG
>Ga0326727_10007255_pt1 | contig 29486 bp, 27 predicted proteins | sample MB2enrmetagenome_FD_207643 | JGI IMG/M metagenome (GOLD analysis project Ga0326727, IMG submission 207643) | Lab enriched peat soil microbial communities from McLean, Ithaca, NY, United States - MB29MY | ecosystem: Environmental > Terrestrial > Soil > Wetlands > Peat | place: USA: New York... | reverse complement strand
TTCCTTCTCTGCGTCAGCGATTCTTCTTTCGATGAGTGCTTGAAAGAGTCTTTCTGTATTGAATGTCGGGGTGGGTTCGGGTTTGGGTTTCTCAGCGTCTGCGTTTGACTTCGTCTTCTTCGGTGATATCTTTGACACCTTCCTCAGTTATCTTGAATATGCGTTCCCCTTCGGGTAGGTATGGGCTGGAGATGAGCCTACATATCCTAACCGGGCCACTTGCTGTGCGCCTCAGGAACACCCTAGTATGGCTCGTGTGGGATACTATATGTCCTCCGACTGGCTCCACCACCATAGCGAAGAACGCGTCGGGTTTAGACATAACCTGGTTCGTAACCACAGCGCACGCATTGAATGCACGTGAAAGCCTAACCAAACGGTGCAAGTGGCTATTGAGCTTCTGCTGCCGTTCGGCAAGCATCTCTCGCCCTAGGTACTCGCTTCGAAAATGTGCAGTCAGGGAATCCACTATGATTAACTTCACATTGTTTTCCTGTATGATCTGATCCGCCTTCTCAAGAAGAAGGATTTGATGATCCGAATTGAAGGCTTCCGAGTAGATGATTTTCTTCGCGGTCTCGGTGGGGTCAAGTCCGAGTGCTTTGGCCATGCGGACTATCCATTCGGGGCGGAATGTGTTTTCCGTGTCGATGTAGAGAGCGGAGCCATTGAGGCCGCCCTTCTCTTCAGGTAGTTGGACGTTTACTGCGAGTTGATGGCAGAGTATGCTCTTTCCGACTCCGTATTCGCCGTAGAATTCTGTTATCGTTTGGGTTTCTAGTCCTCCGCCCAGAAGTTCGTCAACTTGCTTACTGATGGTCGTGAGGCGTCGTACGTTCTGTCTCATCTTGATTAGTTCGTCTGCTCTGATGAAGCTGAGGGCTATGCTGTCCCTCGCCTCAGCGACCACTTTACCTGCCTGCTTTTCGCCAACGCCGGCTACTGTTAATTCCTTAATCGTGGCTGTGGCGAGCGATTCGACGGTGTGAAACCCCATCTCTCTAAGTTTTTCAGCTGTCGCGGGGCCAACGCCCGGTATGTCTTCTATGAGCTCATACTTCTTCTGCGGTTTCTCAACGGCCGCCTCGGCTTTTTCATCCTCTAAGGGTTCCTCTCGTTTTTCCTCGGGAATTTCCTCCGGGGTTTCCTCTTTCTCCTTAGTTTCCTTTCCCTTAGCTTTCTCTTTCAAGACTTGAGTCGTTGACAACACTAACACCCTGCTTATTTCAAGATTGGCTAGATTTCTTAGTCGTGTTGCTTGATATAACGGAGAGAGGAGGATGAAAGTATCGTCGAAACCCTTGAAACAATCTCGGAGAGATATCGGTGATGATTGCCAATGGCTCTTTCAGTGAAGATTAGCCCAACACTTCCGGATGCGGCGGAAGCTCTCGGGAAGGCGTTCCGTGCGAGAAGCTTAGCGATTATTGTTGGTAATTGTAGGGTCGATTATGAGGGTCGAGCGTCGTCTACGTTGGAATGGGGTGAGAGAATTGCTATGATAAAACAAGATGGCTCCGTCTTGGTTCATAGGCCGACAGGATACGAACCTGTAAATTGGCAACCCCCGAAGTGCATGGTAAGCTCGAGGCTCGATGACGATACCTTAGTCGTCAAAGCGTCTCGTCCCCAGCCCAAAGAAACCGTTTCTATTGAATTCAAAGAAATCACATTAGTCGTTACCGGGAATCTTGCGGATTCAGGCGAGTTCGCGCTCCACGTTACTGAGGAGCAAATGAAACAGGCAATCCTTACCGCTCCTGACCTTGTGGAAGCGGGCCTGAAACCACTTGAGCAGGAGAAAAGCCTGGGCGAAGCTGGGTTTACTGACATCTTTGCCGAGGACAAGGATGGTAAACTTGTGGTCGTGGAGATAAAGAGGGTACCCGCGTCTAAGGATGCGGTGACACAGCTTCAGAGATACCTCGACACACTGCGCAAGAGAATCAATAGGCCAATCAGAGGTTTGGTGGTTGCACCAGAGCTTCGAAAAAGTGCACAATCTCCCTTGAACACGTTGAAATTGGAGTTTGTCCGATTGGCCCCGGAAAAGTGTTTCACGGTCTTGAAGAGTCGGAAAGATGCGAAGCTAAGCCAATTCCTAACATAACTCTCCAGAACGGACGTTGGACTCTCACGGCGGAGGCGGGGGCAAGCTTATTTAGCGTAGGATCGTGACTTGCCGGAAGAATCAGTGGGACGCATTGGAACCTTCGAGAAAACCTCTCAACTTGCTCGTGAAAAAGCTCAACGGAGAAGTTAGCATTCGGCTGAAGAACGATGTCGAATACCGCGGCAAAATGATCGATGCCGACAGCCACATGAACATCATACTGGAAGGCGCCACCGAGTACCGCGGTAACTCCCCCACGGCAAATTACGGGAACATAATACTGCGAGGATCCAATATCTTATACATCTGTGTCGACGCGACCAAGCAACCTGCCTAACCGCGCCCCAGACCACGGCACTCAACTGGTCGTGTGCGTCTAGGGCCTTCTGTTAGCGTGATGTCAGAAATGTGTGCACAACTAACTTCCCCACTCCCAGACGCCCTGTTATCAGAACTCGTATCCAAGATAACGGAATGTGACATCGTTGATCAGGACAGCCTAAACAAGGCCAAGATAGAGTTCTGTCGGGCACATGCCCTCAGTTGGATGCCGAGAAATTCAGACATACTATGCGCCCTTCCTCCTGACATTAGGCAGAAGTTTTCAGAACATCTTCGGGTAAAGAAGGTCCGAAGCGTTTCGGGGGTAAACGTGATTGGCGTCATGAGTTCACCACGCGGTTGTCCGCACGGGCGGTGCGTGTTTTGTCCGATGGAGAAAGGCTTCCCTATGAGTTACACTTCAGGAGAACCCGCTGCAATGCGTGGCTTCCAATCAGACTACGACCCATTCGTCCAGATAACCGGACGCGTCGAGCAGCTGAAGGCAATTGGGCATGAACCGTCTAAAGTAGAATTGGTGATCCAAGGCGGAACGTTCCTGGCTGCCCCATACGACTATCAGAGGGAATTCGTGAAACGTTGCCTCGACGCCCTAAACGGCGCCACTTCCTCGACGCTCGACGACGCTATGTTTCAGGCTGAAACGAGTGAAATCAGAAATGTTGGTCTAACCATTGAAACGAAACCAGACTGGTGCAAACAACCGCACGTCGACCAAATGTTACGGTTCGGTTGTACACGCGTAGAAATCGGCGTGCAAGTAATCGATGATGCCGTTTACAGGCTTACGAACCGGGGTCATTCTGTTCAGGATGTTGTGGAAGCGTTCCAAATAGCCCGAGATGCCGGGTTCAAAATCGTTGCTCATATGATGCCTGGCCTGCCAGGGTGTGACTTCCAGAAAGATCTGGCGTCGTTCAAGATGCTCTTCTCAGATCCGCGCTTTCGCCCTGACATGATGAAGATTTACCCGTGCCTGGTAATGGAGGGCACGGAGTTGTATCAATGGTGGGAGCGGGGCGAGTACCAGGCATTTGATACAGAACAAGCGGTGGAGCTGATAGCCCAAGTAAAGGAATTCGTTCCGCCGTGGGTACGGATTATGCGTGTTCACCGAGAGTTCCCAGTGCACCTGATTCAAGCAGGAGTAAAGAGCGGTAACCTGCGTGAACTAGCCCTCGCTCGTCTTCGTGAGAGAGGCAAGAGGTGCCGCTGTATAAGGTGCCGAGAGATCGGACATAGAACTCTGAAGGATGGCGTCCTCGTTCAACCTGACCATGTCGAGATGGTTACCACAGAATATGACGCGTCAGACGGACACGAATTCTTCATCTCGATGGAGAATTCAGAGGCCGACATTCTTGTCGGATACGTTCGGCTCAGGGTTCCATCACAAAACGCTACTAGAAAGGAAATTGACGTTTCAACAGCGCTGGTGCGTGAGCTCCATGTCTATGGGCCGGAGGTTCCTGTGGGACAACGGCGGCCGGGTGCTTGGCAACACGCTGGCTTCGGGCGAAAACTCTTGGCAGAGGCTGAGAGAAAGGCGCGAGAGGCTGGTGCGGGTAGAGTCCTTGTTTTGAGCGCTCTCGGAACCAAGCAGTACTATGAACGGTTCGGATACTCACACGTCGGCCCCTACATGGGCAAAGCGATAAACTGACCTGCCGACGTAGCTAACGTCTTAAGGCTCACAGCTTTTCTTTCCTCAGACGAACTGGGGAGAATATTGCCTCAAGAAGATTTGAGTGGGTACACCGAACAAGCGTATGAATTACTCGCGAAAGCGGAAGCCCGGATTGGCGACCGAATACGGTTGGAACTCAAACGTGTAGGAGGGCAAGACGTGGTTGAGGGACTGCTTATGCCACGTTACCGCAGTGAAACCGAAGAGAACTACGTCGTGGTTAAACTCAAAACCGGATATAACGTAGGAGTGAAGATCGACTCCTCATCCAAGGTCGTCCTGCTTGGTAAGGGACAAGAGCCACAGTTTACCCGTCCACTTCCACCTTCCCAAAAGCCTGGTCTTCCAAAGGTTTCGATCGTGAGCACTGGCGGCACGATTGCGAGTAAAGTTGACTATAGGACAGGGGCAGTGAAACCCGCACTTGACGCCCAAGATCTCTACAGCGTCGTACCAGAGCTGGCGGACCTGGCTGATATCGAGGCCGACGTTCTTCTCAGCCTATTCAGTGAAAATATCGGCCCGCAGCATTGGGCGAAGATAGCAGAGTTTGTGGCGGATCGAGTCCAAAAGGGCGCCGATGGGGTTGTAATTGCGCATGGGACGGATACGCTTGGCTACACCGCTGCAGCCCTCAGCTTCGCGCTACCCGACTTGCCAATCCCAGTGGTATTGGTTGGCTCGCAGCGCTCGTCGGATCGCCCGAGTTCAGATGCCGCTTCCAATCTGGTGGCTGCAACCGCAGTGGCTGGCCAGGCACCATTTGCCGAGGTAGTGGTCGCGATGCATGATTGGATATCGGATGAGAAGGTTGCGGTGCATAGAGGAACGAAGGTTCGAAAATGCCACACGAGCCGAAGGGACGCTTTCAGAAGCATAAACCAAAACCCAATCGCACACTACGACCTTATTCATCGCACTCTCAATGTCAATGCCACCAATTATCGGGCGAGGCGGAAGGGCGCTACACTAACCGTCAAATCACAATTCGACCCTAACGTTGCTCTCATCAAGTTCTACCCAGGTATTTCCGTCGGAATCATCGATTGGGCGACCGCGACTGGGTTCAAGGGTATTGTATTGGAGGGAACTGGTTTGGGTCATGTCGGCGACGCGCTGTTCGCGTCGCTGGAACGAGCCGTGAGTAATGGAGTTGTTGTTGGAATGTGTTCGCAGTGCATCTGGGGTCGAGTTCACATGAATGTCTACTCAACTGGAAGAGACCTATTGAGAATCGGAGTTCTCCCATTGGGAGACATGCTCTCGGAAACGGCCTTGGTAAAAATGATGTGGGCCTTCGGCCAAGAAAAGAACCCTGAACACGTTAAGAAAATCATGACGACGAATCTCGCAAACGAACTCTCGGATAGGCGCGAATTAGAGGAGCCAGTTGAATGAGCAATACCGAAACTCCGAAACCCAAACTCAAGGTGGGTTTGGAGATTCACCGTCAGCTGGACACGGCTCGCAAACTCTTCTGTGGCTGTCCTACCGAATTCGCTGAATCGGAACCAGAAACGAGTTTTCTGCGCAGGTTAAGGCCTACCCAGAGCGAACTCGGGCAAATTGATCAAGCTGCGATGTTTGAGTTCCACCGAGGTAGAAGCATTCTCTACGAGTCTGATCATCAAACCTCATGTCTCGTCGAAATGGACGAGGAACCACCAGCCAGACTAAACCGCGAAGCCATCGATGCGTGTCTGACTGCGGCATTGTTGATGGAGACTAAACCGGTAGACGAGGTTCACGTAATGCGTAAGGTGGTCATAGATGGGTCAAACACAACGGGCTTTCAACGAACTGCGGTAATAGCGTTAGATGGTGCGTTGCAAGTTGACGAAAAGACGATTCCGATCACGCAGATTTCTCTGGAGGAGGACGCAGCGCGTAAAGCTTCGCAATCCCAAACCGCGACCGGTTATCGTATAGATCGGCTCGGTGTTCCACTGATCGAAGTTACCACCGGGCCAGTTTTGGAATCACCTGGCGAAGTCGAGAAAGTCGCATACGCAATTGGTTCGGTTTTGAGAGCAACCCGCAAGGTGAAGAGAGGCCTGGGGAGTATCAGGCAAGACCTGAATGTCTCCATCCCAGAGGGCGCTCTCATTGAAATCAAAGGCGTTCAGGAACTTGAAATTCTGGGCAAAGCAGTCGAGTTAGAAATGAACCGTCAGCAAACTCTCCTGGCCATCAGAAAAGAACTATCTTTCAGAAACCTGAAACCAAACCAGATAGAGCGAAAGTACGTAAACCTCTCTGAATTGTTCTTGAATTCAGAGGCGCGGATCATCAAAGCAGCGATGGCGCGGGGAGGGATAGTGTTGGCTGTAAAACTGCCCAAGTTCAAAGGCCTCCTAGGAAAAGAGCTTGCACCAGGGCTACGATTCGGGACGGAGCTTTCCAACCGTGCATCATTCTGGGCTGGGGTAGGAGGAATATTTCATTCAGACGAGTTGCCTGCCTACGGAATATCTGAAGCCCAGGTCACCGCCATAAGGGATCGGCTCGGTCTTGCGGCCGAAGACGCGTTCGTCCTCGTCGCCGACGACGATGCCAAAGCGAAAGATGCGTTGGATTCGGTTGTAGACCGAGCGAACGAGGCTCTCGTCGGAGTTCCCGAAGAGACTCGTACAGCTATGCCTGATGGAACCACGAGATACATGCGACCTCGGCCAGGCGCAGCCCGAATGTACCCCGAAACTGATGTTCCTGCGACCCCGATTCCCGAAGAATACATCGCCACGCTCAGATCACACCTACCAGAGACTCCCGAGAAACTCGCGAAGCGATTAACCGATCAATTCTCACTTAATCAGAAGTTGGCGAAACAGTTGGTAGACTCTGATTACCTAAACCTATTCGAGCGGGTCGTCGCAAGCGGAACGGTTCAACCTACATTTGCTGCAACGTTTCTGACGGAAACATGCAAGAGCCTTGAACGAGAAGGTGTTGCAGTTCACGCCGTCCCAGATGCCAAAATTGAGGCTATGTTTCAGCTCATGGCCAAAGGAGCGTTTGCCAAGGAAGCTATGCCTGGTTTGTTGAAGTGGCAGGTCTCAAACCCAAACTTGGACCCTTCGGAAGGGATACAACATCTTGGATTGCAAATGTTAAGTGAGACAGAATTAGAGCAGGTCATTGATCGTCACATCGAGAAGAACAAGAAACTAATCGAGACGAAAGGCCAGGGAGCTTTTTCGTCGATCATGGGATTCGTAATGTCCGAAGTCCGAGGGCGAACCGATGCCAAGCTTGTAACCGAGGCGCTCAAGAAGAGACTGGCGAGGGCCGCCTAGAGTCGTTGCTGGTGTCCGGCACCGTTTCCACCAGAAAAGTAGGATGATAGCGGAGGTAGGGTGGACCCCACCCTCGTCGAAGGTGGACCACACCCGGAAAACGAAACCGCCGTAGGATGGAGCCCTGGGGAAGGTTGCCGCTGCGGTGCGGGTTTCATTCAAGGAATTGAACGTCGTCCACTAGGCCGTCGCTGTTTACATCGACCCCCGTTACGACGCGGGCGATGGCTTTCCTGTTGTTCGTGTTACCTTTTGCGATTTCATCTGTGTATTTGATGAAAGCGAGAACTGCGGCCCTTGTTCCGAGGTAGCTGTTCCCCGCTATAACGAACATTTTCGAGTCTTGGTTGTTGGGGTTGCTGATTAATTGCACCGCCCCCTCCTCCTCCCCCGCATAGCTTCGCCCTGAGAGTCGGGAGATCATCATGTTGCGACCGGTTAGCTCGTAGGTTATGGAGAGCCATTCGTTTGCAGTCATGGTGACAGTGTTTACCCTCGGCCCTCCCACAACTATCAGATTTCGTGCTGACTCCTGTTGGGATAATTCAGTGTCCAACCGTACGACGCTTTCTCGAGTGATGGGGAGGAGTGAGCCTATGAATAATGCGAGGTCTGTGGCCCTATCACCGCAGCGTGCTCGGCTGCTGAAGATGCCGTGTGCATCTGGACTCCCTAGCACGATGTGGCCGTTGAAATGGCCTTTTGAGATGAACGGGTCTAGCATTTTCGAGACAGGGTCCGAGAGAGTTTCCTCTATAGGTTCTCGCGAGGCTGCACTTGATCCTCGTCGAGGTATGATGGCTACCGCCTTCTCTTCTGCTCGATAATACTTAGCCGTTGCACCCCTCATCTTTGCCGTTCTCTCCAAAACCACCAAACCTGTTTTCTCGAGTTCCCTCAAATGGTAACAGATTACCTGCTCGCTAGTATGGAATGTCTCTGCGAGATCTTTGGCGCATTTCTCGCCATCGGACAACTCGCTCAGGATTTTCCAACGGGTAGGTTGTAGAAGTAGTTGGGCAACTTTCGGGTCGGAAATGATTCGGGTGGGGAGTAGTCGGTTGGCGCGTCGCTCCTTCAGCAATAGATAGGACATTTCTCATTGGCCTCTTCGAGTGTATTGATAAAGTACGGATTTGACTATTAAACACGTTTTTGATTAATCCGTGCGCACCCTAACCTCAGACAACTTCGAAAAGAATCAATTCATCAAAACTGAACCTCAGGAAACCTTATGACAAGTGCCTCGCAACGTGGGCGAATTCTACTAGGAAGCTGATGCCCATGTGTGGAATATTCGGTGTAGTGCAGAAATCCGGCGACGTCGGCCCGATACTATACGACTCATTGAAGCGGCTCGAGTACCGAGGGTACGATTCCGTAGGCGAAGCAGCAATTATCAACGGGATGATCGTCGTAAAGAAGGACAAAGGAAAAATCGACGAGGTCGAAAGCCAACTCCGAATCAGTGACCTTGGTGGAACAGTTGGGATTGGCCACACTAGATGGGCAACCCACGGCGCACCATCCAAAGAAAATGCCCACCCACACACAGACTGCATGGGCAAGGTCGCAGTCGTACATAACGGTATAATTGAGAATTTCATGGAACTGAAGCAGAAGTTAGAGGCTTCTGGACACAAGTTCAAGTCGAGAACTGACACTGAGGTAGTTGCACACCTAGTAGAAGAGCACCTGAGATCAGGAGTAGGCTTCGTAGAAGCCGTACGATCGACCGCGCGCGAACTCACAGGTGCATACGCCCTCGCTTTCATATGCACTGAGGAACCAAACAAAATCGTGTGCGTAAGACGGGAGAGCCCGCTCGTAATCGGCGCCGGGGTCAACGCAAACTATCTCGCCTCAGATATCCCAGCTTTCCTTTCGCGAACGAAACAAGCCATACTCCTCGAAGATGATGAGATGGCTGTTCTAGAGGCCGACAGCGTACACTTGTTGAAGGTTGAAAGTGGAGAGAGCGTATCTCGGCCGCCTTTCACCGTGGAGTGGAGCGTGGAGACCGCTAGCAAAGGTGGTTTTCCACATTTTATGTTGAAGGAGATTCATGAACAGCCACTTTCGATTCGTAATGCTTTGCGAACGCATCCGATCTATCTTGATTTGATGGCCTCATCAATGAACCGAGCGAAGAGAATATTCTTGCTCGCATGCGGAACCTCATACCACGCATGCGTCGCCGCCACGTATGCTTTCGCAAACCTAGCTAAGACTGAGGTCACGCCGGTCGTCGCCTCCGAATTCATAGACGGCTATGGGACACTGATCGATCAAGATACCGTGGTCTTGACCATTAGCCAATCGGGAGAGACTGCGGACACCCTGACTGCGGTCAGGGGGGCAAAGGACCGTGGTGCCACAATCCTTGGGATAACCAATGTAATGGGATCAACCTTGACCAGGCTCTCGGACGTTTATATCGGCCAAAACTCTGGCCCGGAGATGGGAGTAGCCGCGACAAAAACCTTCACCGCCCAGTTTGCCGTTCTCGTCAAAATCGCTGTGGCCCTCGCTGAAAGAAGGAAAACCTTGAGCGACCATGAATTGCAAGTGTTGGAAGGAGGCTTTGAGCGACTGCCCGAATGGGTCACAACGACCTTGACCAGTCAAGAGGGTGTGGTAAAACATCTTGCTGAGAAATATTCGGATAGAATTAGCTTCTGCTTTCTGGGTAGGGGAATTAGTGTCGCGACTGCCCTTGAGGGACGACTGAAGCTTCTCGAGCTTTCATATCTGCCCGCCATCGCGTATCCGGCAGGAGAGTCGAAACACGGTTTCATCTCGGTCGTTGAGGATGGCTATCCAGTAATTTTCATTGCACCCATGGATGAGGTTTACTCCAAGATCATTGGCAATGTGATGGAGATGAAAGCACGGCAAGCGCAGGTTATCGGTGTGATCGAAGTGGGCGATACGCAAGTTGCGGGTTTATCGGATCAAACGATAACCATGCCTGGTGGGATTCCTTCCCCACTCACGCCAATCGTCTTCATTCTTCCACTCCAACTCTTCGCTTATTACGTGTCGGTCAGAAAGGGATACAACCCAGACTTTCCAAGAAATCTAGCGAAATCCGTAACAGTTCACTAACGAGAACAACTACCAAGGAGAGGTCTTGTTCAACGAACGGCGTAGCAAGCCGACGTCACGATCAACCAATTCTCAAGTCGTTTTCCAAAGCCCTAGAACTACTTGATCAGTTTCGTAATTCAAGTCGTACCGAATCTGATTCAAATCTGGATTTGCTTCTTTGGAGATGCGCGGCTGAGGTTGAGTATTTGGCGTTTAGGATAGCGATCATTAACGACCTGGGTGATTATGATCCTGAATCTGAGACTGCAGACGAGCTCTCTGCTGATCATGCACGTGACCTTGTCGCCAAGGCCCAGGTTACGTTGGATTCAGATCCGCGTGGGGCGTACAAGGACGTGCGCGAAGCCGTTGACGTTCTGCGAAAGATGTCTAGAACGCGCGGCAAGGCTGCCAAGTCTCGCCATAATTCATCACTAGAAAACGGGTAGAAACGCTTTTCTTGGTAAATTCTTAGGCGTCACCGAAGACAATTGACGAGCAGTCCCCAAAAGTTTACTATCACTCTCGCCGGCGCTGCCGTATTCTCCGCACTCGCGGCGTTACTAACTCTCTCCAGGGCTGCGATTCCATTTCCGCTGATACCGTACCTCCAGATAGATTTTGCAGAACTTCCGATTTACATTGCATTTTTCCTATTCGGGCCCGTTGCAGCCATCATAACGGAATTAGTGCACTGGTTGTTTCTCAACATAACCGGCTCTGATGCGCCTCTAGGTCCTGCGATAAAATTATTCGCAGTTTTGTCAACTCTCGGTGGGTTTTGGGCGGGTAGCTTCATCTACTCTCATTTGCCACGGGGACGAGGGCGACCCGCTATTGCACTCTCACTCATGTTTGGCGGAGGGATGCTTCTTCGGATTGTCGCGATGACTATTGTGAACTACGTAGTCCTCGTCTATGTCGGACCGGTCATTTTCGGGCTCAACTACATGGCGTTCGCGAGGATTACGCTTATCCAGACGACGGGGTGGCAGTTCAGCGGAGACGCTGCCCTACTCTTCTGGGTGCTCTTGTTCACGGCTCTGTATAATGTGATCAACCTCTTAGCGGCTGCGATTCCCGCGGGGCTAGTGGTTTCCCCGTTGACGAACTCGTTTCGGCACATAACTTCCCTTGAAACTTGGCTCATGAGAAATGTAAGAGCCAAATCCTCCAGCTAGCGCGCCCAAACCTCGGATCGATAGATCGTCGCCTCGCGGGCTTCTCCTACCGATATTATTTTCACTGACGCTCTTGTAATCTCCTGAATTCTCTCGACGTAATCGCGCGCCTGCGAGGGCAGCGAGTCATAGCCTCTCTTCGCTATCGAAGCCCACTCAGAGTCGGATAGGTCGGGCCATCCCTTCATATCCTCGTAAACTGGTTTACAATTCGAGTACTCGTGAAGGCTCGCAGGCTGATCACGCACCATTCTTCCGTCCACTTTGTATTCGACACATATCTTCACTGGGTCGAACCCAGCGAGCGTATCCATCTTTGTGAGGGCTATGCCAGTGAGGCCGTTTACTCTGGTAGCTAATCTTAGTGCTACTGCGTCTATCCACCCACACCTGCGTCTGCGGCCAGTTACTGTCCCGAATTCCTTTCCTTTCTCCTGGAGCCTCGAACCCATATCGTCTGTCAGCTCAGTTGGCACGGGCCCCGCGCCGACGCGCGAAGTATACGCCTTCACTACCCCTAACACATCGTTGATTTTGGTCGGTCCGACTCCTGCTCCGGTACAGACGCCTCCGGCCACCGTGTTTGATGACGTCCCGAAGGGATACACTCCGTGGTCGACATCCAGTAGGAGCCCCTGCGCACCTTCGAATAGAATCCGTTTACCTTCGTCCAAGGCATCGTTTAGCAGTACGGAGGTATCGGTAATGTATGGACGCAGATCCTGACCAAACCTCACACACCCGTCGAGCAGCTCCTTCTCATTGACTTGGCCGTCTGATTCGTAGACCGATTTCAACAATCGTCGCTTTAGAAGCGTGTTCTGCGAGATTTTCTGTTTCAGAACTTCTAGGTCTAGCAGATCAGCGGTCCTGATTCCGTACCTTGCCACCTTGTCCGTATAAGTAGGGCCTATCCCACGCATCGTCGTACCCGAGCGAAGGGCACCCTTGAATTTCTCTTCGGCTGCGTCTAACATTTGGTGGTAGCTCAGAGTTACGTGGGCACGGTCGCTTAGGGCTAGGTCGGGCTTGTATCCCTTGGCGGATAGATCCGCGATCTCCTTTAACAATACGGACGGGTCCACGACCACCCCATTCGCTATTACCAACTTCTTACGATGCAATACTCCAGACGGCAGAAGCCTTAGTCTGTAGGTTTCGCCTCCGACACTTATTGTGTGCCCGGCGTTGCTTCCGCCCTGGTAGCGGGCCACATAATCCGCTTGCGATGAGAGGTAGTCAACGATCTTCCCTTTGCCCTCATCTCCCCATTGACAGCCGACCACGATCAGACTAGGCAAATTTCATCCCCCTCTGTCTTGAAAGCGAATCGAAACCATTTGCTCGTATATCCGTTAGTCTTGGCGCAGCCAAGAAATTCAGTGTTCGCGGTGCGCCCACTCAGTTTCCCCCTCAATGCCGTCGAAAACGGAATTTAAGCTTTGGCAGCAACTCGAAAGTTTGGAAACAAAGGGCGACGGTCGCATCGATTGTTTCGACGGGAGAAGAGAAAGTTCAGTCTGCCCGTCGAAAGCCATCACCGCGCCGGCTGAGAGCGCTCTGAACTTAAAGGATTCATCATCCACCGTCACTTCGAACCTCGCTCCAACAGCCCCTTTTCGCTGCTGAAACGCAGGTAATTCCGAATCCAGAAAATCAAATTCCGGTCTGTGACAATTAGCTTTGGCGGTTCGGGACGGGTCAAACGAGCAGCGGCTATGATGGACGGTACCAGAGGATCTCCGAATACGGGAATTTCGCGTAAACATGGAAAGCGTTGCTCCTTTGAGCACTACGCAATTTGGTGTTCGATAGGACAGCTAAGATTTGGCTTCTACTCGGCGAGTCCGAACCTTTTCAGCACCTTGAGAACTCTCTTGTACTCTGATAGAAATTCGCGACCCTTTGCGGTGCTCCTGATCGCGCTGCTATACGTGATCAGTCTGAGCCGAGCCATTCGTCGGAGGTGGGCGCGTAGCCGGTCGGAGGGAAGGTTGGTCTCGTTCTGAACCCTCGTAATCCTCGCGAATCCTTTCTGCTCTTGGCGGACGATTGAGCGTAGGATGTCGTAGAAAATCGTTTCCCGATTGCGCCCGCGTGATTTCGCTGTATCGTTCTGTCGCAAATGTGGTTAAGCCCTTTGAAAACCTGTAGACAGAGCAGTCGCAAGCATGGCAAGCCCAGCGAGTCCCATTGCGTGCGCTAGGGCGAATGACCAGAACCCGTCATCAAGTCCCCATAACAGGAGGCTGTATTGGTTGCCAACGAGAAGTACAAAGCCCGTTAGTACCATGCCCCCTAATCCAATCCGCCTAGGTTTGAAATCTTGATACAAGCTATGAATTATGTAAATTAGCAATACGAGGTCGGTGGTTCGAAATATCTCATCAACGCCCCGATAGGATGGAAGGAGAAAACGCGGTGGAACAACGATCAATATAACCGCCGCAACGGCGAGGACAACTAGTATGGAGAAAAGCCACGCGGACATAACCCCCACCCTCTTCCACAAACTCTTCTTCTTCAGGAAGTATGTTCCAGCGATGAATGCAAACCCACACGTCACAAGTGAAAGGTGAAGCCAGCTGGCCAACTCCTCCAATCCAGGAAAAGCATATGACACACCGAATGCGATGAACCCAATCGTTAGAAGTGTAAACCCAATAGGAAAACCGAGTAAGTATTCTCTTCGAACCACCCGAACAAGCCTAAGCATTGAATACACAATAAACATGGACAACCCAGCCGCAACCACATCACATATGAAGGGAACCCAAGGATCGAAACCCAGCATGCACAAACTCCCTCCAAAAGATGATCCATAATCTGCAGCCGGAGTTATAATCTAAAGGTAGCCGCCCTGGTTGCAAGTTTGCACATAGCCTGCCGCGGCTTTCGAAAAGCTACGCCATCCAACAATCATCGGTGAACCTTTCGCAGCGAACCCGCTTACTTTGTAAAAACAATGCCTAATGTAATTACTTAGCGCGAGCATGACAAGTCGATCTGCGACGACGATGAATACTAAAGTTTCAACCCTTAAACAGAGAAGCAAAAAACAAACAAGTCTTCGCCCATAATGAAAGGATCATTGAACAAGCAGAGAACGGCCGAGTGATTGACATCGAACAGATGGATGAGGGGACGTCGGAATATGAACCGTCGTTTCGGCGTGTGGCGCGTCATTATTCCTCCGTGTCGAAGACAGAATATCTAAGCACGCATTATACGTACTCACCGTACCTACAGTCTGCTAGTTCCGCAAACGTTAATACGTGAACGTGAACGACTTTTGCCGCTGAGTAGTTCTTACAAATTGTCGACTTTCAGAGTCTCTGCGTATCTGGTTGCGTTCATACTACTGACTTCAGTTATGGTCGGCCTAGCCATTATTCCAAGCGTCCCGGCGCAGTCAGGCATCACGAGCATGCTTAACCTCAGGTATCCTTCGGAAGTCGCGATACAGAACGGAGTGGCCCAGGCCACGGTGACGGTTACCGTTTACTACGCCGACTACGAGAACCCCCAGGGATACCTCGCGTTCGGCGTCTACGACACGCAGACCCAGCACGTTCACCAGGGAACGGTGTCGTCATCTCCCGACGCGTGCCAGCCGGTTGGAGCTCAGTACGCGGACGACGCGGTCTGCATGGTCATCCCCACCGGCTACCAGTCGGGGTCGGAGTCCGTCTCGTACGCTCTAACGTTCAACTCCACTGGGCAGTACGCCCTCAGCGCGGAAACCGGCGTGATGGACTACCAGGGCAACGAGGCGCAGGGATCCACCAGCTCATCCGACTTCACGATCGCAGTAACCGGCCCGCCCACCACAACGAGTACAACAAGCGTGACGAGTAGCGCGTCGAGCACAGCTTCGTCGAGCGCACCCGCGCAGACGGTCATCGCCAACCTTCAGTATCCCGCGCAGGTGGTGATGCAGAACGGTGTTGCCCATGCGGCCGTCACGTATACCTTTCAGTATTCTGGACTGCCTGCAGGCGGCTATCTGATCACCGGCGTCCTGTATGCGCCTCACGGAAGCGATAACTACGCTGAGGGTTCTGGAACGTCGTCACCGGACGCGTGCGGATCGAACGCTGGATCCCCGTACGCCAACTCAACGCTCTGCTACTCCACCCATGGCTCAAGCACAGGGACGGAATCCATATCGTTCAATCTCGTATTCAACGAAACACGACAGAACTCCCTGTACATCGTCGCCCTGATAACTGACAGCTCCCACAACCCTGTGACCTACAGCTTCTCAGACTTCTCGATCTCCGTCGTGACGAGCGTGCAGTCCACGTCCTCCTCTCAGCCCGAAAACACAACAAGCCAAGCGCAAGCGACCATGTTGGGTTTTGCGGTCATCGCGGTAATTATTGTAGTGATCGTCGGAGCGGTCATCCTCGTTGTCAGGCGCAGGAAAGGCAGAACGGCGGAAACCGCGCCCTCAGCGCGCCTCGAAACCCCACCCGCGCCCTCAACGGGGGGAGTGGAGTTTTGTGGAGAGTGCGGCGCCAGGCTGTCGCCCGGCAGCGACTTCTGCGGCGAATGCGGAGCCAGAAAGACATGAGTGATAATGATGAAGTTGAACAAGCGCATCATTCTGCTTTGCTCCGTGCTGGTTCTAGCCGCTATAATTGCTTCAACTTCGACTGTCAGGGCGCAGACGAGCGACACGCTAACGGGATACGGTTTGCAACTTAATTATCAAATCTCTGGTGCCGACCTCGGAGCACCTAGCGATAGCACAGCGGGCAGCACGTTGCAGCGTATTTATAACGGCGTCCTTTCCGGTACCATGCTCCAGGTTAGTGGCACATTCGGGTCGACCGGTGTGATCACGAATGCGAATGCCTATGCGACCGTGGGCAGCCAGCAGGACTCGTACACGTACTCGACCGGCGACACATCCTTCAGCGTAACCGTCGCGATACCGAACCCGGTCCCACCCGAGGGCGGGTCGTTTGGGGTTACCGTCACTGGCACTACGGGCGAACTATCGGTCTCTGGCTTCCTATCAGGTGGTCAGTCAACAGTCACAACCGCGAGCGTGGTCACCACAGCGAGCGGGGTCTCATGCGATCCGAGCGACCAGAGCCAGTACACACAGGTCGGAACGCAGTACACGGTGGCTTTCACCAGCCTGCAAACCGACAAGACCTCTTACGCGCCTGGAGACACGATGGTTGTATTGGGCGCGGTCGATTTAGAGCAGATGACGGCCTACGCCGACCAGAACTGCCCCCAGCCGTACCCGACCACCACCGGCAGCCTGTCCCCGGCAGACCCGACCCAGGTCGTCATCACCGTCCAGGGAGTATCGCAGCAATTCCCCGTGGCCCAAAACGGCTCGTTCAGCATAACGCTCTCAATACCGTCAGACGCGACGCCAGGAAGCCTCATGCTCCAAGTCACCGCAAACGGTCCCCAGAACATCGACGGAACACCAACGACTGCGACCCAAACGCTCAACATCACAATCCAATCAACATCAACGGTTTCGTCCGAATCCACCGCATCGTCAATATCAACCGTGTCGTCGGTCTCGACGACCTCGTCGGCCTCGTTCGTGTCATCGGCCTCGTCTGTGTCATCGGTCTCGACTATATCGTCGGAATCGGTATCACCTCCTCAAGGGATGACCGCTGCTTCCAGTTCTACCTCAAGCACCATTGTCGTGGTTGGTGCTGCCGTTGTTCTCATCGGCCTCGCCATTGTTGGCGCTGCAGCCATTGCGCCCATCGGTGCGACAGAGGCTCCGTGGCTTCTCAACCTGGGGGTAAGAATCGCAACCACCCCATACTTGGGAGGGTTGGTCGGTGCGATTTACAATGGACTCTACAGGACCACGACTATTGGCGTACCTATTGGAAAAGCGGTCATTGACGACGCGTCTAAAGTTCTGAACAGTGTTCCTTCGCCGCAGGTGTACAGTTCATCATACGGACAGCCAGAAGGCCTCACACAAACTGGTTGGCACAGGCCCGGAGGGACTAGATCCAAAGATTGACCGATGGGGTTGTCAGTTGATGAAACAAAATGCGCGGCCAGGTAGTTTCGCTATATGCTTAAACGCCATGAAAGACTGCGCGGCGCATAAAAAGTTCGTAAAGAAGTCGGGGTTGCGCTATGGCGGAGAAATGCCGCGCCCCAAGTTCGCAAGGGGGCCAGATGGTTGGACTCAATGGCGGATGCAGTTCGCTCCAAGACAGGACGATGACACGAGCCAGGTTGAGACAGAGCTGAACCGTTTGCACGACCAACGCAAACTCAACGACGACGAATATGCACGTCTGAGGGGACTCTATGGCTTGGACGGACACGTCACACCACAGGTTCCACCGTCAATCTTGACACAACCTCCCTCCCCTTCGGGAGGGTTCTGCAGGAGCTGCGGCTCTAAGCTAATGCCCGGCAAAAAGTTCTGTGAAAAGTGCGGAGCACCAGCCCCGGCTAAGGCAGCACCCTCAACGAATACAAAACCTCCACCGCCTCAGACTAGGTTGTGCGTGAAGTGCGGAGCGCAACTGAAGCCAGGCAAGAGGTTCTGCGAAAAGTGCGGGGCGCCTGTCGCCCAGCCTGTTGCTCCTGCCACTCCGCCGCCAGCGCCAGTGTGCCCCAGCTGCGGCAACACCGTGCCCGCCGGGAAGAAGTTCTGCGTGAGGTGCGGCGCGCGGATGCCGTGATGGGGATGAAGATTCCACTGCGTACCATCGCGATTTGCTGCATACTTCTTCTGGTCGCTCTGATGGCTTCGGCCCCGGCACGCGGCGCGCAGGCATCGGAGCGCCCGCCGGCCGGGATCCAGTCCAGTGCACCGGACCAGTCGACGACGGAGGCTACGGCGGCAACCGGTCAGGTCGCTTCTATCATCATCCTGCCCTACAATCTTGATGATGATTGGGCATTTGCTGGCGGGTCTCCGGTCACTATGCTTGTGATCGTCACGACCAGCAACCCTGGGGTAACTACGGTGCCTGACGGAATTCCAATTACTTTCACCCTGAAGGATTTACAGGACCCCACAAACCCCCTCTCTCCTTGGGGCGCGAGCATTACGCCCAACCCTGCGTTTACATCAAGAAACGGGATTGAAGTGGCTTTTGACCCGCCCAACGCTTCGTACTGGACCGACAGTGCTCACTCCAGCCGCAGCATCGTTCGCGGGGCTTATTCTACGGCTATTAATATTACGGCTACGGCGGAAGGAGTTCAAGGCTCTTACGCGCTAAGTATCTTAAACCCGGCTCCTCCAGCCCTGGTAGCATGTAATCCGGGCAACCACACTCAATACACGCCTCTCGGAACGCAATTCAACCTCAAGGTCCTCTCCATGCAAACGGGCAAGTCCACCTATTCGCCAGGAGACACGGTGGTTATCTCTGGACTACTTGAATTGGCGATGCGCTTTCAAGAGGTCGACCAGAACTGTCCAAAACCATACCCAAACTACTACGATGACTGGATGAACTTCACTCCACCTACGGTCTTCGAGGGGACTAACGTCACCGCTCTGGGGCAATCATTCCCAATCCTGAAAGAGGACGGCGCCTTTAACGGGTCAATTACACTACCATCAAACTTGCCCCTCGGCAATTACACACTCCAAGTCACCGTGACCAGCACACCGAGCAGCGTCTACAATTCTACGGGATCGGTGAATGAAACTCCAACCACGACTACAATACCCCTTACGCTCTTCATCCAACCAAGCGCCAGTAGCGCTAGCACCACCGAGAACACCAGCGAGAGCTACCCTGAATGCACCACTGATAATACCCCGACCAGTCAACAGAGCAGCTCAGGCTCGAGCGGATGCCTGATTGCGACAGCCACATTTGGAGCTCTCTCCCCCGAAGTTCAGTTGCTGCGCCCATTCCGTGATACTCAGATCCTTCAAACGTTCGCGGGAAGAAGTTTCATCCTCGCCTTCAACGCCTGGTACTACTCCTTTAGCCCAGCAATCGCCGAATTCATAACCCAGCATTCCGGGTTCAGGCCGTTGTATGGATTGTTTACTTCAAGGTCGTGAAGAAGGAGATGGCGAGGTCGAATCGCCTTACGGCGCTAAGCTACCGAACTAGATGGGTTGGATTTTGTTGAAGCAAGAGTACGAGTTTCCGAGTAACAATAGCAGGATCGCTGCATGGCTCATCGATGGAATCGTGCTGGAAGCAATATCAATTCTTGTGGTGTGGGTGGTATCAACTCTCACTGTCTTAATGTATGAACCGGATTTGTTGCAATTTATGAGTTCCAGTAACCCCTGTTTAGCTTGCAACGGTCCGTTTGATTACCCCTCTTATTTGGCAATTGCATTTGGCTTGCTTCAATTCGTTTACTTTACGATTCTGGAAGGAATTACAGGAACGACTATTGGAAAAGTAGCTGTCAACATAAAAGTGGTGAGGGAAGATGGACAGCCGTGTGGAATGCGCTCGTCGCTGGTGAGGAATATTCTGCGTTTTGTGGACGGATTTCCCTACGTCGTACCATATTACGTGGGTTTTAGGTTTGTAAGTAATTCCCCCAAGAAGCAGAGACTAGGAGACAGATTCGCGCATACCGAGGTAGTGAGGTCTACCACTACTGGCGAACTGGCGCCGCGCATATTGTTACCCCTCATAATCCTCCTAATCGTACTGCAACTACTCCTACTCGTCTTCGTCGTCTTATCTCAGTAGCACTATGCCACTCTACGACGTGGAGATTCAACTTCAATTATCAATTTCTTAGGTGGAGCGACAGACTTGAAATGCCTTCAATGTGGCAAGAATTCAGAGCCCGGCCGTTAACATAATCAACGGTATCCCGAGCGACACAGCTCTGGCACGGGACTGTGTTTGTAACTGGACTGACGACGGAATTAGTTCAGATTCGGCGCTCGAACAGCAATTACTTTGGAAAGGATGCCTAAATAAAGAGACACCCGCTAGACTCCCTAATGACGCTGCTTCTGTTTCGTTAGGTACCGGATTAGAGCTAATTCACATATGGATATGCGAAAGCCCTGGGCTTGCGAACTTTTGATAAGTCATGAGTTCAGTCTTATTGTTCCCCCTGCCATTCCAATAGAGGTTCTTTGAATGCCGAAGCTTGCAGCAATCGACGTTGGTTCAAACGCGATGCGGCTCGCGATTGCCTCGGCTGATGAGGGTGACGGAGTGCACATAATCCACACAGACCGCGTGCCCGTGCGGCTAGGCGAAGATGTGTTCTCGAGGAGAGAGATATCCGACGCTCAACTTGTTAAGGCAATGGATGCGTTCATCAAGTTTCGAAAGCTGATCAATGAGCATAAGGTAAAGGCAGTTAGAGCGGTTGGCACAAGTGCTCTTCGAGAGGCTACGAACCGTGATTACTGCATAACGCAGATTGCAAAAGCGACGGAGATAACGATAGAACCGATCAGCGCGGAAGAAGAGGCACGGCTGGTCTATTTGGCCGCGTCAAAGACTGTCAAGCTTGAAGGGAAAGTTGCGCTCTTAGTCGATGTTGGTGGTGGCAGTGTAGAAATTAGCATAGCGACTGACAGCGGAATAATTGCCACTGAAAGTTTTGGAATGGGTACGGTTAGGCTGCTGCAGATGCTCGAACCGAGAAAGCATGGTGAAAGAGTTTTCCGGCAGCTTGCCCGGGAATACATCAATGTCTCCGGGACAAGGCTCAGGAAGGAAATCGGAGAGCGCAAGGTCGATCTTTGTATTGCGACGGGAGGCAATGTTGAGTCCCTTGGAGATCTGCGAGTACAATTATGTGACGCCAACGACGACAAATCCATAACTTTGGACGAGCTCGATTCGATTCTCAAACAACTGCAATCAAGGTCGTACGAGGAGCGGATCAAAGATTTCGGGCTAAGACACGATCGTGCTGACGTCATAATTCCGGCCATAATTGTGCTGCAAACCGTGGCGAAAGAGGCACAGATTCAGGGGTTTGAGATACCGCGAGTCGGGCTTCGAGAAGGGCTGCTGTTTGATATGGCACGAGGTCTAGGACGTGACTCAGGCCCGCCGGACCGCACGCAGCTCATTACTTCGGCAAGGCTGTTGGGGAGAAAGTACGATTACGAAGCAGAACATGCTCAAACCGTTGCAAGGTTTGCCCTAGCCCTATTCGACGCGACCAAGAAGCTCCACAAGTTAGGTACAGCCGAACGAACCCTGCTCGAGGTATCAGCTCTCCTTCACGATATCGGATACTATATTGGAACGATGGATCATAACAAGAATTCCTATTACCTGATCAACGCGTCGCCTCTCGTTGGGATTAATGACTCGGAGAAAGCGATGATCGCGCTTGTGGCGCGTTATCACCGCCGTTCTCTCCCAAAACCGAGCCATAAAGAGTTCATGGCTCTTGCGCCGAAGCGACGAAGGATCGTCATGAGATTAGCGGCCATTCTCAGGTTAGCGGAGGCGCTTGATCGCGAACACTCGAACAGGGTTGAACGTTGCAGAGTCACGGTGAGGAGGAAGACGGTGTCGTTGTTGCTTAAAGGTAGGGGCGACTTATTGTTGGAAAGGTGGGCGCTGAATTATGGGTCCAGGATGTTCGAGCGGGTCTACAAGAAGAAGGTGGTAGTCCTATGATAAGTTCAACCGAACGGAAGGTGTTGTCTGGAAAACTGATAGCCGTAGAAGGAATCGACGGGTCGGGCAAGTCCACCCAGATCTACCTCTTACGTCGCTGGCTCGAATTGGAGGGGTACAAGGTCATCTTTACCGAGTGGAATTCATCATCACTTGTCAAGAAAGCAACCCGGAAAGGAAAGAAGAAACGTCTCCTAACCCCAACAACTTTCTCCCTAATCCACTGTACAGATTTCGCCGATCGTTACGAGCGACAGATTTTGCCGTTGCTACGAGCGGGTTACATTGTACTTGCCGACCGCTACGTCTACACTGCCTTTGTCCGCGACATAGTTCGAGGTTGTGATAAAGACTGGGTTAGGAATCTCTATAGTTTCGCTCAACAACCCGACGTGACCTTCTTCTTTGACGTTCCATTGGAAACCGCCTTAGCCAGAATTCTCGAAGGCCGACCGCAACTCAAGTACCATGAGGCAGGAATGGACCTTAACCTATCCGCAGACCCGTACGAAAGTTTTCGTAGATTCCAGGGAATGCTGAATGTAGAATACCACAACATTGCAGCCCATTACAACTTCATCGTAATAGATGCAAGTCGTCCACCCGACGACCAACAACAGTCCGTTCGAGATTTCGTTAGCCAACGAATAGACTTGACGAAACACAAGGCGAAGCGGCCGTTACCGATTCCGCCAGAATTGCTATCCGCTCACTTTCCCGAGCGGAGGTTCAAGAGTGGGCTGAGAGAGGTGCCCGATGCGAAACCTCTTCAGGCCTTCACTCCGGCCAAGGATGAATTGACCCTAGCGGATGCTGGAGACATGTCTTTTCCATTCCAAGACAATGGCTCCCAGAAGCATTTCTTCGGGAGAGGCCTACCCAAAGTAAACCTTGCCCAGCTGAAGGGGAAACTGCTCGTGGTGGAGGGAGCTGATGGTTCAGGTAGATCCACCCAGATCGAATTATTGCACAAGCATCTGGAAGTCCTCGGCTACCCGACAATAGACGTTGGCCTAAAGAGATCTAGGCTCGTGTCCGCGGAGTTGCAAGAGGCCTTGTTAGGCAATACGCTAAGCCCCGTCACAATGACCCTATTCTACGCCACCGACTTCGCAGACCAACTTGAGAACAATATCATTCCCGCTCTGAGGGCAGGGTTCGTCGTACTCGCCGATCGTTACATATACACTCTAATGGCACGCGAAGTGGTCCGAGGAATGCGTAGAGAATGGGTACAGAACGTTTACAACATTGCCCTCGTCCCGGACGCAGTATTCTATCTCTCGGTTAACCCACGCCTTCTGGCCGAACGCAACTTGATGAAGAGTGGTGTCCTGGACTTCTGGGAATCCGGAATGGACATCCGCCGGTCGGGCGACATGTACCAATGCTTCATTGACTACCAGCGTAAAATGCGCGCAGAATTCCAACGCATGGCGCTTGACTACAAATTCGAAACCATCAACGGTAATAGGTCCCCACTCGCAATACACAAGGAGCTGAGATCCAAAGTGGAGAAAGTGCTACTGAGGTTACCGCCGATTGAAACTCGTCACGACCAGGAGCCTGTTGCACACAATTGAAAAAGATTACAATCCCAGCCAAACGCAAGCGAACTTCGATGGAAACGGGAAAGCCCACTACACCCCGCATGACGCGCCGGCAGGGTAGTAGGATGTTACGAAAGCCACGAAAGAAGACGGCTAGGGTGAAGAGAGCCCAAACCAAACCACGCCGTACCCCACCAACCCCTCCCAAGAAGCTTAAGCGAAAGACAAGTCGAGGAGCCCGGATTTCGCCGACCTCGAAGCCAGCCGCACGAAGGAAGATGATATCAACAATTGGCCGACGTCGTTCGACTACTCATGACGTGCTAGATTTCATCATCCAAGCATTGGATACGCGATGGAACGAATATCTCGTTTGTTTCAAACGCTATCAGGATACGGCATCAATTAAGAACGTGCACGACCTGCGCGTCAGTATAAGACGCCTCAATACTACCATCGATTTGATTGACCGATTTAATCCAGATAACATGGTCAGGCAGGCCCGCGTCAAACTTAAGGCCCAACTCACAGAACTCAGCTTCCTACGAGACGTCCACGTTGAAATGGTGAAGATACGTCGGTTCCTCAAGGAACTCCCTGAGATGAAGGCGTTCTACGACGAATTACGCGCCCGGGAAAACAAATACCTCAAGTCGGCCAGGCAAATACCGTGGAAATCCGATAGGAAATTCATTGAGACCGCCGTCAATAGGGCCAAGATTAGGCTCAACGCTCGGCAAGCCGCCACCACAGCTGAGAATTCTCGCAAAATAGTTGACGCCGCGATAGATGTCTCCTTCGATAACTTGAGCAAGAAACTCGGAAATGTGACACCTGCGGACTATTCCTCGATTCACAAAGTCAGATTAGCTTTCAAGCCAGTAAGGTACACACTTGAGATGCTCCAACCAGTCGTGGGATTGGATGCCCGACAGGTCAGAACCGCCACACTTCTCGCCCGATTAATGGGCCAAATTCAGGACCTTGAGGTTCTCATGAAAGATCTAGTCGAGTTCAAGTGGAAGGGAGGCAACGTTTCAGGCGCTGTCATGGAGATCTGGTTGGAGCTTGAACGGCGAAAAATCGAGGCCACGCAGCGGTTTCTAAAGTCAATTCCGAAATTCAGCAACATCTGGAAACCAGTCATTCATGAACAGACGAGCGTCGCACCAGCCCCTTCCAAGACCCTGTTCATTCTTCGGCACGGCATAGCAGTCACTCGAGGCGACGCCTCCTACCCACTAGACTCGGATCGGCCACTCACTGCCAAGGGTATGAAGAGGATGCGTCGGATCGCGAGAGGGATGCGCCACATGAAGGTTGTATTTGATTTGCTACTGAGTAGCCCCTATAGGCGTGCATTGGAGACTGCGTTCGTCGTAGGGCGAGAGTATGGCGCGGGGGAGATCTTGCAAACATCCCCAGCGCTTAGACCCGAAGTCCTTCCCGAGGAAGTCATTCGGTCATTCCAAGAAAAATATTCGCCGTGCCGACGCTTGCTCCTCGTTGGTCACGAACCTCAGCTGAGCGCTTTGATCTCGACTCTGACAACGGGAGGCGCGGGCGCGAGACCGCTGCTGAAGAAGGGCGGACTCTGTAAGCTAGAAGTAGAGAAGTTACAAACCGGCAAGTGCGCCAGCCTCCTATGGCTGCTTACGCCAAGACAGCTGATCAGCATCGCCTGATATGGGACGCCCTGATTACCACGCCTTCAGATGCGAAGCGAAAAGGCTCAACGCATCGTGCTAGACAAAGGACCCTAAGCGCTACTCGTGGGTTGAACGGCGTCTTCAGAGGACTGTGCTCGTACGAACGCAAGACGGGACTTCACTTGAGTTCCTGCAGCTTGTCTTCCTCTATCTTCCGCAGTATGGCTAAGCCAAGCGGAGTAATTGAGACCTCTCTTTGAGTTCCCTGATCCTTGATGTCAATGAATCCTTGAGTCTCTAGTATCTGAAGGGTTGAGGTTAGGTCGGTGGAGGAACCATTCGTCATTTCTGCCTTAACTTTGCTTTCGTCTACCCTATTCGTGCCTATGCCCCTTAGCTTCCATACTGCTAGAAGCACGGCTTCCCCTTCTTCCGATAGGCCGCTTGTCAGGGACATGCTTTTCATGGGTCGCTATCGGGGATATATTCATCTTCGAGATGAAACTTTGATGTGTGGAAAAGGGAACATTAATATACCATCCTCGGTGCCATAGATTCGTTGAACGTTACATGGCAGTAGACGAAGCCACCGCTTTCATGCAAGTCCTGTCAAAGAGCCCCCAACTCAAGGTACTGACAATACTTTCCCAACGCCCACAAGAGGATCTCACGAAGACAGAGATCGCTCAACGGGCCGGCATCGGTCGCACAACCCTATATCGGGTTTGGGACGACCTGGAGAGGATGAAGGCAATAGCCCCTTCACGCCATGTGGGTGCGGTCACTCTTTATCGCATGAACTCGCAGAGCCCGGTGGTACAATCTTTTCTCAACATCACTAGAAGCCTTACCACCATAACAGACGTAGCAGCGAGGATTGAGCAACTTCGCAAGCTTCAGGATTCTGCGAAGAGTGAATTCGGGGAAGCAATTCCAGCTGGTCCCAGCGTCTTAGTCAAACTCCTTCAAGCAAAAGCAATTTCACCCGAAACCGCCAGGCCGAAAGCAGAACTGCACCTTTCTTCGTCTGAGTCAGATGGCCTGAAGGGTCTCATGAGTGCTGGTTTGATTTTCGAGAAGAGTGGAACTTACTATCTCACTCAAATTGGAAGCCAAACGGCGCAGGGAGCCGCAAAGTTATGGTCCTTTGAAAGTTCACAGTCAGTCGATGAAGCCATTTCCAACGCTCGTGTCGCGCTAAATCTCATAAACCAAGAGATCAGGAAACTCAAGAGTCAGGTCAAATAACCTAGTTCCATAGACTTTTCTTTCTTATGGGTTTTCTCCGATTTAGTATCGGAGAAACTTTAAGTTGTGCGATTCCTTCGAGTGAGTTATGCCGACAGATACGAGATATTTGTTCATCACCGGCGGTGTAATGTCCGGTATTGGAAAAGGAGTTACCACCGCATCAATCGCAAAGATTCTTCAAACTAGAGGCTTCAAAATTTCCGCGATGAAAATTGATCCTTACTTGAACGTTGACGCAGGAACAATGAATCCGGTCGCGCACGGCGAGGTGTTCGTAACAGATGATGGCGGAGAGATCGATATGGACCTGGGAACCTACGAACGGTTCTTAGACATCAACCTCTCCCGAAGCCACAATACAACAACTGGCCAAATCTACACATCTGTAATCAACAAGGAAAGGCGTGGTGACTTTCTCGGACAGTGCGTACAAATAATCCCGCACATCACCGATGAGATCAAATCTGTCATTAGGGGAATTGCAACAAAAGTCCGACCTGACGTGCTTCTCGTCGAAATTGGTGGGACGGTTGGTGACATTGAGAGTCTTCCTTACCTGGAAGCTGCACGCGAGCTGAAACTTGAGGAAGGCCAACGGAACGTCTTGTTCGTTCACGTCACGTTGGTTCCGGCGTTGGATGTGGTTGGCGAACAAAAAACGAAACCGACCCAACATAGTGTTCAGGAGTTGCGGAGGATTGGTATTCAACCTGACGTAATCGTTGCGAGAACGAATGGGCCCCTTCTGACCGGGCCTCGCAGAAAGATCGCATTATTCTGTAACGTCGAAGAGCGCGGCGTATTCTCCTCAGCTGACCTACCGACAATTTACGAGGTGCCCATCGAACTTGATTCCCAGGGAATGGGAGACTACCTGGTTGACCGATTCGCTCTGGACAAGCACGCATCTGACTGGGGCCCGTGGAAGAAAGTAGTCGCTTCCATAGCCAACCCGCACGAGGTTGTTCGCATCGCGTTATGCGGTAAGTACGCTGAGCTTGCTGACTCCTACGTCAGCGTCAACGAGGCATTGAAACATGCGGGCGGAGCTTGCGACGCGCGAGTTGAGATAGACTGGATCGAGACCGAGTTGTTCGAGAATGGACCGTCTAACTGCTCTATCCTATCACGCTTCGATGGAATTCTTGTGCCGGGCGGATTCGGTTCAAGGGGTACGGAAGGCAAAATTGCTGCCTTGGCCTATGCGCGCGAGAAGAACATTCCCACCCTCGGAATATGCTTCGGATTCCAGATGGCCGTTCTTGAATTCAGTCGGCACCTGGGACTAAAAGGCGCAAACAGCACCGAGATAGACCCCAAAACCCCCTACCCCGTAATCGATCTAATGCCCGAGCAGATTGGTGTGGATGTGAAAGGAGCTACGATGAGGCTTGGTGCACATGAAATACGCATAATGCCGAACACCCTAGCCAGCTATCTGTACGGGCGGGAACTGATTTCGGAACGCCACAGACACAGGTACGAAGTCAACCCAGAGTACATACCACAGATCGAGAAAGCCGGAGGCGTCTTTTCGGGACGAAGCATCGATGGAAGAAGAATGGAAATCTTCGAGTTGCCCGACAGATACTTTTACATGGGGACCCAATTCCATGCGGAATTCAAATCAAGACCAGTCAGGCCTTCGCCACCATACTATGGTCTGATCAAAGCATCGCTTGACAAGAAACTAGGTAAGCCAGCTCCAGAATTGACGCCCCTCATCAGAGAGAGTGCAAAATAGCCGCGGACCGCAGAGCCTCATTCAGCCCTTATCGAGAAAACCAAACGCGACTATTGCGTTAGGCCGACCTATCCTCGAGATCCTCCGGTACCACATCATACGCCCTTTCTTAGCCGTCTGAAAATGAGCTCTTGACAACATGGCTAAGACTTTACGATTCGTGAGCGGGCAGGCGATCTCGACCGGTTTGGTTTTCGCCTTGCTGAGAGCATGACGAAGAACCGATTCCAGTTCTGCGGGTCGGAGACCGAATGATATCCATGGCCCGAGTTCATATATGTCCTCATAATCTTTCGCAAGTAAGTAGGAGCAGTTCGACCTGTCTGAGTAACTGAGGTACGATCCAGCACCAGAGTTGAGCATATCGCGAAGGAGTCGTTCTCTGTCAGCTCCGAAAGCTTTCCTGTCCGTCGCCAGCAGTGCACGCATCGTCAGGGTTTTGCGAGCACCCGATTCAGGAGCTACGCCTCGAAGCCGTTGCCCTTCACGTCGAAATCTCGCGAATCGCGGGCCTTGTATGAACCCAAGTTTTCGATAGTACTCGACGTTTTCATCGAAACAGTAGAGGACTATGCGTTTCACTCTTGTTTTCTGTAAGTAGCCTATCGCATGTTTGACCAGAGCCTGTCCGATGTGTTTTCCTCTCCGCGACTTCTCGACAACGACATTGCCGATCCACGCGATTTGCTTGCCGTAACTTGTCGTCGTTGCGAGGCCAACCCTTCTCGCGTTTTCCGTAGCGATGAAGCTGCCTCGTGGGTCGAGGCGAAGTATCCTTTCAAAATCCCGGGCAGGGATTTCCCAGTCTTCCCTATCTGACAGTCGCAGTGCGAAGGCAATGTCGCCACGATGCATCCTTCTTATTCGTAGCATGTGGCAACAGCTTCAGCGGGTTAAGGGTATATGCGGTTGATTAGGCGTGGGAAGGCTGTTGCGTCTCGGATGTGCTCAAGGCCGCAAACCCACGCTACCATTCGCTCAA
>Ga0326727_10007254_pt1 | contig 29486 bp, 25 predicted proteins | sample MB2enrmetagenome_FD_207643 | JGI IMG/M metagenome (GOLD analysis project Ga0326727, IMG submission 207643) | Lab enriched peat soil microbial communities from McLean, Ithaca, NY, United States - MB29MY | ecosystem: Environmental > Terrestrial > Soil > Wetlands > Peat | place: USA: New York... | reverse complement strand
ATGTTTTTCTCGTTTCCTTTGTTTGAGTGATGAAATGTTGATCTGAAAAAGCTGCGTCTTTGAGTTGGCTATTCCGGCTCAGCCGCGCCGTCTTCCACAGGCTCGTCGTCTTGTTCCGCGGGCTCGTCTACCCCGGTACTCATGGCCTTCAACACGCCGCTGGTGTGATGGCCGCGGCGCATGGTCATCTTGCCGCTGCGGCAGATTTCCAGAATGTGGTTTTCGCCTTCCTCAAGTACCTGAATGAGTCCTTCGATCTTGCTTTCCACGCCGGTCAACTGGATGGTCAGCGACTCCGTTGCCACGTCTACGATGTCGGCGCGAAAGACTTCGGCCAGCTCGAAGATATTCGAACGGCTGCGATGAGTGGCGGCCACCTTGATGAGCGCCAATTCGCGGGTCACCGATGGCGCTTGGGCGATGTCGTCCACATCCACCACATTCTCCAGTTTATACAGGCTGGCTTGGATGCGGTGGCCGGCCTCGGCCGAGGCCTCGCAAACCAGCGTCAGCCGCGACAGCCCCGCGCGCTCGCTGCGCCCCACGGTGAGCGAGTGGATGTTGATGTTCAGGCGGCGGAAGAGCGAAGCCACGCGCGTAAGCACGCCCGGCTTGTCTTCTACGTAAGCGACAAATGTGTGCATCATAAATCAGCCTCTCTGACCCCTGATCTCTGAACTCTGATCTCTTACTTTCCCGGTCGCCGTATCATCTCGTGCAGCGATGAGCCGGAGGAAACCATCGGATAAACCGAGTCTTCCTTCTCCACCTTGAAATTGAGCAAATACGTTCCCGGCGCGCTGCGCGCCTGCTCCACGGCTTTGGCCACTTCGGTGCGGGTGCGAACCGTGAGGCCGGCGATGCCATGCGCATCGGCCAGCTTGACGAAATCGGGGCTGACCATCGGCGTGGCTTCGTAGTTCTTCTCGTAGAAAAACTCCTGCCACTGGCGCACCATGCCTAGGTAGCCGTTGTTGATGACGGCGATGTTGATCTTGATGCCTTCCTGCACGATGGTCGCCAGCTCCGCCGCCGTCATCTGGAAGCCGCCGTCGCCGACGATGACCCAGACCTCCTTGTCCGGACAGGCGAATTTTACCCCGATGGCCGCCGGCAGCGCGAAGCCCATCGTACCCAGCCCGCCCGAGGTGATCAACGAGCGCGGCCGTTCGTGGTGATAGTACTGCGCCTCCCACATCTGATGCTGGCCCACGTCGGTCACCACGATAGCGTTGCCTCCGGTGATGCGCCAGATGTCGTTGATGACGTGCGCGGCGTAGAGGTGGCCGCTGTCGGCCAGGTTCTTGATGTCGCGCTGAGCGGTTTCGCTCTTAAAGCCATCGATCGTCTTGAGCCACGCCGAGCCGTCGCGCCCGCTGATGCGCGGCAGCAACCGCTCCAGCACTTCGCTGAGATCTCCCACCAGCGCCACATCGACTTTCACATTCTTGTTCATCTCGGCCGGGTCAACCTCGATGTGAATCTTCTTGGCCTTGGGCGCATAGGTCGAGGTGGTGCCAGTCACGCGATCATCGAACCTCATGCCGCAGGCGATCAGCAGATCGGCGTCCTGGATGGCGTGGTTAGCGCAGGCCTCGCCGTGCATGCCCATCATGCCCAGGTTGAGCGAGTGCGAGGCAGGGAAGCCGCCCAACCCCAGCAGCGTCAGCGCCACGGGAATCTGCGCGCGCTCGGCCAGCGCATATACTTGCTTCTCCGCCCCGGATTCGATGACGCCGTGCCCGGCCAGAATCACGGGCCGCTTGGCGTTGCGAATCAGCTCGGCGGCTTGCTCCAGCCCCTGCTCCTCCACCTTCAGCATGGGGTGTGGACGATGCGGACGCGGCTTGGCGGCGGCAAAGTCGAAATCCGCCGTGGCCTGCTGCGCGTCCTTGGTAATATCCACCAGCACCGGCCCTGGGCGGCCTGATTGCGCGATCTGAAAGGCGTAGCGAATCGCCGCGGCAATATCCTCGGCGCGATTGACGAGGAAGTTGTGCTTGGTCACCGGCAGTGTGATGCCGGTGATGTCCACTTCCTGGAACGCGTCCGTGCCCAGCACCTTGCTGGAGACATTTCCGGTGATGCAGACAATGGGAATCGAATCCAGCATCGCCGTGGCGATGCCGGTCACCAGGTTCGTCGCGCCCGGTCCGCTGGTGGCAATCGCCACGCCCACCTTGCCCGATGCGCGCGCATACCCGTCGGCCATGTGTGCCGCGCCCTGCTCGTGACGCACCAGCGTGTGATGAATGGGAAACTTGCGCAGCGCGTCGTAGACCGGCAGAATCGCACCGCCGGGATAGCCGAAGACCTGCGTGACGCCCTCGCCCTCCAGCGTGGCCCACACAATCTCCGCGCCCGTCAGGCGAGTGGGCGGATGACTCGGTTCATGTGTCTTGGCTTTGGTTCCCATGGAAAAACCTCCTTTGTGAGTAAACAGTGTCAGTAATCTTCAGTCCTCGTATTCGATCGTCGCTCCCAGGTTGAAGCCATAGAGCTGCTCCTTTACGATCGCTTCAATGGCCTCAACGCTCCAGGCGGGATGATGCTCGATGGCATCCCAGTGATGTCCGTCGGGGCTCTTTCCTCCACTGACGAAACTTGACGATGGTGCATCGAACATCTCCCGTATCAGCTTTTCTCTGCTCGGATCGACAAACTTGAAACTCCCCTTTCCATCTTTGATCGTGATGATGCACTGCTTGCGCCTCTTATCCAATACAGTCCCTTGTTGCCAGGAGGGAGTTGCGGCCGTTCGTGGGCCGGGCTTGATTTCGTAGACTGTGACGCGCATCGCCTCACCCTCCGCAATCGCCGGGTACTTACGTCGTTGCTCCTTCTGACGCGCTCGTCACCCGGTCCACATATTTTTTGAAAACGCCCCTCGGCCAGCGCAGCGCGGGGGGTTTGAATCCCTTCAGCCGCTTTGCGATCTCTTCTTCACTCACTTCAAGCGTCAGCTTGCGGTTGGGAATGTCGAAGTGGATGATGTCGCCCTCGCGCACCGCGGCGATGGGTCCGCCATTAAACGCTTCTGGCGCTACATGCCCCGCGGTGAAGCCTCTCGTCGCGCCGCTGAAGCGCCCATCGGTCATCAGAGCCACTGTCGCGCTCAACTCGGCGTTCGAGCTGATGGCTGCCGTCACTTGCAGCATCTCTCTCATGCCCGGCCCTCCCTTCGGTCCCTCATAACGAATCACCAGCACATCACCCGGCTTGATCTGCCCAGCCTGTACGGCGGCAAATGCGTCCTCCTCGCGGTCAAATACGCGTGCCGGTCCGCGATGTTCCACGCGGTCGGCGGCGGCAATCTTCATCACGCTGCCTTCCGGCGCCAGGTTGCCTTTGAGAATCACCAGGCCGCCATTGGGCTTAATGGGCTTCTCGAATGTGCCGATCACCTGCTGCCCCGGAGTCTCTTTCGCCAGCGCGGCCTCTTCGGCCAGCGTCCGTCCGCTGATGGTCAGCGCCGAGCCGTCGGCGTGTTTTGCGTCAATCAGCCGCTTGGCCAGCAGCCGCGAACCGCCCGCCGCCTGGTAATCCGAAGCCACAAATTTTCCCGCCGGAGTCAAGCTACAGATGTACGGCGTGCGCTTGCTGATCGCGTCGAAATCGTCAATGGTCAGCGGTATGTTCATCTCTCGCGCAATGGCAATCAGATGCAGCACGGCATTCGTCGAGCCTCCGCTGGCCGCAACGCTGGCGATGGCGTTCTCCAGAGATTTGCGCGTGATAATCTGTGATGGCCGGCGATTGGCGCGCACCGCGTCCATCAGCATGCGTCCTGCTTCGCGCGTGGCGGCGAGTTTATCCGGACTAGTTGCCGGAACGCCGGAAAGTTGAATCGGCGAGATGCCCAGAATTTCTCCGCTCATAGCCATGGTATTGGCCGTGAACTGCCCTCCGCATGCGCCCGCTCCGGGACAGGCGTGAGCTTCCAGCGCCTCCAGTCCCGCATCGTCGATCCGCCCTGCGGCATGCGAGCCAATGCCCTCGAAGACATCCTGAATGGTAATGTCCTTGCCGTTCAGCTTGCCCGGCGCAATCGATCCGCCGTAGAGCATCATGCCCGGAATGTCCAGCCGGCACAGCGCCATGATGATGCCCGGCATATTCTTGTCGCATCCGCCGATGCCCACCAGCCCGTCGAAAAGGTTGCCGCGCGCCACCAATTCAATCGAGTCGGCAATCACTTCGCGGCTCACCAGTGAGGCTTTCATTCCCTGCGTACCCATGGTGATGCCGTCGTGAATGGTGATGGTGTTGAACTCCATCGGCGTGCCGCCCGCCTCGCGGATGCCCTCCTTGAGAGCCGCGGCGATCTCGCGCAAATGCATGTTGCAGGTGCCGATCTCGGTCCATGTATTTGCAATCCCGATAATCGGTTTGTGCAGGTCTTCTTTGCTGAAGCCGACGCCGCGAAAATATGAGCGCGCCGCCGCCCGGCTCGGTCCTTCGGTCATCGGAATGCTTTGCCGCTTGCCTTCAATGGTCATTGTGCTCTCGCTTTCAGCCAATTGGCTTGGTCGTGCTTCAATTCAAATGCGTCCAGCGCCGCTTGGTGCCGCAGCGTCAGGCCGATGTCGTCCAGCCCTTCAATCAAACAGAACTTGCGGAATGGATCGATCTCAAAGCTCGCCTTGAATCCCTTGCCGTCGGTAATGGTTTGATCTGCAAGTGACACAGTAAGTTGATAATTCGGAATCGTCTTTGCATTGTTCATCAACTTGGCCACCTGCTCTTCGTTGAGCCGCGCCAGCACAATCCCGTTCTTGCCCGCATTCGAAAAGAAGATGTCTGCAAACGACGGCGCAATCACCACGCGAAAGCCGTAATTCTCCAGCGCCCAGGCGGCATGTTCGCGGCTCGATCCGCAGGCGAAGTTCTTGCCCGCAATCAGAATCTGCGCGCCCTTGTAGCGTGGATCGTTAAGCACGAACGCCGGGTCCGGCTCGCCCGACGCCGTGCGCCGCCAATCGAAGAACAGAAAATCGCCGTAGCCGGTGCGCTCAATCCGCTTCAAAAACTGCTTGGGAATAATCTGGTCGGTATCCACGTTGGTGCGATCGAGCGGCATGGCGATGGATGTGAGTGTACGGAATGGTTCCATCAGGCATTTCCTCCGGCAAATATGAGCTTCGCTGTTTCGAGACGTTCTCTGATCCTGGCTATCGCGTTTGCTGCTGTACCTTTGACGTTGTCGTTGTCTGAGCTGAGGTTGCATTCGATCGATTGAACGGATTTCTCAGTCCCAATTCGTCCCAATGTTTTGTGACAGTTGCAGATGTCGTCCAGGTCTTTCGTGTGCATGAGCAAAGCAAGAACCGCTTCTTCGGCTGCGCCAGGAGGTGTTTTTCGCAGCGCCCTGATCGCCGGCTGCCTTACAAGGGGCCGATCATCGTTCAGGCAGTCGATGAGTTTTGAGAGGTTGACGTCATCCGGGATTCCGACCTCGTCTAGCGCACCTAGAAGATAAAGGAGCGGTATCTCGCTGGCCTCCGATTCTAAACATTTCAAAAGAGTCACTGCGCAGTCGTGGCTCCGTATATTTCGACCAATCCTCCCCAATAGCAAGTAGCAGTTTTGGCGGTCCTTATCTTCAGGTTTGGTCGAAAGATACTCTGTGATCTCGTCCACGAGAGCGGGGTCATTGAGAACCTCAGCCTGACCGCGAAAAAAGGCGTCGTATAATCGATCCTTTTTCATCGCATCATGGCCGGCTTTTAACGTCTCTCCCGCCAGTTTCTGTAATTGCTCGTGGTTCATTGCATACTCCAGCATCTATTTCTGGTTTACCTTCCAGCCGCGAATGTCAACAAAGTGTCCCGTAATGGCGGCTGCCGCGGCCATCTCCGGACTCACCAGATGTGTGCGGCCTCCGCGTCCCTGGCGGCCCTCAAAGTTGCGATTGCTGGTCGATGCGCAACGCTCTCCCGGCGCGAGAATGTCGGGGTTCATGCCCAGGCACATCGAGCAGCCCGGTTCGCGCCACTCAAATCCCGCCTCGCGGAATATTCGGTCCAGCCCTTCCTTCTCCGCCTGCGCCTTCACCGCCTGCGAGCCCGGAACTACCATCGCGCTCACTTTCGTGCTTACCTTGTATCCTGCCGCGATGCGTGCCGCCGCGCGTAGATCCTCCAGCCTCCCATTGGTGCAGGAGCCGATGAAGACGCGGTCGATTGCAACCTTTTCCAGCGGCGTGCCCGCCTTCAGTCCCATGTATTCGAGCGCGCGTTCCAGGCCCTTGCGCTCTTGCTCGTTGGTCGTGGCAGCCGGGTCGGGCACGCTGGCCGTAACTGGCGCCACCATCCCCGGACTCGTGCCCCAGCTCACGTACGGAATCAGCTTCGCCGCATCGATCACCAGCTCGCGATCAAACTTTGCGCCGGGATCACTCGGCAGCTTGCTCCACTCGGCCACAGCCTTATCCCACTCCGCGCCCTTCGGCGAAAAGCGGCGGCCCTCGAGATAGGCGAATGTCTTTTCATCCGGCGCGATCATGCCCGCCCGCGCGCCGGCTTCTATGCTCATGTTGCAGACCGTCATGCGGCCTTCCATCGAGAGCGCGCGAATCGCCGACCCAACATACTCTACAACGCAGCCCGTCGCCCCGTCTGTCCCAATCTGCCCGATGATGGCCAGAATAATGTCCTTCGCCGTCACGCCCTGCGGCAGCTCGCCCTCCACCGCGATGCGGAAGGTCTTCGGCTTCGATTGCGGCAGCGTCTGCGTGGCCAACACATGCTCCACTTCGCTGGTGCCCATGCCGAATGCAAGCGCCCCGAAGGCCCCGTGCGTCGAGGTGTGCGAGTCGCCGCAGACAATCGTCATGCCCGGCTTGGTCAGTCCCAGCTCCGGCCCGATCACGTGCACAATGCCTTGATCGCGCGAGTCCACGTCGTAAAGCTCGATGCCGAACTCCGCGCAATTCGTGCGCAGCGCGGCAATCTGCCGGGCCGCAATCTGATCGACGATCTTCAACCGCCCCTCGATCGTTGTCGGCACATTGTGGTCCACCGTCGCCACTGAGCGCTCCGGCCTGCGCACCTTGCGCCCCGCCAGCCGCAACCCTTCAAAAGCCTGCGGCGAGGTCACCTCGTGGATCAAATGCAGGTCAATGTACAGCAGCGTTGGCTCGCCCTCAGGCTCTGCCACCACGTGCCGCTCCCAGACCTTCTCGAATAATGTTTTTGCGTCGCTACTCATTCGACTCCTTTAACAGGGTGCCCCACCCTCGCCGCGTCTTTGATTTTGCGGCTAGGGTGGGAATCTACGGAACTACTTCAGCATCTCCTTCACTGTCTCCCGCACCTTCGCTCCCATCTCCCGCGTGCCCAGCACGGTCAATCCTTCGGGGTTGGTGCGCGCCAGGTCCTGCGTGCGGAAGCCGGCTTCGAGCACCTTGCGCACAGCCTTCACAATCGCGTCGGCCTCCGCTTCGAGCCCAAACGAGTGGCGCAGAAGCAGGGCGCCGGTCAATATGGTGGCCAGCGGATTGGCTATGTTCTTGTTGGCGTGCTTGGGCGCGGAGCCGTGAGCCGGTTCATACAAATTGATCTTGCCGCCGACGGTTCCCGAAGGCAGCATGCCCAGCGAGCCGGTAATCACGGACGCCTCGTCGGTGAGGATGTCGCCGAATGTATTCTCCGTTACCACCACGTCGAAATCGCGCGGCCGCTTCATCAGGTGCATCGACATGGCATCGACAAACTGGTGCTCCAGTGTCACATCGGGAAACTCTTTGGCCACTTCGGTCACTGTGTCGCGCCACATCTGCGAAACCTCCAGCACATTGGCCTTGTCCACGTTGGTCAACTTCCTGCGGCGCTTCTGCGCCAGTTGAAACGCCACGCGGGCCACGCGCTCCACTTCGCCTCGCGTGTAGATCATGGTGTTGAGAGCTACGCCCTTTTCTTTGTCCCAGCCGCGCGGCTGGCCGTAATAGAGGCCGCCCAGCAACTCGCGGACAAACATGATGTCGGTCCCGTCGATGATTTCCGGCCTGAGCGGGCTGTTGACCGTCAGCTCCTTGAAGGCAAAAACCGGGCGCAGGTTGGCGAAGCCGCCCAGCTTCGCGCGCAATCCCAGCAGGCCGGCTTCGGGGCGCTGGCTTGCGGGAAGGGAATTGAATTTGTCGTCGCCCACCGCGCCTAGAAAGACGGCTTGAGAGTCGAGAGCGGCGGCAACGGTGTCGGCAGGCAGAGGCGTTCCATCCTGCTCGATGGCCACGCCGCCGATGCGCTTGGTTTCCAGCTCCAGCGTGTGACCGCCGGCAGCCGCAACCTCTTGCAAAACTCCGATGGCTTCCGCGGTGATTTCAGGGCCAATGCCGTCTCCCGGTGTAACCAGTACTTTCAACTTCATTTCTTGCTCTCCTTATTCTTAGATGGTAGAGGGTTTTCCTGTCGGCGTCCCGGCTTAATCCAATTATTGCCGGTTCAGTCCAGTTCAGCGACTGGTTCCTTGCGCCGTTCCCGAATCTGATCGGGCAAAATGCTCACCAGATCGAAGTCGTAAATGTTTTTCTTGCGGTCGGCCAGCGCCACAAAGCGATAGTAGGTGTGTTGCAGTTCGTCGCGGGTCAGGGTGAAGCCCAGTTGCTCGAACCGGTTCCGCAGCGCCGCGCGGCCCGAGTGCTTGCCCAGCACCAGATGCGTCTTGGCCACGCCCACCAACTCTGGGGTCATGATCTCATAGCATAGCGGATTGGCCAGCATGCCGTGCTGGTGAATGCCGGACTCGTGCGCGAAGGCGTTGTCGCCCACGATTGCCTTGTTGGGCGAGGGCCGGAAGGTGATGAGCTGGCCCAGCACCTGGCTGGTGGGGTAAAGCTGGTTCAGATTAAGGCTCGAAGTGACTTTGAAGTGGTCGCCGCGAACATAGAGCGCCGCGGCAATCTCTTCCAACGCCGCATTGCCGGCTCTCTCGCCGATGCCGTTGATGGTGCATTCCACCTGGCGCACGCCTGCCGCGATGGCGGCCAGAGAGTTGGCCACCGCCAGTCCCAAATCGTCGTGGCAGTGCGCGGAGAGAATAATGCCTTTCTCATCAATGGCTGGAATCCGCTCCCTCACTTCGCGAAACATCTGCGCATACTCTTCGGGGGTCGTGTAGCCCACCGTGTCCGGCATATTGATCGTCGTAGCCCCGGCCTCTATGGCTATTCTCACCATCTCCACAAGAAAACTGCGCTCTGAGCGCGTGGCGTCCTCGGGCGAGAACTCCACGTCGTCGCAAAGCGTACGCGCCAGCCGCACCGACTCGCCCGTTTGATCCAGCGCCTGTTGGCGGCTTATCTTCAATTTGTATTCCAGATGCAGGTCGCTCGATGCCAGAAAAACGTGAATGCGGGCGCGTTCGGCGAATTGCAGCGCGCGCGCGGCCATCTCGATGTCTTCCTTCTTCGCCCGCGCCAATGACGCGATGCGCGGCTTCCGTACTGCCTGGGTTATCGTGGCAATGGCCGCAAAGTCCCCCTCCGAAGCCATGGCGAAGCCCGCCTCGATGATGTCCACTCCCAGATCCTCCAGGGCGTGCGCCATGGTCAGCTTTTCCTGCGTCGTCATGCTGCACCCCGGCGATTGTTCGCCGTCGCGCAACGTGGTGTCGAAAAAGACAATGTGGCTATTCGCCATCAAACGGCCTCCGCGAGCAAATTTCAACCTGAATTTTCAGTATTATATATTCCACTATATAAATCAAAGTTATAATAGTTGTAGAATCGATTAGTATTGCTTATAATACAGTTGTCAGTTTTCAGTCGTCAGTGGTCAGCGGTTTTGCGGCAGTATCCGAAGGTAGAGAATTGCTTTCTGAAATGCTTGAAATGCTACGTCAACCGGCCACTGACAACTGATAACTGACAACTGACAACAGACAACTGTTATGGAACTTCACCAGCTCGAAACCTTTCTCGCCGTCGCCGAAGAGCGCAGCTTTTCCCGCGCCGCTGTGCGTCTTCACCGCACCCAGCCGGCCGTCAGCCAGGTCATCCGCAAGCTGGAGGCGGCGGTCGGCGAGACGCTCTTTGACCGCGCGGCCCGCGACGGCTCGCTGACCGCCTCCGGAGTGCTGTTGCGCGATTATGCTCTGCGTATGCTCGCCCTGCGCCGCGAAGCCTCCAGCGCTTTGGGTGAGCTCAAAAACCTGGAGCGGGGCCGCCTGCAACTGGCGGCCAACGAGTACACCTGCATGTACCTCTTGCAGGCCATCCACCGCTTCCGGCGCGAGTTTCCTCATATCACCGTGACTGTACATCGCATGTTGGCCTCGCACATTCCCGAAGAGCTGAACCTGCGCACCTTCGAGCTCGGAATGATCTCCTACAGCCCCGATCCGGCGCACTTCCGCTCCATCGTGGTTTACGCCGATAGCCTGGCATTCATCGTCAGTCCCAGCCATCCGCTGGCCGGGGCCAGGCACGTCTCCATTACCGATCTGGGCGATGAGCTGTTTGTGGCCCATAATGTGGCTTCGCCCCTCCGGCGACGGGTTATCGAGGCCTTTCAGAAGTACAGAACGCCCCTCAACATGGGTATCGAGCTGCCCACCATCGAGGCCATCAAGCGCTTTGTAGCCATGGGTAACGGGGTGGCGCTGGTGCCTCACCTGACCGTGACCAGGGAACTGGAGAATGGCGATCTGGTGCGGGTGCCGGTCGACGAACTGGAGGTCAAGCGCGTGCTGCGCCTGGTATGCCGGCGTCAGGCCGAGCTCTCCTATGCCGCCAGGGCCTTTTTGCGCACCGTTCGGGCGCTGGCCCGGGAGCAGGGTCCACCCTTCCACTACCATGTCGAGCGAGCTGGCTAAACTCCTAAAGAATGGGTGCCCCACTCTCGCCGCGCTCTTGTTTTTGCGGCTAGGGTGGGAAACCACGAACCTCAAAACACACTCGAAAATCCCGCATTTCACGCTTTTCTGTCCGCCGGAGAATGCCCCTTAGCCCCCTCCTGCGTCTAAACCCTGAAATTGTTTCTCTGTCACAGGTACTGCCACGGACCGCCCCGGCCAGTTACAATGCTGAGAGTGGAGCCCGGCGCAAACCGAGGCGCCGGAATCGAAAGCTCGTTGCCAGCCGGACGGTTGAGCAGTCGTGAGGATCAGGACCGTATGAAGAAGATCGCCTTATTTGCATTCCTGCTGACCGTGTGCGTGGCGGCAGGCCGCGCTCAGGAAAGCCGCCAGGACATCAGCCTTAGCGGAACAGCGCTTATTGAGCCGTTCATCGCCGGGACAAACACCGTCCAGGTTCACTCCAACTACGCTCTGGGCGCATTGGTCAGCTACCGTTATATGCTGACGCCTTCCAGTGCTGTCGAGGGCAACTACAGCGTCACCTACCAGAACAAGATCAACTACTTAATCGGCAATACCAACCATTACCAGGTGCTGACCCGAACACAGGAGGCGTCGGCCGAATACGTCCACAGCTTCACCTTTCGCAAGTACAACCCCTTTGTCGAGGCCGGACCGGGAGCGCTCATCTTCCTGCCCATCCGCAACTCCGGTACCACGGACTTAGATGTTAAGCAGCAGATGCAAATATCCGCCTTCTACGGCGCCGGCATCGCGCGCGAAATCAGCCCCAGCTTCGACATCCGCGCCGAGTACCGCGGCATTGTCACCAAGGTGCCTACCTTCAACCTGTCGGGATCGGGATCGGAACCGAATTTCACCACCAATAAGTGGTACAACATTTATATGCCCGTTATTGGCGTGGCTTACCACTTCTGATCCAAAGGGCAAATGCATTTTAAATGAAGGGGATGGGCCTCGGCTCATCCCTTTCTGTCGCTCGAATCCTCATTCATCATCGCTCCCTTTGCGCTACCCGTGTATTCTCACTTCATGGATAAGGACGTCTTCCCCACGCCCGCCAACCTGCTCCAGCACTCAGCCTCCTCCTACCTGCGCTCGGCGCGCCATCAGCCCGTCCGCTGGCATCCCTGGGGCGATGCGGCCTTTGCCCGCGCCCAGGCTGAGGACAAGCCCATCCTGCTCGACATCGGCGCCGTCTGGTGCCATTGGTGCCATGTCATGGACCGCGAATCCTACGAGAACCCGCGGATCGCCGGCCTCATCAACGAACTTTTTGTCGCCGTGAAGGTGGATCGCGACGAGCGCCCCGACGTGGACGCGCGCTACCAGGCCGCCGTTGCGGCCATCACCGGCCAGGGAGGATGGCCGCTGACCGTCTTTCTTACTCCCGACGGCCGGCCCTACTTTGGCGGCACCTATATTCCCCCCGACGACCGCTATGGACGTCCGGGATTTGGCCGCGTGCTCACCACTCTCGCCCAGGTCTGGCGCGAGCGCCGCGATGAGGCGCTGGAAACAGCCTCGAGCGCCATGGCCGCCATCGAGCACAATGAGTCTTTTTCCGGGGGCGGCGGGCAACTTTCCATGGAGCAGGTGGACAAGATCGCCGCCTCCATCCTCCGCCAGTTCGACCCGCGCAACGGCGGCTTCGGTTCGCAGCCCAAATTTCCCCACCCCGGAGCTCTCGACCTGCTGCTGCACGTGGGCCTATATCGCGGCTCGGAAATGTCTGCTCAACAGGAGGCGGAACAACTCAATGCGGAGAGAAATGTCAATACGGAGGGACGCGGGGGTTTCAACCCCCGCATCACGCCAAAGGAAACAAAGCAGGCTTTAGCCCCGGAGACATTAGCCTTCTCCACCACTCTCGAGCACATGGCCTGCGGCGGCGTCTACGACCAGCTCGCCGGAGGCTTTCATCGCTATAGCGTCGATGAGCGCTGGCGTGTTCCGCACTTTGAGAAGATGCTTTACGACAACACCGAGCTGCTGCGCAACTACCTGCATGGCTATCAGAGCCTGGCCCGCGAGGATTTTCGCCGCATCGCCGATGAGATCGCCGCCTGGCTGCTGTCCACCATGAGCGACCGCGAGCGAGGCGGCTTCTATGCCTCGCAGGACGCCGACATCAACCTCGACGACGACGGCGACTACTTCACCTGGACGCTGGCCGAAGCGCGCATGGCCCTGCTTGCAGCCAATTTTTCTCCAGACGATATTGACCTTGCACTGCGCTACTGGGACATCGGTGAACTGGGCGACATGCACCACGACCCGGCTCGCAACGTCCTTCACCTCAACCAGACCATCGACGAGCTGGCCGTCGAATCCGGCCATAATGTGGATAATCTGCGCACGCTCCTGGCCTCAGCCCGTCGCACGCTGCTCACCGCTCGCGCCAAGCGCCCTACACCCTTCATCGACCGCACGCTTTACACCGGCTGGAACGCCATGGCCGTAAGTGCCTGTCTGGAAGCCGCCCGCATCCTTCACCTCACCACGTCGCGCGATTTTGCCCTGCTCACGCTCGACCGTCTGCTCCGCGAAGCCTGGGACGGCAAGCAATTCCTCTTCCACGTCATCGCCTATGGCGACAATCAATCAGCGCCGTCGCCGGACAAAATCCCCGGCACGCTCGACGATTACGCATTCACCATCCACGCCTGCATCGACGCCTGGCTGGCCGGCGGCGAAATGCGCTACTATCACGCCGCCGTCAAACTAGCTGACGCGATGATCGCCCTCTTCCACGACCGCGCCGCCGCAGCGTTCTTCGACACTATGAATCATGTTGCGCCGCTGGGCGCTCTCTCCGCCCGACGCAAGCCCCTTCAGGACGCGCCCACCCCCGCCGGCAACCCCACCGCCGCCTCCGCTCTGCTGCGCCTCGAGACCCTATCCGGCCGCACGGATTATCGCCACATCGCCTCGGAGACCCTGGCCTCCTTCGCTGGCATCGTGGAGCACTTCGGCCTATACGCTGGCTCCTACGCTTTGGCCCTGGAGCGGCTGCTGCTCGATCCGCTACAAGTAGTGATCGTCGGTTCCGGTCCCTCCGCCGAAGCTCTGGAAGTAACAGCCCTGGCCAGCTTCGCCGTCAACAAGACGGTCATCCGCATCGCACCCGAACGGCTGGTTCCGGGAGGCCTTCCAGAAGCGCTGGCTGAAACCCTCCTCCATGCTCCGACGCCGCAAGGCGCTCCAGCCTGGGCCCTCGTCTGCCGCGGTCACACCTGCCTTCCGCTGATGACCGGCGTCGATGCCCTTGCCGAAGCTCTGCAAAACCCGGCATAAAAACGAGGTTTCAGATCTACCGGCCCTGCAAGCGTCTTACGCGACAATTTGGGCCAAAAACCTATGTTTAGGGATCGATGTTGTACTTATTAGCCAGTTTGCCGATGAATCGATACAGGGTCGTTGCCGATCGCATCAGGGCAATTGCCGTTGGCGCTTGAAGTGTGCGATGGAACGCATGAGGCGGGTTGGTTTAATTCGGGTTCTGGCCTGCTGGCTGGCTCTTTCAGCTATCTTGCCGGCGCAGCAGTACGTCTTTCGCGCCTACCGGCAGGCCGAAGGGCTGAAGAACCTTGCGGTGAACGCGTTGACCGCCGACAGCTCCAGTTTCCTGTGGGCAGCCACCGAGAACGGCGTTTACCGCTTTCTCGGTTCCAGCTTTGAGCAGTATGGCCAGGAGCAGGGAATCGCCGAGCGCAACATTGAGGACATCTACGCGGACCCCAACGGTGTCGTCTGGGCTGGCACGGACGAGAATTTGTACCGTTGGGACGGCCAGCGCTTCCTTGCTGCCGGCAAGAATCACATTCATATCCACGGTGCGCAGCATTTGGCTGCCGAAGATGCGCGCCATCTGCTGATAATCGACAATGAACGGCTGTACCGCCTGGAACACGATGCCCAGGGTAGGATGATCTCTTACGCTCCGGTGTTTTCCGGCCAGATGCTTGCTTCCATCCCTGAGTTGAGCCAACTTTCTAGCGTGAGTGTGGTTGACGGTCAGGACATCTGGACCGGCTGCGGAAAAAAGCTGTGTTCCTGGCTTCATGGGCACGAGGATGCTGTGACCCAATGGGGGACTAAACAGGGCGTTCCAGACAGCATTTGGCATGCCTTCGCTTTGGACCACAAGGGAGTGCTATGGGCCGCGGGCCAGAAACATAACGTGGTCGCCCTGCCCATCGGGGCAACGCGCTTTGTCGATCGCTCCTTTCCCGGCCCTGACCCCAATAGTGTCTACCAGCACACAGCGATCCTTGTTGACCGGGAGAACAAGGTAATTGTCTCCACAGAGGTGGGCATCGCCATCTGGGAGGGATCGGGCTGGCGGCTGATCGGTCCGGCCAACGGATTGCACACTGGCCACATCACCAGCATGGCATATAGTGCGGCGGGCGCCCTGTGGCTGGGCAGTTTCGGCCATGGGGTACACCACTGGGCTGGCCGCGGATTGTGGCAAGCATGGAACGAACTCGGTGGATTGCCCAGCGCTAACATCTTGAGCGTATTTCCCCTCCGCGAGGATCGCGTGTTGACGGGAACCGAAAAGGGGCCTGGGTGGGTGAACCCGCGCAATGGTTCGGCCGGTTCGCTCTTTTCGGGACAAAAGTGGACCTACGGTCAGGTCAGCGCCATCGGATCAAATCGCGACGGTTCCGTTTGGGCAGGGACCTTTTCAGGGGCCATACTCCGCATCGATGCGAAGACCGGCAGGGTGGACGAAACCGCAAAGTTGCCGGCTCTGATCGCGCACGCCGTGCAAGACTCTGTAGGACGTGTCTTCTTTATCACGGCACAGGGACTCTATCTGCGCGAGGCCGGAACCCCGAACGCACCGCCACACCGCATTCCTGACGTGGATGCGCTATTGGGTGATTCCACCAGGGTGGATGCCGGTTGCGTTGCGCCCGGCGATAAGGTGTGGTTTCTGGCCGATAACCGCCTGTTACGCGAACAGGAAGGGCGCTGGACGATTTTGCCCATCGAAGTACTTCCAAAGATCGATGGGCCGCTGCTCGATCTGGCCTGTGGCGTGGATGGCTCCTTATGGGCAACTGGCCTGCAGACCGGCACTTGGCGATTGACCCCTGGCGCCTCCCGGATGAATGCCTGGCAACTGCCGATGCCCCAGGAATTCCAAACGCTTGCGCCTCTGGCCATCCTTGCGGATCGACGCGGCTGGGTTTGGCTGGGTACCGATTTAGGCCTCGTGGTGTGGAACGGCAAGGAATGGCGACACCTGACGCAGGAGAGCGGGTTGATCTGGAACGACGTCAATAAAGGTACCTTGACCAACGGACCCGACGGCTCGCTCTGGGTAGAAACCAGCGGCGGACTGGCTCACCTGGCGCATCCGGAGCGGGTCTTCGATCCGAGAATTCTCGCGATCTCGATTTCCGGCATCGTGCGCGGCGGCCAGGTCTACCCGGCTGCGCGCGAGATCACGCTGCCGTGGGCCTCTTTGCCGCTGCGCATTCATATCTCCTCGCCGGCCACGGCCAATCGAAACGATTTGATCTTCAAGTATCGATTGGAGGGTTTGCAGCCGGATTGGATCGAAACCCAGGACGGCATGGCTGTCTTCTCCGCGCTGCCGCCAGGCAAGTATACCTTTATGGCCATGGCCAGCAATTCGGGCCTCCATGCTTTTTCCCCCACCGAAAAGGTGTACATTAGGATTCTTTCCCCTTGGTGGAGAAGCTACTGGTTCTATTCACTCTCCGGGCTGACCATCCTGCTTCTGTTGATCGCCGCCATTCATCTTTACGTCCGCCAACTGCGCGCAAACAGCCGCCAACTGGAGAAGTTGGTCTCCGAGCGCACCAGGGAACTGGAAGCCAGCCGCGAGCAGTTGAGCATCCAGGCCACACACGACGGGCTCACCGGTATGTTGAATCGCACGGCCGTACTGAGAATTTTAGTGGCTGAGATGGACCGCGCTCGACGCGAGAGCCGAACCGTGGTTGTGGCGCTGGTTGATCTGGACCACTTCAAGCGCATCAACGATACCCACGGGCACCTGACCGGCGATGCCGCTCTGCGCTGGTTCGCCGCCGCCGTCGGTGCCGCCATTCGCCCCTATGACCATGTCGGCCGCTACGGCGGAGAGGAGTTCCTGTTGGTCCTCACCGAGCTCCCGCGCGACGCGGTCGAACACAGATTGACTAGCCTCCATGCCGCCATATCCAACCTCCAGATCTGTGAACACGGGGTCCAGTTCACTCTTAATTGCAGCATTGGCGCCACCGTCTACGATCCATCCGATCAAGCCGGTAGCGTCGAATCACTGCTCACCATCGCCGACCGCGCCTTGTATGCCGCTAAAGCAGAGGGACGAAATCGCATCGTCTTCAGCGCCCCCGCCAATTCGCCCGCTAACTCGCGCTGAGCGGATTCCCCTCCACCGGCTTCAGCGTGGTCGCATCAGCTCCCGGCGCGGCTTCCGTAACGGGCCGTCCGCTCGCCGCCTTGTCCATAAATGTTTTGAATACCCGAAGGGGATCGCCCGGCAGCAGGTGCTTCTCCTCCAGCGCCAGCCGCACGCGGCGGTGAAACTCCCGTATCGGCGCGTCCTGTTTTGTGGCCAGCGTCTTGAAAACTACCGGGAAAATCAACTCCGAGCCTTTGATTGCATCCACGCCCAGAACCTCCGGGTCGGCCACAAAAACTTCCCTGTACTCCTCGCTCGTGCGAATTTCCATGGCAATCCCCCGCAACAGCTCCACCACCTGGTCGGGATTGGCGCTGAAGTCCACGCTCACCTCGACGGTGGCCGCCGAGTAGCCTACGCTCAGGTTGGCCACGGTGGTGATCTGCGAGTTGGGAATGATGTACAGCGTGCCGTCGATGTCGCGCACTGTGGTCTTGCGCAGCGTCATCGCCTCCACCGTCCCAGCCACCCCGGCCAGCCGCACCGTGTCCCCCACGTTGAACTGGTCCTCAATCAAAATCAACGTGCCGTTGAGCATGTCGCGCACGATATTCTGCGCCGCCAACCCGATGGCCACTCCGGCAATTCCCGCCGATGCCAGCAGCGGGCCGAAGTTGATTCCCACGGCGGCCAAAAACTGCAACCCGACGACCACGCCGATAACGGCCAGCCCAGTGGTGCGAATCACCCCCGCCAGCGTCTTCACCTGGGAGACGCGAGCCGGCCCCGGAGCGTGCTGCTCGGCGATGGCGATCATCCGCGCCGTCACCACGTGCAGCAGGCGGCTGAGCACAAATCCAATCAACGCCACCACAAACAGGTGCGGCAGCTTCAGGCGGATAAACTCCTGGGCATCGCCGGCCCATTCGTCCACTACCTTGCCCATAAACTGCCCATCCGCAAACCAACTCATTCTTGCCGCCAGCAACAAAACAATTGTGTGCATCCCAAATCTCCTTTCTCTAGACTAGACTGTTACGGAATAGCCTGTGTACATTTTCCGTAACCTTACAACTGTGGATAATCGTACTTGGCGACTAAAGGACGCTCTTATGCGAAATGTACTTCGCGCGTTTGGCTTGTTTGCTTTTTATCTCGTAGTGAAGCAAAGCGCTGCGCAAGCTCAAATTGTAGCTTCCTCTCTTTGCGATCTTCAGATGCAAGTGGCTCAAGGAGAACACCGGACAGTCCGTGTTGAGGGAGTTTTCTTAGGGGGAATTGAGGGGAATGCTTTCGTAAACGCTGGATGTTCGGGTCGAAGCACCTACATAGAATTTGAACTCAAGAATCAAAAGCACAAGAAAAGATTTTGGCATTTGGTAGATAAAACAAATTTACGGATGCATTGGATAGGAGATGGCTACCCGGTTCTTGTTGTATTCGATGGCGAATTCTATGGCCCGCCAGTGCCGGACCCGAGAATGCCTGAAAATGTGCGCAAATTCTACCATCCGCCATGGGGCAATGCACATGAAATGACGAAAATGGTTGTGTATTCGATCCTGAGCGTGAAAGCATTGCCCGCAAATCATCCCTGTGCGCCGCCAAAATCTGATCCAAGACAGTGGCCATGCTATCAACATGATCCGTTGGGTCACCAAGAATCAGAGTCAGACAATCACTAGAACAGGTTGCATAAATCGGTTTTGTATCAGGGCATGACTTCAGTCGTGCCGAAAATAGCCGTAAAACAAAAGGCTTTAGCCCCTGAGGGACATTCATTTACTGGCTGGAGGATGTCTATGCAGCCAGTTTTAGTCAGTATCTTTCGAAGAGCCTCGGAAGTGCCAGATTATTACTCGACATTCATAAATGGAATCGGAGGCATGCCATTCTGCATCAACTTTATTGGTTGTTATAATGGGCTATGTATGTCCAATTTTCCTGAACGAGCAACAAGTGAGTCTTTAGGAGCAAAGGAATGGCGCTAGCAACTTCCATCGCTCGTGAGTCCCTGTCGGCCGCTGCCGCCAGCCTCAGCCCTCGGCAGTTGGTTGAAATCTACCGGCTGATGCTGCTCTCCCGCCGCGTGGACGACCGCGAGATCCTCCTCAAGCGCCAGCAGAAAATCTTCTTCCAGATCTCCGGCGCGGGCCACGAGGCGCTGGGCGTCGGCGCGGCCCAGGCCATGCGCCCCGGCTACGACTGGTTTTTCCCTTACTACCGCGATCGCGCGCTCTGTCTCGCGCTCGGCTTCACCCCCGCCGACATGATGCTCCAAGCCGTCGGCGCGGCCACTGATCCCTCCAGCGGCGGCCGCCAGATGCCCACCCATTGGAGCAGCACTTCGCTCAACATCGTCAGCCTCTCCTCCGCCACCACCACGCAATTGCTCCACGCCGTCGGTTGTGCTGAGGCCGGCCGCTACTTCAGCCTCCATCCCGAGGCTGCTGCGCGCGCGGAGGCCGATTACCGCGCCTTCCGCGACGTCACCTTTCACGGCGACGAGGTTGTCTACGCCTCCATCGGCGAGGGTTCCACCTCCCAGGGCGAGTTCTGGGAGGCCATGAACACCGCCTCCAACAACAAGCTCCCCGTCCTCTTCTGTGTTGAAGACAACGGCTACGCCATCAGCACTCCGGTCGAGGTCAGCATGCCCGGCGGCAACATCTCCCGACTGGTGGCCAACTTTCCCAACTTTTTCTTTGCCGAGGTGGACGGCTCTGATCCCGAAGCCAGTTTCCACGCCTTTCAAGCCGCCGTGGCCCACTGCCGCGCCGGCCTCGGCCCCGCTCTTGTCCACGGCCACTGCGTCAGGACCTACTCCCACTCGCTCTCCGACGACGACCGCCTCTATCGCACCCAGGCCGAGCGCGAGGCCGACCTCCTCCGCGATCCGCTCGTCACCATGCGCGCGCGCCTGCTCCGCGAATCCATCCTCACCGAAGACGAGCTCACCGCTCTCGAACATTCCGTCGAGCGCGAAGTTGCTGATGCTGCCGAGCTCGCTCTCGCTGCCCCCTTGCCCAAAGTCTCGGAAATCACCCGCCACGTCTACAGCGACGATCTTGATCCCGCCAGCTCCGCCTTCGCCACAGAGCAGCCCTCCGCGCCCGGAACCGTCAGCGGAGGTAAGGCCGGACGCGCGCTCAGCACCGAAACAAGAACCATGGCCGACCTCATCAACGCCTGCCTCCACGACGAGATGCGTCGCGATCCCCGCATCGTCGTCTATGGCCAGGACGTAGCCGACGCCAGCCGCGAAGCCGCCCTCGCCGAAGTAAAAGGGAAGGGAGGCGTCTTCAAGCTCACCGCCGGCCTGCAAACCGAGTTCGGCTCCGAGCGTGTCTTCAACTCACCGCTCGCCGAAGCCAACATCGTCGGCCGCGCTATCGGCTACGCCCTGCGCGGCATGAAGCCCGTCGTCGAAATTCAGTTCTTCGATTACATCTGGCCGGCCATGCACCAGATTCGCAACGAGCTCTCCGTCCTCCGCTGGCGCTCCAACGGCCAATGGGCCTGCCCCATCGTCATGCGCGTCCCCATCGGCGGCTATCTCACCGGCGGCTCCATCTACCACTCGCAATCCGGCGAGAGCATCTTCACTCACATCCCCGGCCTGCGCGTCGTCATGCCCTCCAACGCCCTCGACGCCAACGGCCTCCTGCGCACCGCCATTCGCTGCGACGACCCGGTGCTCTTCCTAGAGCACAAGCGCCTCTACCGCGAAACCCACGACCGCGCCCCCTATCCCGGCCCGGACTTCGCCATCCCCTTCGGCAAGGCACGCATCGTCCGCCCCGGCGCTGACCTCACGCTCATCACCTACGGCGCTCTTGTCCCTCGCTCCCTCCAAGCCGCCGAGCGCGCCAAGCGTGAACACAACATCGATGTAGAAATCCTCGACCTCCGCACCCTCAATCCCTACGATTGGGAATCCATCGCCGCGTCGGTCAAGAAGACCAGCCGCGTCATCGTCGCTCATGAGGACATGCTCAGTTGGGGCTACGGCGCGGAGATCGCCGCCCGCATTGCCGACGAACTCTTCGATGCGCTCGACGCCCCCGTCCGCCGCATCGGCGCCATGGACACCTTCGTCGCCTACCAGCCCATCCTCGAAGACGCCATCCTCCCCCAGCCCGACACCATCCTCAAAGCCATCCTCGATCTGAAGGCGTATTAGTACGTGAGTTGCGACGTGGTTATTGCTTTCCCAGGTCTCAAAAACGAGACTTGGACTACCCGTCTGTCTTCGGGACAAACAACCAGTCCCTATTGCTTTTGCTCCCGTTGTCTCCTATGCTCAATGTATGGAAAACCTCACCCATGACGAGCTTGTGCGTCTGACCCCGCCGGAGCGCCTGACGCTCATCTCGCAGCTTTGGGACAGCTTGGAAGACAACCACCTTCCCCTGACAGCCGCGCAGCGGGGGGAGCTTGACTGCCGTCTTGCAACGCTTGACGAAGACCGGCGCGAGGGTATCACTTGGGCGGCTTTGAAGACCGAGCTTGAGCTGCGTTGCCCGTAATGTGTCCGGTGATCTTTACCTCGCGCGCCCGCGCCGAGTTGATCGACGCGCAGGACTGGTATGAGCACGAGTCTCCCAGCCTGGGCCGGCGTTTCCGCGCGGCGGTTGATGCAGCGGTTCAGCGCATAAGCGCCGCTCCCCGCCAGTTCCCCGTAATCTACAAGAACGTGCGCCGCGCCCTGCTTCGCCGCTTTCCCTACGCGCTGATCTTCAACATCGAGGCTGACGAATCGCTCACGGTCATCGCCTGTTTCCACGGCAACCGCGATCCGGTGCTATGGAAAAAACGGTCATGAAGCGCAAGATTGGCCCTGAGCGGAGATTCTGGCGTCGCAACCTTCAATAGATCGCTGGTGTTGACTTTTGTCGCTTACCAGCCCATCCTCGAAGACGCCATCCTCCCCAAACCCGATACCATCCTCAAAGCCATCCTCGATCTCAAAGCGTATTGAGAGGTTTTCGCAATTTCCGATTTGTACTCTTAAGATCGCATAACCACAAAATTGTCATCCTGAGCGGAGTTTGGCACGTTCTTTGTGCCAAACGGAGTCGAAGGACCTGCGGTTGTTTTTCGCGATGGATAGATTACTTGCTGGGTGGCCCAGGTCTGGATTTTCAGACCTGGGAAATCCAAGACTGGCATCCTTCTATCCCATGTCTCAAGTGCGAGACATGGGCCACCTGCCATAAGGTCGATATTTAATGGATTGCAATTCGACTGTTCGCGTGGAACAATTGCAGCAAACTACGGCCTTATGGTCGAGGTGCTGCGATGCAGATGATCGAATGCCCGAATTGCGGGAAGTTGACTGGATTTAAGAGGTCGCTAGGATTCGGCACCTTTTTCATGGTGGTGCTTACCTGCGGCTTTTGGCTATTGGCGATTCCATTCTATCCAATGCGCTGCATTACCTGCGGGTTAACGCGCAGCTCGGCGGTCTTACACAATTTTGCCGCTTGGTATCGAAGCCTGAGCCCGCACAACAAGACTTTTATGAATACCGCCGGGGGGATACTGCTGCTCATTATCGGTGTAATGTGGTTTAACGGAGCGCGGAACTCGGCGGTGAATTACGACGATGCTAACGCGGGCAGCGATGAATCCAGAGACGTCAATCCCACGATTTACAGCGTTGCTGAAGTCCAAATCGCTAGGAACCGGATACCAACGGGGACCAAACTTACCATCAAAGGAATATATGGAGGGCATGCGTGGGAGCCGTCCAATATACCCAATTATGATCCATGCTTTAATCTTCTGGCTTATGGGAGGGCGGGAGTCCAACACGGTGAGGCGGACCCCAGAACCTATTGTCGGTTCTTCATTAATGTACAGGACGAAACACCCCCCGTGGGCGGCCCAGGTGTAGAGTGCAACATGAGCCTAGAAGAGTTGAAAGCCGCTATCGCTATGTCCCAAAATAGTTATGGTGACCGCGTGCTGGCGCGCGGGACGTATGCAAGCTCGCTACACTTTGTGTCATACAGTGGTGGTGTCATTGGAATCCCGGTCTTGGACGATTGCACTCTGGCGTCATTGCCGCCACCACCTGCGCCCCAAGCTTCTCCACCATCCCCAACGTCCCCAACGCCCGAGCAAATGATGCGCGCAATTAACGAGGTGGACTCAAGCCCTGAATATAAGTCCAAGCCGTACCCCGTTGACGGCGATGTCGAGCACGACGTGCAGCAGGCTTTGAACACCTCGGCACTGAAAAGCGCCGTCATTACCCCGGTTTCGTTTCATCGTGTGGTCACCATCTCTGGAACGGTGGCGGACGAACCATCCCGCGAGCTGGCCGAGGAAATCACGAGCCAGGTGTCAGGCGTGGTGGCGGTGCACAATAATCTGATAATCGGCGGTGCTCCGGCTCCTATCCAATCTGGTACCGCAGACAATGCACAGCGAGTCTCGTCGGATTTGGTTACCAGGGGTCAAACCTCCACAGAAGTGCTGGCAATCCTCGGACCGCCCGCCTCGGTAACCATGGGAGCCAAAAGCGTCTACACGTACCCGAATCTTAAGGTCGTATTTGTTGACGGGAAGGTTTCGGAAATCCAGCACTTCTAACAGTCAGAAAGGGACAGGCAGACAAAAATGGACAGAGACAACGATCAGATCATTAGGCGGGCAACCGAAAAAGCGAACGAAGTCCATCTCAAGCTCTGCGACACAATGAGCGATTTGGAAACATTGGGAACAATAACAAAGGAAAGCCAACCGGGCAAGAACATACAGGATGCTCGATCAGGGATGGTCATTTTACTGAAGATACTAAAAGGCGAAGGAAACGCAGATCCTGCATTTGGACTGCAAAAGCCATCGAGGTGAATACAAAATCCTAACCTGCCGGGTTTCCACGAATCCCATGGCGCGCAAGCGCCGTCCGCCTGGACGGCTAGTCCTGCAGATTATTTCCCCACTTCGCGCACAATGATCCTCAGAAGTCTTCCCTCCAATCGTCCCGGTATGCCCTTTTTGCGCCGCCATTCAGCCGGAAGAGGCCGAAACGGCCCGTAACTCATTATTCTGCGCCTTTTGTGTTAGACTTGTCGCAGGGGTGACCTATGGCAAGCCCAGCACAGGCTCGTATTAGAAAGATCGGCTCTGTCAAGATAAAGCCTGATACCATCTCGCGTGAAGAAGAAATACTTAAGGAGTTCGAGTCCTTCTTTGGTCGCCATATTGGAGCCATGACTTCGAGCCAATTACGACAGTATGAGAAGCGTTCGGAAGAAATACTGGAAGAATCTAGGAGCCGCCGCGCGAGCGTATCCGTTTCAACTCCCGGAAAAGAGCAATCTTCTCTAAAAGCTCACGCGGGCTGATTTTTGGGTATGCAGCTTTTATCTGCTTTACAAAAGCCTCTTCATCCCCACTGTCTGCGAAATCGAGGACATTCTTCTTCGACTGTTCGATTGCCAGTTTCGCTTCTTCATCAATATGACTGCGAATTTTTGGCTTTGCAATAAAATATGCGCTTTTCTTTGCCATCGAGCCAGCCTACCATTTCTATCTCACCATAGACTCATAAATCCTGCAAGTGCCTTTTCCGTTATGTGAGTGTAAGTGACTCAGCCATTATGTATAGCTATGTGCCGGATGCTCCGGGTCCCTCGCATTTGGGGAACCTGGTTTCCACAAATCCCATGCCGCGCAAGCGTCGCCCGCGTGGACGGCCAGTCCTGCAGGTTATTTCACCACTTCATGCACAATGATCCTCAGAAGTCTTCCCTCCAATCGTCCCGGTACGCCCTCTTCGCGCCGCTATTCAGCCGGAAGAGCCCGAAACGGCCCGTAACTCCTTATCCAGGAATATTTTGCAGGGAACTTCTTTGTTATGAGGATTTTACAGCGCACCCCTGCCTGTAACCTAAAGAAAAAAAAGGTGGTTGCGTCCAAAGTATGGGTGGGGGTATACCACGAAACTTAAGCGAAAGGAGACCGAGCGATTGGCCGGGTGCCGGGTGCACCATATCTGCGCGTCTTGTACGGTAGATGTGGTAAACCACGAATCTCAACCACCCTGTTCCCTGATCCCTGATCCCTGTTCCCTGCCTTTATCGTTCCCCCGGCGGCAGCTTGCAGCAATCCCCGGCCTCGGGCGGCTCATTCGCTCCCGCATCCAGCGCCACTTTCCACTGCCCGTCCGCCTGCTTCTTCCAAACGGTGATGTACCGCCCCTTGGTCGTCACCGGATTGCCGCTGGCGTCCTTGCTGTGTCCCTCGAAGTGGCCCCAGGTGTATCCCATATCGCCCGAGGGCCCCATCATCGCATCGGTCGGCGTCCACGTCAGTTGATAAACCTTGGGATCCCAGTTGGCCGATTTCTGAATCGCCACCTTGCCAATCAGCGGCATCGCCGCGTTGCCCAGCGCCACGCCGTCCTCCGCAAACCAATCGGCAAACCCCGCCCCGCCCCGCTCCAGCACGTCCTTGGCAAAGCGCGCCTCCAGGTCATAGAGCAGCATCTTGCCGGGGGTCATCGTCGAGTCGGTCAGCGGATTGGGCTTCTCCTGCGCCGCCGCATCAGGAAACGCCAACTGCGCTCGAACTCCCTGCCAACCCATTCCCACCAGCACTACCGTGCAAAGAAAAACTCTCCACCTTCCAGCCACGTTCCATCCCTCCTGCAACACACAAAGCTCTATCAGCTCATCGTACAACAGCGGGTTTGGGGTTGTGCATCTGAATGAGAGCCCGAACGATGTGCGCACTATTGAGCAGACCGCGACCCGCAGACTGCGTAAACCTGATTCAGTCCGGATTGGGTGCAAGAGCCTGCCCTAAGACTTGGAGATTGAGATGGAAGATTCTCGGTGTAGGATCGCGGCAATTGAGCTGGATGACACTCGCTGCAAGAGCCTGCTCCAGGGCGTGGTGATTGAGACGGAAGATATTCGCTGCAAGAACCTGAGCTATCGCACAACGACGGAAATGGATGATCCTCGCTGCGCGAGCGTCGCGATGGTGATGGAAGACCCTCGCTGTCAGAACCTGCGTAATCGGTAATCGAGACTTAACCGGACCTAACACACACGTCGCTATCCGATCGGCGGCATAACCCACGGAAATGCAACCCGATTTGAAGGAGATCTCAGATGCTCTTGTTACTCATTATTGTTCTGGTGCTCGTATTCGCCGGTGGCGGTGGATACTACGGCTACAACCGCTGGGGTACCGGCGGAGGTGCAGGTATAAGCCTTGGCACAGTGCTGGTGATTCTGCTGATTTGTTATCTGCTTGGAGTGATCTGATAGAGCGCTTTGCGGCAACATCAGCCCGCTGCCGCTAGATTGGCCGCGGGCAGTAAGCCGTTGTCAGGTGCGCGACGTGGGCAATGCAATTGGTGCGTGGAGGTAAAAGATGCGAATCGCGATGAGTAATGCGTTAGCGCTGATGCGCTGGCATGATTCTCGATTTTTACAGGATTTCAGCGGCCACGACTTTGCCTGGCTGCTGATTGGGGTAATGCTGGCCGTGGTAGTGATGTGGGTAATCTCGCGTCGCGGGCGGCGCTGGATTTAGAAAGCTCTCAATTTCGCGGGCGGGCTTGAAACTGCACTGAATCGACTGGTTTTCACACAGCAGATGATGCGTTGATTATTAAAATTCCCCGCAGGAACCGTTCAATCAACGGGATCGGCGCAGAAGAAGGAGATCTTGGTTAAAAGACTCCACTGAGCAATCCGATACACCGCAAAGAAACCAGGGCTGGTAAAAGTGTTGTGAGTAATGGAGTCATTACGGTCTCGAAATCTTCGTCTGCAGACTCATAAGGTCTGTCAGGCTTTTTCAGCAAACCGGAAGTTCAAAACTGTAAGGAATGGAGATCAACCATGAACATGAGTCGAACAAAGAGTCTTTTACCTGCCTTCGTTGCGATCTTCGTTCTTCTGTTTCTCCTGGGCGGTGCGCCGGTTGCAGCAGCTAAATCGACCCACCATGATGCGAAGCAATTGCTCGCCGGTAACAACAAAGCCGACGGTCGCCATGACATCGACCACAAGGGAAAATTTACCACCACAGTGGAGGTAAAAAACGGAAAAGTCGCTGGAGTGCATGTCAGGCACTCCGAGAGGGGAGATATTCCCGTCAAGAAGTACAAGACGCATCATAAGATGGCGCTAGCCGCGCGTGCACATATCGTGTACGCTTCCTTCACATCGGCCCAGTACACGGATCTGGGTACGGTCTACATAGGTTATGCCTATATAGACGATAACGGGGACGAGGAAATCTACTGGTTCCCCGAAGAAATGATCCTTGACGGAGATACTGGCGCTATCGAGTACGTTCCAACAAGTTAAGCGCCATAGCTGCGCCTTGGTGCTTTTTACCAGATGCCGAGGGAATGACCCGGATGAACAAGCTTGCCGAGGAGAGCGTGGCCAGCGTCGAGGACAACCTATGGATGGTGAATCCGGAATGGAGCTACGTCCACAAATCCCGGATCGATGCTAATCCAAAATACTGGGGAGACTGAGCCGCCCGCAAAGCCTGCTCCGAAACCAAAGGCTCCGCCTGCTCCCTAATCAATTCTGATCTGAATACCAAGGGCGTCCTTACGCAAGGACGCCCTTCGTCTTTTCATTCATGTCCGCGATTCGGCCTCTGGGCAGGAAAGCCGCTGGCTCTCATCAAGCCCCTTCCAACGCCGCCAGTATCTGCGGGCCCAGTTGGCTCACGCTGCCCGCGCCCAGGGTCAGAATCAAATCGCCCTCGCGGACCTGGCCGGCGATAGCGGTAACCGCGGCGGCAAACTCCGGGGCATAATGAACGGTTGGTCCCTGAATCTTACTGGCCAGCCCCTCCGCCGTCACGCCGGGGATAGGTTCCTCACTGGCGGCGTAGATGGGCAGCACGATAACTGTATCCGCATCAGTGAATGCGCCTGCGAACTGCTCCATCAGGTCTCTGGTTCGCGTATACCGGTGCGGCTGGAAGACGACGAAGATGCGCTGGTGTCCGCATTCGCGGGCGGCTGCCAGCGTGGCGCGAATCTCCGTGGGGTGGTGGCCGTAGTCGTCCACCACGGTAACGCCGCGCGCCGCGCCGCGCAATTGGAAGCGCCGGTCCACGCCGCGAAAGTGGCTCAACCCCTCGGCAATCTTCTCCGCCTCAATCCCCAGTTGGTGCGCGATGGCCACCGCCGCCGTGGCGTTGAGTACGTTGTGCCGTCCGGGCACATGCAATTCAAATGGCCCAAGCGGCCCCAGCGCGGTCATCACCTGGAAGTGAGCAAAGGTTCCCACCACTGCATCCAGAAACTCCAGCCGGTAGTCGGCCTCCGCCGCCACTCCATAGGTGAAGACGCGCCGATGCGCGCGAGGCAGAATCCCCCTAAGTTGTGGATTGTCCACGCACGCGGTCACCGCGCCGTAAAACGGCAGCTTGTCAATAAAGGTTAGAAAGGCCTGCTCCACGTCGGCCATGTCGCGGTAGCAGTCCATGTGCTCGCGGTCCAGATTAGTCACTACAGCCAGGATCGGCGACAGCTTGAGAAAGGATCTGTCGCTCTCGTCGGCCTCCACTACCATGTACTGCGACTTGCCCAGCTTGGCGTTCGATCCCAGAGCATCCACCCGCCCCCCGACCACGATCGTGGGATCCATTCCGCCGGCAGCCAGCACCGCCGCCACCATCGAAGTCGTCGTCGTCTTGCCGTGCATCCCGGCGATGGCGATGCCGTACTTCAGGCGCATCAACTCGGCCAGCATCTCCGCGCGCTGAATCACGGGAATCTTGCGCGCCCGCGCCTCCAGCACCTCGGGGTTGGCCGCGCTGATGGCGGAGCTGGTTACCACCACCGTGGCTCCGGTCACGTTGGCGGCATTATGACCCTCGAAGATCGTCGCGCCCATCTGCGCCAGACGGTCCGTCACCGCGGAGCGGCGCAGATCGGAGCCCGAAACCTTCATATTGAGGTTAAGCAGAATCTCCGCTATGCCGCTCATGCCGATGCCGCCGATGCCGATGAAGTGTGCGTTCTGGGAGGTGGCGAACATGGGAGGTTAACTCCACTTTAACATTTGCGAGCATGGTTGTGTGCCATGCCAGGCCGGCTTGCGTCGCAGATGTTTTTGGGAGGAGCGGTTTTCGGGTCTACTCGGGAAGTGTGTAATCGAAATCGTACGAGTGTTGACCCTTCTCGATGTGAATGGTGAACGTGCCTGCGATGCCCTTCAATTCCCCTGTTCCGGAGCCTGGCACCACGATAACGGACATCTGAAGTCCATTCTGATTCATG
>Ga0326727_10007253_pt1 | contig 29488 bp, 27 predicted proteins | sample MB2enrmetagenome_FD_207643 | JGI IMG/M metagenome (GOLD analysis project Ga0326727, IMG submission 207643) | Lab enriched peat soil microbial communities from McLean, Ithaca, NY, United States - MB29MY | ecosystem: Environmental > Terrestrial > Soil > Wetlands > Peat | place: USA: New York... | reverse complement strand
CCCCTCGCGCTAAATGACATGTTTGCCGCCCCCGGGCTCGGCTTTACAGCCAGGTCAAGTATACCTTCTTGCCGTTTCGCGCGCAACGTAGCTACTACACTACCTTAAGCGCTCGCCCACGTTGTGAGACGACAATATAGAGCCTTAGGTCTGTCGAAGACAATGGGTGTCGACCACAACGGGCGCGTGGTCGGACGGCTGCTTGCCTTTGCGGGCGTTGCGGTCGATGAGGGCGAAGGTCACCTGGTCAGCCAACGATCGAGTCGCCAGCACGAGATCGATCCGCATGCCGCGACCGGCGTGAAAGTCGCCGGCACGGTAGTCCCACCACGTGAACAGCTGGGGCGTGTCGGGATAGCAGGCTCGGAAGACGTCGGTCAGCCCGAAACCGACCACTTCCCCGAGAGCGTCGCGCTCCTCTTTTGTCACGTGGGTCGATCCGACGAAAAAGGCGGGGTCGAAGACGTCGATGTCGGCAGGGGCAACGTTGAAATCTCCGCAGACGACCACCGCGTCCTTCGGGTCGCAGGTCGCATCGAGGTGACGGCGCAGCTCGTGAAGGAACGTGAGCTTGGCCCGGAAATGCTCGCTCTCGACCGCTCGCCCGTTCGGCACGTAGACGCTCATCACGCGCACTGCTCCGCAGGTGGCGCTGATCAAGCGGCACTCGGCGTCATCCGTGTTCCCGCCTTGGCCGGCAAAGCCGCGCTCGACGTCTGTGAGCCCGACCCGTGACACTATGGCGACGCCGTTCCAGCGACCGTCACCGTCGGGTGGACGGCCCAACACGCCGAAATGAGCTTGCATCTGAAAGCTTTTCCGAGTGGGACTGTGCCCCACTTTGCGGAACAGCAGAGTCCGTGGGCGTCGTCCTTTCACTTCCCACGATGGCCGCGAATGGCGCACAACGCGGCTGGCATCGCCGGTAGGGTTCCGCTCGTCTACCTGCTCGACTCCCTCGCCGCCCTGGCCTGGGCGAGCATGTTGTCCATGGATGCTGCGGCCTGCTCGCGCTGCCCTGGCAGAAGGTGAGCATAGGTATCGGCCGTGATCCGGATGGAGGAGTGTCCGAGCCATTTCGAGACGACCTCTAGGGGTACGCCCTGGGCGAGCAACTGCGACGTGTTCGTATGCCGCGCGTCATGCGGGTGCCACGGCTTCCCTGGAGTCCCATCGATGTTCTTCGGCGGGTCCCCAAGTGCCTTAGTCGCAACCCGACGAAACGTAGAGTAGAACCGGCTCGGATCGCAGGGCGTGCCAACCCTTGAGACGAACACCAGCCCCGGGCCAGCCCCGATCGGTCGCACCGTCGCACTTGCCTGGTGCTCTTGGTGGGCTCGCAGAGCGTCGGCCACGAACGCGGGAAGGGGCAGCACACGCTGACTGGATGCTGTCTTGACATCGCCCAAGACGGCTCGGCCGGCGCTTAGCTTGAGAGCCTGGCGCACTGTGACGGTGCCGGGCGTGCTCTTGAGGTCTAGGTCTGACCACCTCAGCCCGAGCACCTCACCACGGCGCAAGCCGACCAGGAGCATGAGGCCGAATGCCGCCTCGAACCGGTGTCCCTCGACGGCCTTCAGCAAGGTGAGCACCTGATCCTCTGACAACGTACGGTCGGCAGGCCGGGCAGCCCGTGGACCCTTCGTTACTGCCGCGACGTTGCGGTCCACTATCTCACGTTGAACCGCGTACTTGAGGATCTGCACCAGTAGGGAACGGATCCGCCGCACCGTGGTCGGACTGTAACCCGCGTCGATGCTGTCCGAAATCAGGCGGTCGACGTCGCCCACCGTGAGAGCAGCAACCTTCTTCCGCCCGAGCGGTTCCAAGATATGCAACCGTGCGACGGAGTCGTAGTTGTAGAGCGTGGTCGCTGACACTTGGTGGCGAAGGTAATCCTTCATCCACCGGTTAAAGAGCTCCGTCATGGTGATGTTGCTGTCAGAGGGTGGGAGCCCCTTCGCTATGCGCGTTTTTGCCTCGTTACGCTTGTCCTGCGCCTCTTTCGCAGTCCAGCCGTAGAACACCTTGCGCCGGCCATCGGCAAGGGTAAGAGCTGCAACCCATCGGCCGTCACTCGTGCGCTGGTAGATGGAGCCTTCCCCGTTCAGGCGCGTCATCGGATGGCCTGCCCGAACTTTTCGAGGGTCAGCCTGCCGCTGGTGATGTTGCACTGCCCTGACACGGCCATAACCGCCTCGTCCATAGTAGTGGCCCGTCTTTTCCCTGCCCGGTTGCTACATTTCCAGCTACAGTATATAGCGTTCAAACCGAAAAAACAACCACTACATGCGAAAAAGACTTTAAAGGTATCTTACGCGAGGGGCAAGTGGGCATGCCGCCGGCATCCTGATGCCGCAGGCTTGCGACAGAGCCATCGTGCAACGCGCCATGGCGACTTCGCCAGGCGTTGTGAGGCGGGCTTCGGCGTGGTCGAAATGGTGATCGCGGTGGCCGTGCTCCTCATCGTCACACTGCCGATCGTCCACATCGTCCTCGAGACGGAAGCCGGCTCGGACGCTCTGCATTTCCGTGCCGAGGCAGCCGACCTCGCGACCCAGACGCTCGAGACCGTCGAGTACCAAACGGCAAACGGTGTGAACCCGACGTCTGGCGTTACGACCAGCACCCAGTACTCCGGTAACGACGCCTTCAAAGTCTCCCTCGACTCCCTGCTCGTGGCAGGAACTGGGGCGGACCAGAGCATCTGCGCCGTCCAGCCGGGACAGCTATCCAGCCAGATCTGGACCGAGAAGGCGACGGTGACCTGGGGCACTGGATCCCAAAAGGGCACGCTTGTCGAGACCACACTCGTCTCCCCGGCAGAGGTCGATCTAGCGGACACCGACGCCGCAGAGATCGCCGTGCCGGTCTATAACGCGGACGACGCGACGTACGAGACTGGAACCCCGATCAGTATCACAGTCAATGGTTCCACGCCATCCGGAACCGTCCCGAGCAACGAGACTTACAACGAATCCGCCAACACCAGCGGGACTGGATGCGCAGTGTTCCCTAATCTGTACGCCGGTAGCGGGGAAACGTACACGATCACCGTCTCGCCTCCCCCTGGCTGGGTCGACCCAAACGAGAACCTCTACAACTCGCTGGTAACAAGCTTTCAATTCCGTACAGGTCTAACGGTACAGCCCAATCAGGTAGAACTCGCCACGAATCCCAATCTCATCCTGACGCCGGCCGCGACGATGGCCGTGAACTTTCAGACGGTGTCCTTCGCGGCCCCCGTCGTGGTCCCTAATGTGAGCACTACCAGCGGCAGCACTTCGGTAACCGTCGCCTCGGGAAGCTTCTCTGGCGTAACGGCCAGCAATCCCGGCATGCTCGTCTCGGGCGCTGGCATCGCTTCCGGCACGACAGTTGCGAGCTATAGCTCTGGCAGCAACACGCTAACCCTGTCAGCGGCTGCTACGGCGACCGGGACTGTGTCGCTCACCTTCAATGCGACTTCGAGCGCGGCCGCTGCGCCTGACCTCCCGATCACGGTGAGCAGCTCGAACCTGCAGTGCAACGTGCCGGCAGCCAATGAGTGCGTGCTAGGGAACCTGACGGGCACCGGGACCGCCTTCTTCAGCTCGACGTCGACGCAGACTGCATACCTTTTCGCCACCACATTGGCAACGACATACTCGGCTTGGGCTGGCGACCAGGTCGACAGCGACCCCGGTACCTATGTTCCCGCGGGCTACGGCACGACCTTCCAGGCCGTATCGACCGTGTCGGGGAGCCCCGTGACAGGCACTGCGACCGCCGGGACGGTTACTCTCCCGGTCTACCCGCTGACGCTCACGGTTACTTCGGGGACGGCCACGGGATTCACAGCGACCGACGTCGACACGATGACACTCAACGGCGATTCCGGAACGTTTACGACGGGTCTCCCACTCGGTCAGTTCCAGCTCCTGGCGAGCAAATCCGGTACCAACGAGACGGTCAGTCCGGCTGCCGTCTGGATCACGCCGACGGGAGTGTGCACGTACTCATCGTTGTCAGCCATCGGGGCTAGCCCCTGCAGTCCGCCTTCGACCTCCGCCATCTCGGTGACCGTCTCATGAAAGCTCGCCTGCAAGCAGCTCGTGGTCGCCTCACAGCGGGAAAAAGGTCGCCAGCTCGTTGCCTTCAACGAGCCCGACCACGACGTGACCAGGACCACGGCTTCACCATTGTCGAAACGGTCGTCACCCTGCTGATCATGTCGGTCGTCGTCGCACTCGTTTTCAGCTTCATGACCAACCTGCTCCGGCAAAGCACTGACGTCCAAGACACGATGTCGGGAGTGCAGCAGGACCAGACTGCCGGCGAGGGCCTGCTGCAGTACCTTCACGCTGCAATCGTGGTCCTGCCCGGCTCAAACGCCACGACGCTCGACGCGAGCATCCTCGACGGTGTCTCGAGCGGCACTCCCCAGACGGCGACGTTCCAGGCAGAGTACATCCCCCCCACCGGTTCCCAAGTTGACGCCACCTTCCAGACCTCGCTGGCTCCCAACGGCGGATATTGTCCCGTTCCACCTGCTGCACCGAATCCAGCATGCCGAAGCATCAATGATTACGACGTCTGCGCGTTGAATACGGTGGTGCCTCCTTGTTCGAATGGCACTCCACAGACGACGGTCTTCACTTATTACATGACCAACAGCACTACGACAACGACTACTGGAAACTGCCCGGCACCTTTCGTCTGTACGACGACGCCGTCTGATGCGGAGCTGAGCGATGTCGTTGCCGTGGCCATCGATGTGACCTTCCTCTCGGGTCCGCACGTACCGAAGGTGGGCTTCGAGGCGGTTCGTCCCACAACCTTCCAAACGGCCGTCTACCTCCAGAACGCCTCGGGTGCCCCTGCCCCTACCTCGACGGTCTCGATCAGCACAAGTGGGACGAAGGCATTCGGTTCACCACTCACCCTGACAGCGACGGTAAGCCCGACGCCTGACGGAGGGTACGTGACCTTCAGCGTGACCTACGACGGTACCGCGTACTGCACGTCTCCGGTCGACGTGAATACCACGAATGGAACCGCCGCCTGCACTTTTACCCCGCCGGTGGGCGGCACTTACGAGGCAAGCGCCACCTTCTCAGGCTCGTTCTCCGGCTCCAGTGATTTCCAAGCCTCGACCTCGGCTCAAACAGCGATCGTCATCCCTATACAGACCTACACAAACGTTGGTGTCACGAGTGGGACGAGTGGGCAACTCCCGATTACGGCGACGGTGACCGCCCAGGACAGTTCGACGCCCACAGGCAACGTCAGTTTTACGGTGACTACAACGACAGGGACAAAATGTCTTGCTCCTAGCGGCTGCACCCAGCAGGAAACCCTAATCTCCGGTCAGGCGTCCTGGACTGTCAGCGGTCTCTCCAACTCGAGCACCTACTCCGTCACGGCGAACTTCTCGGACCCCACCGAGACCTACGCCGCGTCAACAGGCACCGGGTCAGGCAAGCCGTGACGTCGATAACCGCCACCTGGTGTCATGTCCGCCCTCGGGCTCTTGGCGCCGTGTGTGGCCGCCTCCGGCGTCACCTACAGCACCGGGACGACTCCGGCCAGACCCTGGTGATCGTCGTGGTGCTCCTAGCACTCCTCGTGCTGCTCGCACCGCTCATGGCGAGGCAGGTGATCGGTGACGCCCCGTTGTTCAACACCTCGACGAACAAACACGCTGCGCTTGCTGCTGCCGAAGCGGGTATCCAGTGGTATCGCGACAACCTGGACTCGCATTCGGCCTATTTCAACTACCCGGCGTCCAGCGACCCAGCTCTCTCGGGATATTGCGGGGCGGGCCTTTCCTCGACGTGTGATCTTGGCGGCACCAATCCACCGGAGGCCTTCCACTACTCTCCCGTCTCATACCTGACAAGCACGACCGGCGTTGAAGCCGGTACTTTGGTGCTCACTGTCACCGGCCGGGCGGGCGTACCCGGGGATTATGCCTACGTCTATGCAGAGGCGACCTTCACGCCGGAGTCAGTTCTCGACGACGCCTATTATTCCAACTACGAAGTGCTCGATCCGAACTCACTGACAGTCCAGGGGATCAACGTAACCCTGCAAACGCCTCCGGGCGGCACTGGGAACTCTAATCCCGAGACGCAGACCTTCATCTCCTACACCTACACCAACGGCAGCACGAGCACGACGACACCCTCCGAGTCGGTGTGGCAAGCGGTCTGCCAGTATGACACCTACAGCCCGAACACCTTCATCGACACGCTTGGACTGACAATTAACGGCACCACCTATTCGCCGAGCCATCCGTACTACGGCCCGTACCAGGAAATCCTCTCTACAAGATCGGGGGCTGACCCCAGTTTCAGCTTCGAGATCAACAAAGGTGGTGCGCTCGTCACCTCGGGCAGCTCGACGGCCGAGACGGAAGTGACGGTACCGCAATTGCCCTGTGAGGTTCCCTACGACTTCGTCAACGGTGAGACGTTCAATGGCCTCGTTTACACGAACGACCAGCTCCACGTGTGCGGTTCGCCTGCCTTTGAAGGTTCGCCAGTGTCACTCACGTCCGGTGCGCCTCCGGACGATCCCTACGTCTGGCAAGTGCCCGGGTCCATACCAGTTACGGCCGCGAACCAGGCTGAATATGACGATCTGCCTATCGGCGACTATGTTCCCGCGGGCTACACGGTGGACACCGTTAACTGCAACGGCACAGGCGATACTCCGACTCTCAACCACGGGGTCGCTCTCAACGGCCAGCAGAGCCTGCCCAGTTTGAACACCGCGCTCGCTCAGCTTGGGACCGCCAGCCCGCCCGCTGGAACGGTCGGGACAGGCTGCACTTATAGCGGGCCCACCATGATCGAGCTCGTCACCTCGGGCACTACGACGCACATGGACGTGTGGAGTCCACTTTCGACGAACAAGACCAACCCGCCCACGACGTCTGCATGCTCGAACGGTTCTACGTTCTCGCCAAGCAATCCCTTCATCCAGGGTATCGCGTTGCCGAGTGACGGCGTGGTCTACGTGCAAAGCTGTGGTGGGTGCAGTTGGCCCACCAGTTACAGCGACGGCTCGACGCCATGCCCCAACCCGTATCAGTCGGCTCAGCAGGCAGACAGCACTTGGTGCTTGGAGGGTGACGCCTACATCGAGGGTGAGCTGAGCGGCCAGCTCACAGTGGCATCGGCTGACAACATCATCATCACGCGGAACTTGACCTACCAGTGCGCCGACGGCAGTGGCGTAGCATCAGCGACGGACCCGTCGTCAGTGCCGGGATGCACGACCGAAACAGCTCCCGACATCCTTGGGCTGTCAGCGAAGGACGACATCGTCGTCTCTCACAACAACCCAAGTACTGGGAGCTGTAGCTACGACGGCACCGGCGCTCCTCCAAACGGTGCGAATCTGAATGAGCCGGCTGGGGTCTGGCCAACACTATGCGACCCGACCAACATCATCGTTGACGCGGCAATCTTTGCCCTGAACGGCTCGTTCGGCACCGAGAACTGGAACGATGGCCCGTACTCGCAATATGTCAACCTCAACGGGACGGACTTGAGCGAATACCGGGGCCCCTTCGGCATTGAGGGGACCGATGGTTACGACAAGAACTTCAGCTACGATACGCGACTGTCGTACGTATCACCCCCATACGCTATACCAGGGGCCGTTCCAATTTGGATAGTCGACAACTACGTCGTCTGTTCGAGTTCTTCCTGTCCCTCGATTCCCTGAAAAGAGGACTCTTCCCTCCTCGTCAAGCGAGGCGACACCACTCTGAACGCCTCTGACCTATGTGTGCAGTCCTTTCCGGAGCCTCTTTTTGCGGTGCCAGAGCCAAGGTGGCCAGGACCCTACGATCAAGGACAAGTACATCGCGGCCGGCTGAGCGGTTGTGAGGCCCAATGAGCCAGCGGCATCGAAACCCCCCTCAGTGGACGGGCAGCCCCCATAGCGGGAACCGGCGTTCGAGTTCGGACTCCATCGCTTCCTGCCCAAGGGTTCCTTGAACTGGCTGATCACTTCGTTCCTCGTCAAGTAGGTCCGCCTTGGGCCGGGGTTGCTCTCAGTACCGCCTAAGCGCTGGCCGTTCTTGCGAATTTGGGGTTGATCGCGCGGCGAGAGCTGCCGATATAGCAAGTGTGACTTCGGTCCAGCCGATGAGTCGTTGCTGCCTGCGTCGTGGCCTGGCGAAGAGGACGCGAGCGCGTTTGAGCGACATGCGTTCTCGTTCCCCCCGCCCGTACCGTGGAAACGACGACCAGGGATTCAGCCTGATCGAGGTGCTGGTCGCGCTGACACTTATCGCCGTAATCTTCGTGGCCGCGGACAGGGGTGCGATCGAGGGCCTGTCTGCAGCCGCCTTGGTCAAGGAGCGTTCGGTCGCCAGCGGCTTGATGACGTCCGCGATGGCGGAGGCCATCGCGCTCCCGTTCTCCGACCTCGAGAACGGTCTGAACCCCACTACCGACACCTCGTTCGCGACCGATCCCAACATCGTGGCTTCCGGCTCCACGAACTGTTCAGCGACACCTCCGACGAGTGGTTACGAGCTCAAGCTCAAGGGTTCCGTCGTACCGACGTCGACCTCGACCATCCCGGTGTGCAACACGAAGACCTCCGACGCGCCCCTGGTCCCCCACGTCTCTACCGTCCTCGAGGGCATCAACTACAACGTGTACGCGTACCCGACCACGAGCACTTCTGCTCCTGGTCTCGTCACCGTGGTCGTCGTTGTGACATGGAAGTCACCGACCGGAAACGCACAGCAGGTCGTCGGCGAAGACGGAGTCGCGGCACCGTGAGCGGACAGTCAACTGCTCTGCGGAGGACGACTCGTGACGGTCGCCGCGCCATGAGACGCCGAGCCAGGAGCGACTCGAGCGGCTTCACACTCGTCGAGCTCGTGGTCGCGATGGCGCTCACCTTGGTCGTCGTGGCGCTTCTTCCGAGGATCCTCGAGACGACGATGACAGCGACCTCGAGTGCCCAGGGTACGGCGACGGGGGCGGCTCAGGCTGAGCTCGCCATCCAGAACCTGGATGCCCAAGTCGCCTCGGCCAGCCAGGTGTGCCTGCCTACACAGCTCACGGACCCGACGAGTGGGACTCCGGTAACGGTTACGTCCGGGTTCGCGCTGAGAGTCGAACAGGTGGAGTCTGCGACCACTGACCAGTGGGAGCAGTGGGAGGTCAACACGAGCTCGGGTCTCCTGCAGGAGGAGAGGTACACGCCTCAGCAGGCTGGAGGCGGATGGGTCACGGTCGCCAAGACCATCTACAACTCGACGGTCGTGCCGTTCACCGAGCCGAGTGTCACTGCGGGCTCGCCCCAGGAGGTGCTGATCGACCTCCAGGTGAGCGAACGACCGGGCCGCCTGTCCCAGAAACTCGAGATCAAGTCAGCCGTCTCGGCTTTCAGCACGCCCTATACCTTGTCGCCCACTCCGCTTTGTTCGAGTACGAGTGCCGAGCCAACGAGTTGAGGAGTTGAGCATGCACCAGCGTGTCCACCGATTGGAGCGGCAGACCGATGACAAGGGCCAAGCGATGGTCCTCGTGCTCGTCATCTCCGCGATGCTCGTCGCGAGCCTGGTGATGACCCTGGCGTCAGCCCGGGCGGGTATCAGCCAGTCGATCGGTTTCAAGGCCGGTTTTCAAGGAGAGATGGCGGCACAGACCGGACTGGCTACGGAGCTGACGGCGATGCGCAACGCCTCGAGCTACAGTACCCTACCCTGCAGCCTCACGGGCTCGCTCGGCGTGACCGGTGCCACCTCCACTTACACGACCACGGTTGCCTACTCGGCGAACGGCACGGCGCTCACCTGCACTGGTTCCGGTTCCACGCTCGGGGGGAGTACCGCCCCGACGAACGCCACTTTGACATCTACGGGCAAAGCGCCCTACGGGTCCACGGCGGTCATGAAGGAGGACGTCACCATCGCGGTGAGCGCTTCGAGCGGGCCGGCGCTCGGTTACGCGATCTTCACCTCCAACGATCTTGATCTGGAGAACGCCGCGGTGCTGAGTACCGGGACCTCAGTTCCGAACATCTACGCCGGCGCACAGCTCACCTGTGCGAACGGGACCACCAGCACAGGCAGCGTGATCACCTACGATTCGGTCGACCTCACAGGTAGCTGCAGCTTCTCGGGAAGCCTGACCTCGGCTAGCTATGTGGAGATGGGAAACAGCGCTGGCGTCGCGGGCAACGTCGTCTCGTACGGAGGGAACTCCACGTGTGCCGGAATCTGCCTGAGCGGATCTGCCACCATCGGCGGGACAGCGACTGAGTACGCCGGGAACATTGCGGTGCCCAACGGAACGATCACTGGTAACGCGTACGCATCGGGCACCATCTCCGTTTCGGGCGGAGGCAAGATCAAAGGAACACAGACTCCGAACGACACCTCGCTGTCGGGAACGATGCCCGCGGCGGACACTTTCCCGTCGCTCCAACTGCCCACGACGGGCTGGAACATAGTGTCCATTCCGAACTCCTCGTATACATGCGCGCAGTACTTCCAAAGCATCAACAACGAAGCAAGTGGCACTACGGTGGCCAACCCTGACCCGTTCCAGAGCGCGCTCGAGGACCAAGTCGAGAGGACTGTGTACGAGGCGCCGACGTGCTCGGTCACCTATTCGAACGCCCAGGTCTTCGCGCTCAACCCTTCCCCTGCCGGCGACGCCATTCTCGACGTCGCGAGTTTGACCTTCAACAACTCCAACACCTTTTGCGAGGAGTCTGCGACCAACTCCGGCACGTGCTCGTCAGCTACGACGCCCGGCCCGAATCTCACGTTGTTCGCGGGTCCGACGCCGCCCGCCCCGCCGACGTCGCCAACATGCAGCACCTCGACCGTTGACGCGACGTTCAACAACTCCAGCGACTTCGAGCCCAACGTTGCCGTGCTGGTTTACTCCCTCGGAGAGGTGGACTACGCAAATGCTCCGTCGATGACGGGACAGATTCTTGCGTGCGGTGGGCTGACGGGGACCAACGCGTTCGCGCTCACGTTCAACCCGGCCGCTTCCACCGAAGTGTTCGGGTCGTCCGGTTCGGCGCTGACCGTGACGATCAAGGACAAGTACATTGCGGCCGGCTGAGCAGCCAGGACCGATTGACGAGCGACTTCGGCCGCAGTGAGTCAGCCGCAGTGAGTCGCCGGCCCAGTGAGCCGGTGGCGACGCAAGCCCCCCGTCAGTGGACGGGCAGCCCCCAAAGCGGGAACCAGCGCTCGAGGTCGCTCTCCATCGCGAGGTCGGTGGACAGCGTCACGTTCAGCAACCGTTCGCGGTCCGAGTCGCGCTTCTCGCCGGCCGGGAGCGGCACGAACGGGTAGAAGGTGCCTCGCTTGTACAGGTAGACGAGGTAGGTGCCTGCCACAACCGGCGCCCCCGTGGCAGCGGCGGGATCGGCTGCTCCGCCCGCTATAGGCGCGAAGCTGAAGACCGAGCAGAGCAGTTGCGGTCCCCAGCCGTGCTCCTCGAGCGTCGTGTTGACGACGTGGACCTCGTTGATGAGATCCCCGAAGTCGTCGTTTGCGATCACGACCCACCGGTAGCCATAGGAGTCGGACTCCTCGTGGACCTTGGCCTTGTCGCCGAGGTCGAGCAGCTGCTCTACCTCCGTAGCCGTCTCGGCGAACTGCTGTCCAGTCGCCGGCTTGAAGCAAACTCCGGCCTGTCCGGTGGGGCGCAGCCCCATCGAGGCCTCGAGGGTTATCTGAGCACCGGGAAGCCCGAAGAGATGGTCGAGGTCGGGTTGGGCGGGTTTCGTCCGGCCCAACAGCACGTCGAACAGCTTCACGCAGCGTGCCCCATCTGCGCTTCGAGTTTGGTCAGCTGCGCCAGGCGGCGCTCGAGGGTGGGGTGGGTCGAGAACAGCGTGGAAATGCTGACGCCCCTTGTCAGCGCGGGGGCGAAGAAGAAGGCGTTGAAGTGCTCGGCGGAGCGGAGATCGCGCGTCGGGACACGTGACATCTCTCCTGTCACTTTGACCAGCGCCTGGGCGAGCAGGCGTGGCTGGCCGATGAGGATCGCTCCTGAGCGGTCAGCTGCCAGCTCCCGGTAGCGCGACAGGGTTCGGATGAGGACGAAGCTGATCGCGTAGATGAGCGCCGAGAACAAGAGCATGCCCATCTCGATGATGACCAGCTGCCCGCCGCCGCCAACGCCGCCACCACCTCGACCCCTGTTGCCCCCGCCGCCGAAACCGCCGAACAGCCCCGCATAAGCGAGCACGCGGGTGAGCAAGCCGGCCATGATCCCGAGAAAGCTGGCGATGGTCATCACGGCGACGTCGCGGTGCGCGACGTGCGAGAGCTCGTGGGCCAGCACGGCCTCGAGCTCGGGCTCGTCGAGACGGCGCAGGATGCCTGTCGTGACGCAGACGACGGCGTGCTTTTGGTCACGGCCGGTGGCGAAGGCGTTGGGCATGTCGACGTCCGCGATGGCCACCTGGGGCTTGGGCATGTCGGCCATGGCGCACAGCCTGTCGACCACGCCGTGCAGCTGAGGCGCCTGTTCGCGCGTGACGATCTTGCCCTTCATCGAGTACAACGCGATCCGGTCGGAATAGAAGTACTGGACGAAGAGCAGCGCGAACGCGATGACGAGGATGAAGGCGAGCTTGATCCCGACGAGGAAGAGCACCGTGACGAAGACGGCGTAAAGCAGCCCCAACAGGAATACCGTCAACAGCATGCGGGCGGTGAGCCCGCGATCTGCGGGAAAACGTGTGCGGGTTGACAACTGACTCAGGACTCCCTGGCTTCCTCTGATGCGAGTAGCTCGCGAAGCTCGTCCAAGGACGCGTTCTCGGGTGGGACCGTCAGATCGGACGGCACGAAACGATCTGCCGATACGGGAGTTCCCTCCGAGCGGACCTTGCCGACCAACCGGTTGAGCACGTCATGGAACCTCGGCTCGTCACCTGCGTCGAGGGCCGCCACGAGTTGCCGGTCGAGATCCTCGAGCGAGGCGATCTGGCTCTGGTCGACCTCGAACTGGCCCTCCGTGAGGATGCGCACGATCATGACGCACTTCCCGCGTCCAGGCTGAACGGGTCCGCGGGGGCCGTCGGTGTTGCGGCTGTCAGTGCCGCGGCGGTCGGTGCTCCCGTAGCCGGCGCCCCGGCGTGGGGCTGCTCGGGCACGACCTCACCGTCGACGGGCTCTTCGGAGGCTTCCGCGGCGTCCGTCTTGGCGGCGCCGAGCTCACCGCTCGGCGCGACCGCCGGCGCGTTGAGCTCGCTCTTCAGCTGGGCGAGCTGGAGCTCCACCTGACCGGAGGCCGCTCCCTTGTCGAGCTCGGCCTGGAGGGGATCGCTCGACCCGGACATGTCCGTGAGGGTTCCCGAGGCGAGGAGCTCGTCGACCGCGCCGGCGCGTGCCTGCATCTGGGCGATCTTGTCCTGGGCCCGTTGCATGGCGAGGCCTGTGTCGCTCATGGACTCGGAGATTCCCGAGACCGCCTCACCGATTTTCGTCTGCGCCTGAGCGGCTGTGTAAGAGGCCTTCAGGGTCTCCTTCTGGGTACGGAAGGCCTCGACGCGCGCCTGCAGCTGTTGAGTTGTCGCCTCGAGACGCTCCTGCTGCTGTGCCAACTGCTCGTGCTGGGTCTTCAGACCCTCGAGCTGGGTGGCGATCCCCGCCCTACGGGTGAGAGCCTGGGTGGCCAGGTCCTCGCGGTTTTGCGTGAGCGCTTGGCGTGCTTGGTCCTGCAGCTTGGCGGCTGCCTGCTGTAGCTGCTGAGCCTGCAGCTCGATGCGCTTTTTGGCTGTAGCAACGTCGGCGAGACCCCGCTTGACTTGTTGGAGCTGCTCGATCTGCTTCTCATAGGAGAGATCGAGCGTTTCGCGGGGGTCTTCGGCCTTGTCGAGAACCTTGTTTGCCTTGGCCTGGACGATGTTCGTCAGGCGTTTCATCACACCCATGTGCGCTCCCTTGCTGTCTTAGTTCCAGCATAAAGCCTGGCGGCGCCCTTGACCGCGCCGCCCCGATAGCGTGACCAGCCATGGACGACCAGCTGTGCATCCTGACCGTACACGCTCATCCCGACGACGAGGCCTCCAAGGGAGCGGGGACGATCGCGAAGTATCACGCCGAAGGTGTTCACACCGTTCTGGTGACCTGCACCGGAGGCGAGGAGGGCGACATCTTGAACCCTGCAATGGACACGCCTGAGGTTCGCGCCGACATTGGTGCGATCCGTCTCCGTGAGCTCGAGAAGTCGGCGGAGATCATCGGATACGACGAGGTCGTGCTGCTCGGCTACCGCGACTCGGGGATGGCGGGCACAAAGGCGAACTCCGACCCGCGTGCCTTCGCCGCCCGCCCGTTGAGCGAGCCCGTCGAGCGCCTCGTGGCCGAGATCCGCCGGGTGCGTCCCCAGGTTCTCGTCACTTACGGCGACGATCACGAGCACTACCCTCACCCTGACCACATCCGGGTGCACGAGATCTCGGTGGCGGCCTTCGATGCCTCAGGCGATCCGGATGCCTTCCCGGCAGCGGGGGAGCCCTACCAGGTCCTGAAGATGTACTACTCCGTCTGGTCGCGGGCGCGGATAGTGGCCACGCACGCGAAGTTTCTCGAGCTCGGCCTGGAGTCGCCCTTCGACGAGGAGTGGCTGGCACGTCCGGGCGACGAGGAGAGGATCACGACGTCGATCGACCTGTCGGGCTTCGAGGACATCCGCCGATTGGCGCTGCTCGCCCACGCGACCCAGGTCGACCCGTCCTCGAAGTACTGGTTCGGGCTGCCGCCCGAGGTCATGATGACCATCCACCCCTACGACGACTACATCCTGGCTCGAAGCCTCGTCGACACCGAGCTGCCCGAGGACGATCTGTTCGCAGGGGTGAGGCTTCCGGCAAGCCGGTAGCATCCGCCCGCGGCCCCGATGTAGGCACGCGTAGGCGCTGGAAGTTCCAGCGGCACACCGAGGAGGGACGACATGGCCAAGTGGCTGACTCAGGAGTGGCTCGACGAGGGCAAGAAGCTCGCCGAGGGACAACCGGAGCACCCGGGAGCGTCCGCGAGAGTGCAGTACGTCATCACCGGTGGACCCGAAGGTGACATCCGCTACTACTGGGTGCTCGAGAACGGGCAGCTCCTCGACTCACGGCTCGGTGAGCTCCCTGACGCCGACGTGACCCTCACAGAGAACTACGACGACGCCATGCGTATCCAAAAAGGTGAGCTCGACGCCAATGCCGCCTTCATGCAAGGACGGGTGAAGGTCACCGGCAACATGGCAAAGCTCATGGCGATGCTGCCGATCACGAACTCCGCCGAGTACAAGCAGCTCCAAGCAGAGACCCTGGCGATAACCGAGTTCTGACCGCCGCCGGCGACCGTCGCCGGCGGTGCCTGGCGCGCCAGCACCGCCGCGGGCGCCTTCGGGGCTTGTGGCCGATCGAGCCCACGCTCGCAGGCCCTGGCCCGCCTGCCGTGGTCAATGATCGCGCATGAGCTCCCGGAGCGCCCGGTAGCCGACGAGCTTCACCTGCGCCGCGTCCGCCGCCTCGGCCAGCGCCCTCTCGCTTGTGAGCAACCTGAGATCGGCCGTGCGTTGCGACCAGTCGGGCGCCGCCGCACGCAGCTCGAGAGTGTCGAGGGCCGGTCGCAGGCGTATCTCGGTGACTCCTGGCTCGAGACCTGCGAGCAGCTCGTCGAGGCGCGTTCTGACGCTCGAGTCGTCTGCGTCCGGGGCGACGCGTACCTGTCCGCCCGCCGAGACGACCCGGTCGGGTGAGACGACCCCGCGCTCGGCGGCAAGGGTCCGGAGCGGAAAGCCGGCCACGCGCTCGGCGCCGGCGTCCGGCAAACACAGCGGCAGGTGGAATTCCTCGGCGAGACCCAGGAAGACGTCGAAGAACTCGGGCTTGAGCTGGACGGCGTCGAGGTGAGCATCGAGGTGGCTCACGTCGAAACCCCAGTAGATGGCCCGCTCGAGCTGAGCCCGGCACTCCCGATGCACCTCGTCGAGGTCGGCGTGGTCCCACAGGTCGGCCACCGTACGCGGGAAGCCGCCGTCACCGTCGAGCAGAGACGGTGCGTGCGTGATCGGTCCCCAGCGGTACAGATCGTGCTCGGCGTTGAGCGTCAGGCCCACGCCGACGTCTTCTCCCCGGTACTGAGCCGCGGCGCCTCGGGCCCACGGTGCCGGCACCATCAAGCTCGCGGTCGTGGCCGTCTTGTCGCGCAGAGCTTCATAGATCGCCACGTTCCCGGCGTAGAAGACCCCGAGCTCGGCGCAGCTCAACAGCAGGACGCGGTCACCCGGACGATAGCCAAGTCGCTCAACCAGTGTGGTCACTGCAGCGACGGTAGCCGCAGCGCGCAAGGTGACCAAGCGCGGCCCCTGAATTGGGCCCGGACCGGGCCGGTACTGCCCGCGCGGCTGAGTCGGGTCCCGACGAGGCGTTCGTCAGGCCCCGGGTCCACCGGTGATCGCCCGGTGCAGAGGAACGATGCGTCTTGCCAGTTGGCCGAGCACGATGCCGATCGCAATTCCGCCGGCGACGTCGGAGGCATGGTGGATCTTGGTGTAGATGCGGCTGAGCGCCACCACTGTCGCGAGCAAGTAGTAGACCGGGGCTCGCTTTTCCCCCTCGGCGAGCAGGGTCGCAGCGCAGAATGCCGCGGTCGCGTGGCCGCTCGGGAAGCTCGAGGTGAGGGGCTGGCGAAAGGGCAGCGGGTGTGCGTCCATGGGCCTCGGACGTCTCCGCTTGAACAGTGACTTGAGCCCGATGTTGACGGCGACCGATTCGATCCCGGTCGCAGCGATCGCCCGCAGTCCGGCTCTCGTGTCCCCGGGGCGGCCGCGAAGTATCCGTATCAGGCCGAGCGCGAGCCAGAGCAACCCGAAGTCGCCGAGCGCGGAAGCGGAATAGAAGACGCGGTCCGCGATGCGGTTGCCACGCAGGCGGGCGAAAAGATCGTCGACTCGGGCGTCGAGGGCCTCGATCCGCTCGCGCCGGGCGTCCGAGACGAGCTCGGTGAGCCGGGTCATGAGGCGGGCAGGCGCCCCGGGCCGACGCTCGAGGCTTCCCACGCCGCAGCGGTCAGCACTGGAGAAACGACCGACGCCATCTCGTCGGTGACCAGCGCCGAAGCTGCCAGCGCCGAAGCTGCCAGCGCCGGATCGCCGCCGAAGCAAGGGCAGTACGCCTGAAAGGCGCAGAAACGGCAGAGACTTGACGGGTTGGGCCGGAAGTCGTCTTCTCTGCAGGCCCGCTCGATGGCTGACCACACGCCGAGAGCTCGCTGGCGGGTGCCACGCATCGCCTGGTCCGTAGGAGACGCCGAGACGACAACCCGGTCCCGGAGGTAGAGAAGGCGGACAACCGCCGGTCGTCTTCCCAGCTCGGCTTCGCACATGAGGGCGTACATCTGGACCCCGCTCAAGCGCGACCTCGACTGCTCGGCGCGCGGCGCCCGTCCCGTCTTGTAGTCGACGACGACCAGGCTGCCGTCGTCCAGCTCGTCGAGGCGGTCGATGATGCCGCGCACAGTGACGCCGTCGATATCGGTACTCAGGTTCAGCTCGAGCCCGATCGCGCGGACAGCGTTCGGGTCCTCGAGCTCGAAATAGCGCCCCACGAGCTCGCCCGCGTCGGCTATGAAACCAGCTCTCTCGGCCGCGTCGAGCCCGAGGTTCTCGATCTCGTCGCCTTCGAGCAGCTCCTGCCAGGCGGCATCAAGGCTCGCCAGTGCTGCAGGCCTGCTCCTCGAGCCCGCTGCATGCTCGCTGAACAACAGCTCGAGCGCCCTGTGGACAAGCGTGCCTTTCAAGGCCGCCGCCGAGGGCGGCTCCGGCAGGTGTTCGACGACCGAGAACCGGAACGCGAGCGGGCAGTTCGTGAAGGAGGTGATCTTCGAGGGCGAGAGGGTGCTCGGAAGGGTCAAGTTGGTCACCAGGGGCGCCATTGCAGCCAGGCTACGCCGGGGCTATGTCAAGAGCCCGGATCACCGACTCGGCGACCACGCCGGGGTGCTCGAGAGGCCCGAAATGCCCGAGCCGGGGGAGCACTTCGAGGCGCCCGTTCGAGAGCCGCTCCACCAGCAGCGCGAGGGCGGCCGGGACGAAGCTGTAGCTCTCGGCGCCGCAGGCGATCACGACTGGGCACTCGATGATCGAGAGCCCGGAGAATGCCGGGTGGCGTGAGCCGTTCTCGTAGATCAGTGCCTCGTTCTCACCCCGGCAGCGCAGCCGTACAGTCCCGTCGGGCAGGTCCTCGAAGCCGAACTCGACGTAGGCGGCGAGAGCTTCGGGGTCCAGGACGTCAAGTGGCGGCTTCGACGCGTAGTTGGCATACGCCTCCTCGCGTGAGGCGAATATCTCCCGCCGCTGCCTAGCCCCTCTGGCGAGCGGTTCGGACGGGTCCGGCGAGTGCGGATGCTCGTAGGGGATCACGACGGGCTCGAAGCAGTAGAGGCTCGAGAACGTGCCGGGTCGGGCTTGTTCGGCAAGCAGCAAGGCCGCGCCTCCGCAGGAGTGGCCGAAGCCGACAGGAGCTACGAGCTCGAGGGCATCGACGGTGGTGAGGACGTCGGTCGCGAAACCGAGCCAGTTGAAATCCAGGTTCTCCGGCACGCCGGAGGAGCCCTGCCCACGCAGGTCGGGTGCAACACAGTGGAGACGGCCTCCGAGGCCCGCTGCGAGCGGCCCGAACACTCTGCCGTGGAAGCCGGTCGCGTGGACGAGGACGGCGGGCGGACCGTCACCCCCGAGGTCGTGCAGGGCCAAGGTGACTCCGTCCGGGGTCGTGGCTCGGGTCGACGGCACTGTACGAGCAGGCTATCGGAGGTCTTGGGGGGCGATGGCGCTGAGGGTCGCAAGCGAGCTAGAAAGATTGGGCCGTGCAACATCTCCTCTCGTCCTGGGGCTACCTCGCGCTCGTCCTGCTGACCTTCTCCGAGGCGGCCTGCGTGCCGATCCCGTCCGAGGTGACCCTCGGTTATGCCGGGTACCTGGCTTCCACGGGCAGGCTGGACGTGGCGGTCGTGATCGTCGTCGCCGTCGTCGGGGAGCTGGCCGGTTCCTTCGTGGGCTGGTCGATCGGCCGCTTCGGTGGCCGCCCTCTTGTCGAGAAGCTCGGTCGCTACGTTCTGCTCACCCAGTCGGACCTGGACAGGACCGAGCGTTGGTTTCGCAAACGGGGCGAGCCGGCGGTGTTCGTCGGGCGCGTCCTGCCAGTGGTGCGCACCTTCATATCCATCCCCGCAGGGTTCGCGGAGATGGGTCTCGTGCGTTTCGGCGCGGCCACTTTTGCCGGAAGTGCCATCTGGTGCACGGCGATCGCACTGGTCGGCTACGAGCTCGGCGGCGAGTGGACCAAGATCACCAAGGGGTTCAGCGCCGCGGGTTACATTCTCGTGGCTGCCGCCGTCGTCGTGATCGGCGTCTTCGTCCTTCACCGCCTCTCGGTGGTGCGCCGCGAGCGCGAGGCCGTCCGTCGCTGATCCCGTCCGTCACCGACCCCAGGTGGTCGCAGTCCCCGGGCGGTTGCTGACGCGAGGTGGTAGCAAGCTCAAAGCGTGGTCGCGTGCGCCGGTGTCGTCTGGCGCCCGCGATCACCCTTCGGCACAGTTGGCGAGACATGGGGTCATCCCCTGGAATTGCCGGCACGGGGCCATGTCGTTCAAACTATTGAACAACGAGTTGGAGGTTCGGCGAAGTGCGACAGCCGTCGTCGCTTCTCGACGAGCGCGTCATCCCGCGGCCTTCTGACGAAGTAGAGATCAACGATTGTCAGTCATATCTCACCGATCTATCGGCACACGGTTGAGCGGCTACACTCTGAAAGTCGGAAGTCGGGACATGGCGACTTTCAGAGCCAGTTCGAAATGTAGAGCATTGTCGTGAGGCCTGGCACAACTCGGCCGAGAAAGAGGACACGAGCCAGGAGAGGTCATGAGAGGTGATGAAAGTGTCGTCACACCCGTGCCCGCTAGGTCAGCCGGGCGAGCGTTTGACGTGCTCGAGCTTCTCAGCGAGCGACCAAGTCCGACGTCGACAGGAGCAATCAGCCGGCACTCCGGGATACCTCGCTCGAGTCTTCACTACCTGTTGGTTCTTCTGCGGGATAGGCGGTACGTAACTTATGACCAAGGCAAGCGGGCATGGACACTGGGCCCACGAATAGGGGAACTGTGCAGCGACTCTCCGCTTCTTACTCAAGGACTAGCAGTGCTCAGGGCTTTCGAGTCGGCGCCACACGGTCTGGGCATCCGTGAGATAGCTGCCGCGACCGACCTGCCTCGGCCGGTGGTCGTCAACATCACGGCGATAATGACCGGTCACGGGTTGCTCAAGGCACTACCGGACGGGACTTACTCCCCTGGACTTGAGCTGGTGAGTCTCGCTTCTCGGGTCAGCTGGGCGGACCGGCTGCGCCGGTTGGTCAACCCGCACTTGGTCCGATTGCGGGACGCGAGCGGCGAGACCGCCAATCTCGTGGTTCTCGACGACGACCACGCCATCTACATCGACCAAGTCGAGAGTCGGTACTCGCTGCGCCACAGCGGATGGGTCGGACGGCACATCCCCCTCGAGGGCACGGCAACGGGCATGGCACTCGCGGACGACACAAAGGCCCATGCCGTGACCGACAGCATCGAGGCGGGTGTGACGGCCATAGTTTGTGGTGTGAAGGGTGCCAATACGCCGGCCGCCGTTGGCGTCACGGGCCCGACATGGAGAATGAACGAAGCTGGCGTTCGATGGCTTTCCGCAATGGTCGAGGCCGTCGCAAGAGAGACCAGCGCCGATCTCACGGCAAACTTCTAAGAAGTCCTCGAGGCTCGTCGCGACCGGTTGTCCGATCTCCCGCCCCTGCGTCGCGGATGGGCACGCGTTCGGGATGACGGCCGTCGAGGTGATTTTCATTCGTCCCCGGTGGCGCGAGGCCGGAGGCAGGAGGGAGAGGTCCGGCGGGGTGGCCGGCTGGCCAACCGGCGGGACGACGAACGCACGAACAGGGCCCGGTGGATGCAGCCCGCCCCTGGCTCCAGTTCAACAAGCAGGCACGCCCTCGGCACGATGAACAGGAGCGCTGCAAGAAGTGTTCCGTATTCTGAGTCGGCGGCCGCGAGCTCTGGCAATTCACGACCGTCCTCGTACACTGTGACCTATCGACGGCTCAACGTCCGCTGGTTGGCAGTTTCACCAGTGAACGCAAGCGATAGGGGAATCTATGGCTGGGTACTATGCCAGGAATCTCTCCGCTGAGTTGCTCGAGCGCTGCTATGAGATAGCGCCGCCGCGCGTACAGCAGTACCTGCAGGCAGAGATCCAATTCGTGGTCGACCGGCTCCCAGGCGACGCGATCGTGCTGGATATCGGCTGTGGATACGGGCGAGCCATGGTTCATTTCGCTGCGTCGGCGGCCTTTGTGGTGGGGATCGACACCTCGCGTCCCAGCCTTCGTTACGCGCGCAGGCTGCTGGACGCGACCCCCAACTGTTTGTTGGCGTGCATGAGTGCAGGACGTATCGACTTCGTGGACGGATCGTTCGACGCCGTCGTCTGCATACAGAACGGTCTGTCCGCGTTCCATATCGACCGAGAGAGGATCGTCAGGGAGGCACTTCGGGTGACTCGACCCGGTGGAACTGCCTACTTCTCGACCTATAGCGATCGCTTCTGGGAGCATCGGCTCGAGTGGTTCGAGCTGCAGGCTTCGGCTGGACTCATTGGTCCTATTGATCGTGAGCGCACCGAGAACGGCCTGATTGTGTGCACCGATGGTTTCGAAGCCACGACCGTGCGTCCCGCGGAATTCCGAGAGCTCGTTGCCCATGCCAACGCTGAACTGGAGGTCGTCGAGGTGGACGAATCAAGCACCTTTTACGTGCTCTCCACTGGTCGAAGACAGTTGAAGGAGCAGCACCGGTCAACCCGCGTGGCGGCACCGTCCGAGGCGACCGCATAGCACAACAACACGAAGGAACGTCGAATCAAGGAGGCGGTGCGTGTGAAGGACACCCAGCAGACCTATACCAGCAGCCTGCAAATCGAGCGTCGCTCGATCGACTACATTCCCGCCTCGGAGCGGCATGGCACACCGAACCGGCTGTTCTTCATCTGGTTCGGGGCCAACATGCAGGTGACTGCAGCCGCGGCCGGGGCAGTCGCCGTTGCCATCGGGCTGTCGTTGCCATGGGCGTTGCTTGCCTTGCTCATCGGCAACCTCTTCGGCGTCACGTTCATGGCCGCTCACTCCGCCCAGGGGCCGACGCTCGGCATCCCCCAGATGATCCAGAGCCGGGCCCAGTTCGGCTTCTACGGCGCGATCGTGCCGCTGGTGCTCGTCCTGTTGATGTACGTCGGCTACTTCGCCGCGAGCGCCATATTGGGCGGGGCTGCCCTGGCCGCCTGGTGGGGCATCAACGCCAAGATCGCCACGGTCCTCGTGTCCCTGGTGTGCGCGGTGCTCGCGATCTACGGCTACCGGATGATCCACCAGTACGAGAAGTGGATCAGCCTGGTGAGCGGCCTCGGCTTCGTGTACCTCACGATCCGGCTGCTCACGCTGCACCACATCTCCAGCGTGTGGCACTCGGGGAGCGTGCCCTACGGCATGTTCCTGCTCGGAGTCACGATCGCCGCCACCTGGCAGATCACCTACGCGCCGTACGTCGCGGACTACAGCCGCTACCTGCCCGAGAACACCAGCAAGGCCGCCACCTTCTGGTGGACGGCCTTGGGCTCGGTTCTCGGCTCGTACTGGCTGATGGCCTTTGGTGCCATCGCCCTCGCCGTGGCGCCCAAGCTGTTCAACGGCGGGAGCGTGAGCTTCTTCATGGGCCTCGGCAACAACCACACCGGTTGGCTGATCGCGCTCATCATCGTCGGCGGCATCATCGCGGCCAACGTGCTGAACCTCTACGGGATGTTCATGTCGGCCACCACGACGATCACCGCGTTACGCCGGATGCAGGTCAACCGCGGGGCCAGAACGGCTTTCATCCTTGTTGCAGCGGCCATCGGCACGGTGATCGCGATCGCCGCGACCTCGAACTTCCTCACCAACTTCGAGAACTTCATCCTCTTTCTGGCCTACTTCCTCATCCCGTGGACGGCGATCAACCTGACCGACTTCTACTTCGTGCGCAAGGGGCACTACGACATCGACTCGATCTTCACTCCGGACGGCATCTACGGCCGGGTCGACTGGCGGACGATGGCGGCCTACATCATCTCGATCGGGGTCGAGGTTCCCTTCATGAACACGACCTTCTACGTCGGTCCGATGGTCTCGCACCTCGGTGGCGGGGACATTTCCTGGATCCTGGGCCTGATCGTGGCCTCCGGCCTCTACTACCTGTTGCACCTCGGGGTCGACGTGATGCCTCGCAAGGCTGGGACGGCTCCCGCGGTCTCTACCACCTCGACAACTGCGGAAGGGACGGTAACGCGATGACCAGTGGACCACGCACCGTACGCGCGCCGCACGGCACCCAGCTCTCGTGCAAGGGCTGGCCGCAGGAAGCCGCGATGCGCATGCTGATGAACAACCTCGACCCCGACATCGCCGAGCACCCCGACGAGCTGATCGTTTACGGGGGCGGTGGGAAAGCCGCCCGTAATTGGGCCTGTTACGACGCGATAATCGCCAGCCTGAAAGAGCTCGGGTCCGAGGAGACCCTGCTCATCCAGTCCGGCAAGCCGGTGGGCGTCTTCCGGACCCACGAGTGGGCGCCGCGGGTCATCATCGCGAACGCCAACCTCGTGCCGCAGTGGGCGACTTGGGAGGAGTTCCGCCGGCTCGACGCCCTGGGGCTGACCATGTACGGCCAGATGACGGCCGGGTCGTGGATCTACATAGGGACCCAGGGAATCCTGCAGGGGACCTACGAGACCTTCGCCGCAGTCGGGGAGAAGCGCTACGGCGGGAGCCTGGCCGGAACGCTGACCTTAACGGCCGGGCTCGGCGGGATGGGAGGCGCCCAGCCCTTGGCCGTGACCATGAACGGGGGCGTCGTGCTTTGCGTCGAGGTCGACCCGTCACGGATCCAGCGGCGCCTGGACACGGGTTATCTCGACGTCGTCGCCGACGGGGTCGACGACGCCCTGCGCCGGGCGATGGAGGCCAAAGCCAGCCGCCAGGCGCTGTCGATCGGCATTCTCGCCAACGCGGCCGATGTCGTGCCGCATCTTCTCGAGATCGGGGCGGAGGTCGACATCGTCACCGACCAGACCTCGGCCCACGACCCGCTGATGTACGTGCCTCAGGGCGTGAGCGTGGACGAGATGCCCGACCTGCGGGTCAAGGACCCGGATGGGCTCATCAAGAGGGCGCGGGAGTCGATGGCGCGCCATGTCGACGCGATGGTCGGCTTCCTCGACGGGGGAGCCGAGGTCTTCGACTACGGCAACTCGATTCGGGCCGAGGCGAAGATCGGCGGCTCAAAACGCGCCTTCGACATCGTCGGGTACATTCCCGCCTACATCCGGCCGCTGTTCTGCGAGGGCAAGGGCCCCTTCCGGTGGGCTGCGCTGTCAGGTGACCCCCGGGACATCGCCGCGACGGACGAGGCGGTGCTCTCGGAGTTCCCGGACAACGAGTCGCTCGGCCGGTGGATCAAGCTGGCGGGCGAACGGGTGCACTTCCAGGGGCTGCCGGCGCGGATCTGCTGGCTCGGCTACGGGGAGCGTGACCGGCTGGGACTGCGTTTCAACGACATGGTCGCCAGCGGCAAGCTCGAAGCGCCGATCGTCATCGGACGCGACCACCTCGACTGTGGATCGGTCGCCTCGCCCTACCGGGAGACCGAGGCGATGCGGGACGGCTCGGACGCGATCGCCGACTGGCCGCTGCTGAACGCGCTGTTGAACACTTCGTCCGGCGCCACCTGGGTGTCGATCCACCACGGTGGTGGGGTCGGGATCGGCCGCTCCATCCATGCCGGGCAGGTGACGGTCGCCGACGGAACGGCGCTCGCCGCCCAAAAGCTCGAGCGGGTGCTCACCAACGACCCGGGAAGTGGCGTTGTGCGGCACGTCGACGCCGGCTATTTCGAGGCCGAGCAGGTTGCCGCGGCTCGCGGGCTGCGAATCCCGATGCTCGCTCAGGCCGGCACGGAGGCGACGACGTGAAGCTCACCGAGCGGGACTCCGAAATGCTCGACGGGGTCTACGGCGAAGGCGTCGCCTTGGCCATGAGGGTCCTTGTCGCCATCGGCCGGGCGTTCGACGCCGAGCAGATGTGTGACATCTCCCGGGCGCACGTCGCCTTGAGCAACCAGGACGCGGACATCTGGTTCGCGGAGAAGCTGGTGGCAGGGGGAGCTGTGTGCAGGGTGCCACCGACGGTCAACCCGGGCTTCTGCCTCGAGTTCTTCCGGCACGTGCCCGGTTTGACCCAGGAGGACATGGGAACCATGGAGCGGACCGAGGCCGCGTACCGGGCCCTCGGCGCCCAGCTGACCTACGACTGCACTCCCTACCTGCAGGGCAACGTCCCGCGCTTTGGCGAGGTGACCGCCTACTCGGAGTCCAGCGCCACCCCGTACATGAACTCGGTCTACGGAGCGCGCACCAACCGTGAATCGGCCCAGTCCGCCCTGTGTGCCGCCGTGACCGGCCGGGTGCCGGTCTACGGTCTGCTGCTCGACGAGAACCGCAAGGGCCAGATACACGTGCACGTCGAGCCGAGGATCACCGACGAGTTCGACTACCACCTGCTCGGCTACGCGGTGCCCCGGCTTACCGGCCTGCAGACCGCCTTCATCCCGGTGTTCACCGGCATCCCCGTGAACGTGAGCCCAGAGGCGCTCATGAACTTGGGCGCTGAGCTGAACACGGGGGGAAACGTGCCGATGTACCACATCGTCGGGGTGACCCCCGAGGCACCGACGCTCGAGGCCGCGTTCGGTGGAGACTCGCCCGGCGACACCGTCGTCGTCACGGCGGGCGATCTCGCCGAGGAGCAGCAGATGCTTTCGGCCGACGGCGGTCCCGTCGACTTTGCGTTGCTCGGCTGCCCGCACCTGTCGCTCGACCAGCTCCGGGCGATCGCCGATCGGATCGGCGACCGCCATTTCAAGTCGGAGTTCTGGGTCATGACGTCGTTCCCGGCCAAGGAGCTCGCCCAGCGCATGGGCATCGCCGAGGTGATCGAGAACGCCGGTGGCCGTCTGGTGCCGGACACCTGTATCGACCAGGTGGTCTGGAAGCACCTGGCCGGCAAGAAGGGCGTCACCGACTCGCTGAAGGGCGCCTACTACGCCAAGCGCCGTGACATGGAGTTCGCCTTGCGCTCCGTGGGCGACTGCGTCGAGGCCGCGATCAAGGGAGAGACGTCATGAAGGCCGGGGAAGCCTCCGTCGTCGGTTGCCGGGGCGCGGCCCCCGGCAAAGCGTCCGGTCCGGCCGCCGTGTCCAGCGACGCCATCTGCTTTTACCTTGTGGACCCGGCCACCGGAACCGTCATCGAGCCCGGCCACGCCCTCGAGGGCCGATCCCTCGCCGGCGCCGTCCTCGTCTGCCCGGGCGGCAAGGGGAGCTCGGTGGTCCAGGCGGACGGGCTCTTTCAGCTGTCCAGGGCAGGCACGGCGCCGGCCGCCATCGTGGTGGAGGAGTTCGACACCGTCCTTGTCGCCAGCGCCGTGATCATCGGCGTGCCGCTGGTGCGCTGCAGCGCCGAGGACTTCGCAACGATCCGCGACGGCGACGTGCTGGACGTGGACTCCGACCAAGAAACCGTCACGATCCGGTGACAGTCGCGCCGGTCGTGCACTCGCTGCACAGCGGCGAGGTGGACCTGCCACGGGTGCGCCTGGTGCGCCAGCTGTTCGACGTGCCACCCCCGATCGACGTCGCTGCCCAGCTCAGCCGGCAATGGCGGCGGCTCGCGAGCCACCTGATGCCACCCGCGGGCGCGCGCATCGCGGTGGCCGTCGGCAGCCGCGGTGTCGACGGCCTGCTGCCGGCGGTGCGGGCCGTCGTGGGCGAGTTGCGCTCCTGTGGCTGCGAGCCGTTCATCGTGCCCGCGATGGGCTCGCACGGGGGCGCGACCGCGGCCGGCCAGACCGAGGTTCTGGCTGGCCTGGGCATCACACCCGACGCCGTCGGCGCGCCGATCAGGGCCTGCATGGACGTGGTGCCGATGGGGGCCGTCGGCGACATCCCGCTGTGCATGGACCGTCTTGCCGCCGAATCGGACGGCATCGTTGCCGTCAACCGTGTCAAGCCGCACACGGACTTCGGCGGGCCGATGGGCAGCGGCCTTCTGAAGATGCTGTGCATCGGCTTGGGCAACAAGGAAGGGGCCGACCGGCTGCACCGGGAAGGCGTCGCCCGGGACCTGGGCGAGATCGTGCACGAGGCCGGTGTCGCCGTCCTGCAGCGGGCACCCGTCCTGTTCGGGGTGGCCATCCTGGAGAACCAGCGGCACCGGGCCTGTGACGTGCGACTTGTGCCGGCCCCCGAGATCGAGTCCACGGAGCTGGCCCTCCAGGACGTCGCACGAGGGCTGCTGCCGGGCCTTCCCCTCGACGACGTCGACCTGCTCATCATCGACGAGATGGGCAAGGACATAAGTGGTGCGGGGTTGGACCCGTTCGTCATCGGACGTTCCCTCGGGCCCTGGCAGGTCAAACGGGACCGGCCCCGCGTCACGCGGATCTTCGTGCGCGACCTGACTGCTGCCTCGGAGGGCAACGCCTGCGGTCTCGGCTTCATCGACGTCACTACGCCTCGCCTGATCGAGAAGGTCGACCTCGAGGTGACCGCGGTGAACGCCATCACCGCGTGCTTTCCCGAGGACATGCGACTGCCGCTGACCGTGCCGACCGAGCGCGACGCCATCGCCGCCATGCTCGGCACCCTGCGGCCATTTACTGCTGAGGACCTGCGCCTGGTGCACATCCGCAGCACGCTGGCGGTCGAGAGACTGGTCGTCTCCGAGGGCTGCCTGCCGGAGCTGAGGGACCGGCCCGACGTGCTCGTCGAGGAAGAGCCGCTGTCTCTCGGGTTCGACGAAGACGCCCGACTAGTCTCGCCGTTGTCCGGGTAGCACTACATTCTGGAGGTTTCGCGTGAGCTGGTTCGAATGTGTCCCCAACTTCTCCGAGGGCAGGGACCAGGCCAAGATCGACCGGATCGTTGCGGAGGCGCAAGGCAGACCAGGGGTGGCACTGCTCGACGTCGAGCAGAACGCCGACCACAACCGCTGCGTCGTCACCCTCGTCGGCGAGGGGCCGGCGCTCGTCGACGCGGTACTGCGCATGATGAGCGTGGCGACGACGCTCATCGACCTCAACAGCCACCAGGGCGAGCATCCACGCATGGGTGCCACCGACGTGGTCCCCTTCGTGCCCTTGGGCGAGTCGACAACCGCGCAGGCGGTCGATCTCGCCGTCGCGCTCGGCAACCGGGTCTGGGACGAGCTGCACATACCGGTCTACCTCTACGGCCAGGCCGCTCGGCTGCCGGAGCGCCAGGATCTGGCGAACGTGCGCGCCGGGCAGTTCGAAGGGATCCGGGACACCATCGGGACCGACCCCGCCCGGCGCCCCGATATCGGCGAGCCGCGAGTGCACCCGACGGCGGGGGCGGTGGCCGTCGGTGCGAGGCCCGTGCTCATCGCCTACAACGCCTACCTGACCACCCCTGATGTCGCGGTGGCCAAGCGGGTGGCAAGCGCCGTCCGCGGCCGTGACGGCGGACTCGCCGAGGTGAAGGCGCTCGGCTTCGACATCCGCGAGCAGAAACGGGCACAGGTCTCCATGAACCTGACCGACTACCGACGGACCCCGATCCACCGCGCCGTCGAGGCCGTGCGTCGCGAGGCGGCCCGCTTCGGGGTCGGGGTGGAGGAGACCGAGGTCGTCGGCCTGGTGCCCGAGGACGCCCTGTTCGACGCCGCCGAGTACTACCTGCAGCTCAACAGCTTCGACCGCGGCACCGTCCTCGAGCGCAAGGTGCGGGGCATTCAGTCCTCCGAAGAGTCGCTCGCCCAGTTCACCGCCCGACTGGCCGCGCGCACTCCCACGCCCGGCGGCGGGAGCGCGGCGGCTGCAGCCGGTGCCATGGGCGCCGCCCTCGGCGAGATGGTGCTCGCCTACTCGGCCGGAAGCGACGACCGCACGCTGGACACGCCCCGGGAGCTGTTTGCCGCCGCCCGGAGCCGCTTTCTCGCCTTGGTCGAACAGGACGCGCAGGCCTACGCCGACACCGTCACGACGCGGCGCGCGGCCAAGAGCCAGCCGAGCCCGCAAGCCGAGGAAGCCTGGACCGCTGCCATCCGGCACGCCGCGGACGTGCCTTTGGAGACGGCGCAGCTCGCCTGGAGCTGTGCGACCGAGCTTTCGGCGCGTGGCGACAGGGTCCGGCCGGTCATGAAGAGCGACTGGACCACGGCGCTCGCCATGTTGAACGCGGCGCGCGAGTGTGCTCTCGCCAACGTGGCCATCAACCTCGATGACCTGCGCGAGCGGGGAGTCGACGTCACCGACCTGGAGGCGGCCGCCCGCGAGCTCGGCTAGT
>Ga0326727_10007252_pt1 | contig 29489 bp, 13 predicted proteins | sample MB2enrmetagenome_FD_207643 | JGI IMG/M metagenome (GOLD analysis project Ga0326727, IMG submission 207643) | Lab enriched peat soil microbial communities from McLean, Ithaca, NY, United States - MB29MY | ecosystem: Environmental > Terrestrial > Soil > Wetlands > Peat | place: USA: New York... | reverse complement strand
CAATTCTGTTTCGCCTGATCGGGATAGTAAAAACTGCGCGCGCCGTGCCCGGACACGCCGCTCAACAAGTAAGTGTCATAATGATTTTGGCCGCGGAGAAAATCCTTATAATGGTTCAAATCGCCGGGAATGCTGACCTTGTGGCAGGTCGAACAAAATTCCGCCGTCCGCATGAAGGGTTTGAGGAAAGTTTTCTTGTGAAACTCCGGCTTACCCTTGACCAGTTGCTGGTTGATGTATTGGAGAAACCGGTTGGTGCTGTAGGCAAACGGATAGTGAATTGGTTCGTCAATCGTGTAGTCCGCGTTGCCCCGGGTGCTGTTGATGTGCGTGATCGCGTGGCAAGCCGTGCAGGTGATGCCGGCTTGGGACGTCGGATCATTGACGTCGTCGAAATGGAGATTGTCAAAAGCGCCGCTGAAGAACGGCACGACGTCATGGCAGCCGGCGCACCAGCGCGCGGCTTTGACATTGCCGTCGCGTTTCAAGGATACCAGGCGGGTCTCGCGCACACTGAACAAGTAAGGTTTGTTGTTGAACGAACTGAAGTGGTGAGCGCTGTGAAACCAGTTTTTGTAGGCGTCCTCGTGGCAATTGAGGCAATAACTGTCCATCATCAGGGTCCGCGCCGGAATGAAATTACCCGAGGCCGTCCTGGCCAGCGAAGGCTCAAAGTACTTTTTTCCTTCCACCGAACCGGCCTGGTTTTTGCGCGGGTGGGTTGAATGCAGGAGAACCATGCCCACAGTCAAAGTGCCGGCCACCGCGCCCCATTGCAAACCCGCCTTCCACTTGATGCGCGGCCCCGCCAGCCGATGCAACAGGTAAAGCCAGATCGCCCCCAGGGGAGTGAGGACATGCGCCCAGTAGGCGATGGAGCGCAGCCGCGGGTCTTTGAGGCCGACGTTCTTGAAGCGGAAAATGTCGATGCGCGTGAGCAGCAGCCCGGTGAACAAAACCGCCAATGCGGTGAAAAAGAGAAGGTAACCCACCATGACGGCCCGTCGATTGGGCCGATCATGGGAATTCTTGATGTGAACAATGCCAAAAACAACGATGGGCAAGACGATGGCCAGTCCCAGGCCCAAGTGCGTGCCGAACATCACCATATAAAACCAGTTTTGATACGTGGTGTTCGGGTCGCTCTTCAGCCACTCCAGGAAGGCAATGGCGCTGAGATAAACGGAATTGGCGGCCAGGACGGAGGCGAGGGCGAAAACGAAATAGAGCAGGAGACGGAGCCGCGGGCCGATAGCGGGGACGTATTTCTTTTTGACTGGATCGGCGGTCATGAATCAGAAAACAAAGTCCACCGTGGCCCAGACACTCTCACTGTTCATGTGCGCCGCCGTGATCGACGGCGGCGCTTTGTTTTCGCCGAGATACTGCGCGAATTCGAACATGGCCGTCCAGTATTTGCCGAATTTCCTGGAGACGACCGCGTCGAACTCCTGGCCGTAGTCGCCGTTGCCGTAATCGGCATAATACTTGTGATAGACGAAGCGGACGGGAATCTGATACGGCAACGTGATCTGGGCGTATTGATAGATGTCCCGCAAACCATCGGCAGGGTGGGTCACAAATACTTCCGCCCAACCATTGAACGGATGAGGGCTGGCCAGCGGAGTTTTAAAGCCGACGCGCCCGCCGCCGGCGCCGGTGTTGGCGCCGCTGCCCAGAACTTCATAGCCTGAACCAATGGCCAATGGCTTGTAGCTGGCGCCCAGTTCGAGGTTGTAATAGTCGGCGCTGTAGCGTTGCGAGTCGTTGGCGTATTGATCCTGCCAGGCAAATTCAGCGCGATAGTCCAGCATCACTTTATCAAAAACGGGCGTGGCCCCGGCGAAGTAACCGCCGTAAGTCGCGCAAGAATTGGCGTTGCCGCCGCCATTGTATAAATCCAGCAGATAAGCATAACCGGTAAAGCGGCCATACTCCCAGCCGGAGTAGGAAAGGTTGACCAGATGCGAGTGCGATTTAAAATCCGTGTTGGCCGCGGGCAGACCGGAGACGTCGCCATAGACGCGGTCCACCTCCCAAATGTAGGTGTAGAGAAGATCGAGGTTTTTGATCGGCGCCACTGCCGCCCCGGCCGCCTCGCAGGTCTGCATGTTCTGGCGCCAGCCGGCGTCGCCGACGAAGCGCTGGTTGTCGAGATTGATCTGCTGTTGGCCTACTTTGGCGGAGAAATCCACGCAGTTAGTGGTGCGGTAGCCGAGCCAAACCTGATCCAACCGCGTCAGAGGTGGATCAGCCACCGAGGGCCGTGCCCCTTGGCCGTTGGAAGCGGCGGCATTGTAGTTATGTTCCGGGCCGAGCACGGAGACATTCACGGCTTCCAGCATGCCGTCGAATCCGTAAAGCTGCGCCGTTGTGTAACCAAAACGTGTCCGGATAGTGGGGACGTAGGAGTTCTTGGTAATGCCGGGGATATTATCGGCGTCCACCTGTTCGTAACGGAGGCGCACGTTGAAGTCGAATTTGCCTCGCGCCAACGCGCCGGGAAGCCAGCCATTGAGAAACTTATCCACAAGATTGGTGGCGACAGTGGGCGCCGCCATCCCCCCGTCGGTGGCAGACTCGGCAACCCCGGATGGCTCAGGAGGCGGAGGAATTTGCCCCGTTCCCCCCTGGAGGAACGGTTTGTCTTGCGCCACGAGCGTTCCGGCGCCAGCCGTGATCACGGACCAGACCGTCAATTTCTTTTTCATTGGGCGGGTTAGCGACGCCTATCGTTTTGGTTGAACGGCAAACCGCAGACGCAGACCGACGCAAAACTCATGATTCATCATATCGGATAGCTTTAAATTGTCTTGTGGCGGACAAATAATGCACAGTGGCGGAGAGGAACACACGTTTAATGGGATAAGCGGTTCGGATTTGGGGACAAAAGGTCCGCCGAGGGTCCAGTGTTCCCCGCTGCTGCCGCGGGACAGAGAGGGCTTAATCAATGCCCAATTGCCGCAGCTTATCCCGATAACGCCGGCTCAACGTCAGCTTGGTTCCGCCCTGAAGCGTCAGTTCGTAACCACCGTAAAACAACCGCTTCAGTTCTTCGATGCGCCCAAGATTGACGATGACGGAGCGGCTGATGCGGACAAACTTGTCGGGCGCCAGTCTTGTTTCCAAGCTGGCCAGCGTCTCCCGCAGCAAATGCGATTTCGGACCGACGTGCAACTCCGCATAGTTATCGGCTGAGCTGATCCAGTCCACCTCATCGAGCTTCATCCAGACGATGCGCCCGCCTGACTTTACGGCCAACCGATCGGTCGCTTTGGGCGATTTCAACTCGGCGATCAAAGCGGCCTGCCGTTCGATGATTTCGCGGTCCTCGCGGTGCATCACGCGTTCCATCGCCCGGCGCAGCGCCTGCTGAAAACGCTCGCGATCGAATGGTTTCAACAGGTAATCTACCGCGTGGATTTCGAACGCTCGCAAGGCGAATTTGTCGTGTGCCGTTACGAACACCACGACCGGCGCGCAATCCGTCCCGATCGCCTGCACGACGCCGAAACCGTCTAGTTCGGGGATTTGGATGTCGAGGAAAATGAGATCGGGTTTCGTTTCCTGAATGGTGGACACAGCGCCCTGGCCATCGGCGCATTCGCCAATGATCTCGATGTCCGGCTCGTCGTGGAGCAATTGCCGGAGCCGGCTGCGTGCCAGCTCTTCGTCGTCAACGATGAGGGTGCGAATTCTCATGAGGGTTTGCCTGCGGTTCGAAAAGGGAGGGTCAAGCGGACCAGCAACCCGCCTTCCGGCGCTTGGCCAAGCTCCAAGCCGTGCGCGTCGCCGTAAAGGGTCCGCAACCGCGTCCGCGCGTTGGACAAGCCGACCCCTTCGTGTATCGGTTCGGAGGATGGCAGGCCCGGCCCGTTGTCAGACACTTCCAGGACCAGCGCCCCATTGGCGCGCTGGGCGCGCAGTTCAATCCGTCCGGGTTTGGCGCGCAGTTCAATGCCGTGGCGGATGGCGTTCTCGACCAGCGGTTGCAGGATCAGATTGGGCACCAGGGCGTCGAGGAGTTCCGGCGGGGCCTCGATTCTCACCTTGAGCCGGTCGCCGAAACGGATTTGTTCGATGGCGAGGTAGCGTTGGAGAAGGTCGAACTCCTCGCGCAAGGTCACTTCCTGTGTATCGGAACTTCCCAAGGCGGCCCGCAACAAATCGCTCAGGCGCGCAATCATGCGGTCGGCCCCCTCCACGTCTTGGTGCATGAGCGCGGAGATCGAGTGAAGGCTGTTGAAAAGGAAATGCGGATTCAATTGCATTTGCAGCGCCTGGAGCCTGGCTTGGGCCAGTTGTTTCTCCAATTCCGCGGCGCTCAACTCGCGTTCGCGATATTTGCGGTAGTAGTCAAAAGCGAAACTGACTGCAACAATCACCCAGTATATGACAAGGTTGAAATGCCAGGTCTTTACCAGCAGCGGCCGGAATGCCTCCAAAAAGCTGGCGGCGCCTTGCCAGGTCCCCACCCACGCGCGCAAGACGATGAATGCGAGTGAAAACGCGACGCTGCCGCACCCATGCACGACCGCGCTTTTCAGGCGGCTTCCGGATTCAAACCCAAAGCGCCGCGCCAGCGAGACGACGGGAATGGCCAACAGGGCGAAAACGTACCAATCCCCCAGGGCGAAGCTGACAGCTTGTTTCCAGCTCACATCCAAGTCAGCCTTGGCGCTGGAAATATAGAACTGAAAGGCGAACGACAGGCCGATAAACGTCCAAAAGAGGAATCCCAGCAGCCATCGGATTCCGCGTTTTCGCAGAGTGTCGTTGATGCTCATGTTGCACAACCTGTGGGCGTAGAAACGGCTCGCCGCCATCAACTTGCCATCCGGTCCTGCGCCCTGGTGCCCGTCACCTCAGTTATAAAGCGCCAAAAACTTCCGGCGGTACTCGGACTCCTGTCCAGAGGCACGTTGCCGGAGACGATCGGCCTCAACGGCGCCGTGCTGGAAGCGGCGCTTGGGGAACACCGGCAGGTCCAGACCCGTAATGGCTTTAACCCCGCGCGAGACGATTTCGCCTTTCAGCGCGTAAAGCTTCTCGACCGACATCCCGGTCAGGGCGGCGAATGGAATTCCTTCGGCAACTTCAATGACCTTCGGGCGGGCAAAGGGGCTGAAACCTTCCAAGCCGTAATGCCGGGCCGGGGCATACGTTCGTGAATAACTCCGGCTCAATCCCCCGCTGTAAGTGAGTGAATGCTTGATGCAGCCAACACCCCAACCCTCCTGATAAAGCATCAAATTGTTGATCACACTGCGAACAGTCAATTCCGGGTTTTCTTCAATGGGATAGTCTTTTAAATTTTCATCCCCGCCGTCACCATCAATGAGATGCTTCCACCGGGGATAACGCGCGCGGATGCCGCGGCAAAGCGCCAGGCCCATCGAAGCGCACTCGACATCCAGCGGTTTGTAATCTTCGACCACTCGAAGCGTCTCAGTGATATCCAGCCAGGCGAGGTCGCCTTCGATGGGTTCCAGAAACAGGCCGAGGCCCAGACGTTCCAGAAAGTCGCGCGCCTGCCGCAAGTCCGGCCCCTCGCCCAGACTCAAGGTGAACGCCTTGAGCCGGCTTGGACTCATGCCCAGCCGCCGCAGGACGTGATACGTCACCAGGAAGACGGCCCCGCTGTCAATGCCGCCGGAGAACGCCACCCCGACGGGTTCCATCGGCGGAATTCGCTTCAGCCACTTGGTCACTTCATCCGCCAGCGCGCCGATGTATCTCCGGCCAAGTTCGTCCGGATCCGTCGAAAACGAATTGCGTTCCGGCGTGAAATAGCGAGTGTAAACCGGATCGGGATCCGGACAACCGATGAGATGGAGTTCCACGATATAATGCGCTGGAACCATGCGCGTGTAACTGGGATGAAACTGCTGCTCCAACCCCTCCGCTTTGAGCTGGTTGAAAATGGCATCGATCCGATCGGCTACAATCAGCGCCGGTCCTTCGGCGCGCTTGGCCAAAAAGTAACGCATTGGGCGGTCCAGCGAACGGGCCATGCGGACCATTTTGCCCTCGCGCGCGAGCAATGCAAACGAGCCGTCAATTTCCCGCACCGCGTCGGGTTTGCCGGAGCATATCCGCTGCCGCGCCTCTTCAACGGTCAGGTTGTGTATCCGGTTCAAAGCCGGATCGAGCAGATTCACCACGCGTTCGATATATACATTCATAAGCCGGTTGTTTTCAGATTTTGATGGTTTCCGCGGCCAGCACAAGCCTGAAATGCCGCCAAGCCGGCCGCGGGGCGCATCTCGGGAAGATCTCCTCACCGCGTTTGAATCACAGTCGTTAAGCGATCAATCAACGGAGCCACTTTTTGGGTTGCGCCGCCGGGCCAACAGACTTCGAGATCCTCCACCTGATGATTGTTGCCGAGGCCAATCGTGACCGGGAGTTCGGATTGAGAAAGATAACTGCACGTGGGCATCACCTGCCGCCACAAGGTCCGCCCGCCGACCCGAGCTTTGACCCAGGCGCCGATGGCATCGCGATTGCATTTTGTCCCAACCAGCTTCAACCGGATCCAATGATGCCCCAGATGCTGATCATTGCGCAGCAACAACGGCGGCCCTCCAATTTGGGTGAGCACCACATCAAGGTCCCCGTCGCCATCAATATCGGCAAAGGCGGATCCGCGTCCGACAATGGGTTTAAGCAGGTCGCCGCCACATTTGTCCGGCGGAACCAGGATGAACGCCGGGCGCAGGTTGGCGCCCCGGTTCCAGAACAATTGGGCGGGCTGGCGATACCGCTGGTTCGGTTGGGCGCGGTCGATGTCCGGCTCCAAGTGCCCGTTCGCCGTGAGCACATCGAGCCGGCCGTCGAGGTCATAATCAAAAAAAAAGAGTCCGAACTTCAAAAGATCCTGGCTGGGTTCGCCCAACCCTTCCTTGGTGGCCTCGTCGGCGAACACCAGGTCGTCACGTTGGGCCACATAGAGCGCGTTCATCTCGTTGGCAAAATTCCCAATGGCAATGCCCAGAGTGTTATCGTCCCTGAAACGCGCGGCATCAATTCCCATCGCGCCGCGCACCAGGCCATAGGCGTCGTACGCAATCCCGGAACGCGCGCCGATCTCTTTGAACGTTCCGTTGTGTTCGTTGTGAAACAAGAAGTTCTGCACCGTATCGTTGGCCACAATCAGGTCTATCCAGCCGTCGTTGTCCACGTCCACCGGTTTCACCCCCAGCGCCTTCGCCACGGGCAGACCGGTCACGGGGCTGGTAATTCTGATGCCGGCAGCGGCCGAGACTTCGGTGAAGTGCCCGCCGCCATCGTTGTGATAGAGCCTGCAAAAAGTGCCGGCGAAATTGCGGGGCGGCCCGTAGGCCCGGCCGATCTTGGGCAGCACAAACGTGGCGGCGTGATCAATTTCGGGAGACCATTGGACGTAATTGCAAACGAAAAGATCAAGCTTCCCATCGTTGTCATAGTCCACCCAGGCCGCGCCCGTGCTCCAATCATTGGTTGAGCCGCCCACCCCGGCTTCCTGCGTTACCTCATGGAACTTCCCGTGGCCGTCGTTGTGAAACAAGTGATTGCCGCCGACGGCGGTGATGAACACGTCGTCCAGACCGTCGTTGTCGTAATCTCCGATGGCCACGCCCATGCCGTAAAAACTCACGTCCAGGCCTGAACCCTTCGTCACATCGGTGAAATGACCGTGCCCGTCGTTGCGATAGAGCGCCATGGTGGGCGCTGGCTTGCCCTCGGGCGCGTGCCCCGGCCAGTAACACGAGTTGATAAACAACAAACCCTGATGGCCGTCGCCGTCGAAATCAAAGAAGGCGACTCCGCCCCCCATGGTTTCCGGCAACAATTTGTCGCCATAAGCGCCGTTCACGTGAACGAAGGTGATGCCGGCTTCCTTGGTGATGTCGGTGAAGCGCACCGTCGGCATTTCGTCAGAAGCGGCGCATGGCCGGAGGCCGACCAGAAATATCGCTCCCGACTGCAGGAGGAGATTGCCCAGCCGGAATAAATGGCCAAAATGCTTCACTTCATTAAAAGGCGCGGGCGTTGCAACACGCCTGCGCCATCCTTGTTTTCTAATATTGGCTCTGGCGAATGACGATCAAGGCTTGACAGCGGAACCAAGATTCCACAGTAACCCGCCACAGGGTGGCGGGGCTGGGCTGACATCCGTTCGCCATCTCTTCGATCATCGCTCCGAACTGTTGGAGCAGCAACCAAAAATCGTTTGGCGCTGGCACTGGGTCCAGCGCAACCGTTGGGCGTCGTCGTGAAAGACGGCGCGGCCGGCGCCCCCCCCAGGCAGCGCCGCGGACGGTGGTTGAGTTCATGGGCCGTGACTTCGGCGGCCAGCGACAGGAGTTTTGAGGTGTGGAATGAGCCGCAGTTGACGATGTTCTTTCAGCCACCCCAGGAAAGAACCCTCCCGACGCCTGCTTTGAACTCTATGAACACGCCACTAATTTCCTTATCCGCCGTCGCAGTCCGAACATTTGACGGTCGGTTGAATTTGTTGTGACAGATTGACAGCTCGCATTCGTTCGCGCCGCTTTGCCAGGCACTTGGGGCACTTTGAGAATCGTTGCAGGTCCCAGATGTCGGCGAATACTCGTCCGTCGGCTCGAAGGTTGAGAGCAAGCTCTTGAGCTTTCTCCAGAGTGGCAAGCCGAGGTGGCGCAAACTCGCCTGCCTCTATCAAACGCTCCAGCGCCCCGTTGCCCGGGCGTGTGGGAATCAGCGATACGGCACTCGCGCCGCAGTTGAAAGCAAACTCCGCGGATTTCACCGCCCATTCCAGACCCTCTGTTTCGTCCATAAACGGCGGTTTCACGAGGACGAAGGCGCGCACAAATATTCCTTCTTGGCGCAGAAATTCCACCGCGCGGGCAAAATGATGCAGGGTGAACTTCTTGTTCAAGCGAGGCAGCACTTGCGGATGCACCGTTTCCAACCCCAGCGCCACTTCTAATGAGCCGGCCAGCAAATCACGAAATCTCACGGCCTTTTCTCCGGCCAGTCGCGGATGTGATTCAACAACGACGTGCCCTGTGGACGAGAGTGCAAGGGCGATTGTTGAATAATCTCCAGGTGGTATGGCGGCGGGATCGAAGAAGCTGCCGCTGTTGTAGAGCTTGATCTGCCCTGGCCTGCTCTCCATTCGCGACAGTGCGTAACGGATCTGTTTCGGAATCGCGCCAAGGGGGACGGTTTGCGTGGTCGTGTTCTTCCACAAATCACACATTAAACAACGCCACGGACATTCTTTGGCGGTTAACAATATCACGCCGGAGTTAACAATGTCGCCCGCAACCGTCCGTTCCTGCTCGAGGAAAAAGCCGTGTGGTTTGAACGGATCCACGCGATCACGGGCCGGACGCAACGCCGTAATCCAGGCAGTCTGTTCTCGCGCTGGAAAAGCCAAATGCATAATTAAAGCACCTTGATTCTGTACAATCCTGGGCTTTTAAGCCAACACTTAGAAGTTTGTCGGCGGCAGAGAGTTGACTCAAATTAAAAGACACCGGGGGAGTGAAACTGGGGGAAGGCAAAAAGGGTCGTTGACTCATGGGAAAAAGACACCAGCAAATGGTGTGAATGAACATGAGCAAAGAATTGAAAAAGAACTGGCTGCCGAAGTTGCAGGAGCGTTATGCCCGTCGTCACCGTGAGGGCATAAGCCGGATGATGGATGAGTTGTGTGAGGACTATGGGTATGAGCGCAAGTATGCGATTAAGTTGTTGAGTGGAGTTTTGCCGCTGGGTCCTGGGCGGGCTCCGCCTGGTCCGGAACGGCGGTATGAAGGGATTGAACAGGTGGTTCGGCAGATTTGGCTGACCTCGGAGCATGAGAGCGTAAGACTTGGTTGCGGCCATCGCGGGCGCGCCTATGGGCGGGGCGGGCGAGTCCGTTACGCGTGGCGACCGGCGACGACGCGAACTGGAGTTCGGAAGGCCGTCGCCGCCGCTCGCCGCCCGGCCATAGACGGCGCGAGGAGCTCCCAGCCGGTAAAAGAGAATAGCCGATCGTCCAGAGCCGGAAGAATTTACCCATAGATTCTGCTGACGAGGCTTTGATTAGATGTGGCAGGGTTAATTACGAACCGACAAATCTCGCCACCGGGCCGAGCGAGATAATTTGGCGCCCAAACGGGCTATCAGCGTGAATGCACATCAGTGGTAATGATGTTACTCAAACAGACCCTGAATTTCCTCCCACGTCAGGTTGTCCGCCAGCGTCTCCTCGCCGCCGAGGGTGGCCTTGATGATCGCGCGCTTCTTTTGTTGTAGCGCCAGAATCTTCTCCTCCACCGTGCCGCGCGTGATGAGCTTGTAGCTGGTCACCACACGGGTCTGGTTGATGCGGTGGGCGCGGTCCGTGGCTTGGTCCTCCACCGCCGGATTCCACCACGGGTCGAAATGAACGACTGTGTCCGCGCCGGTGAGAGTGAGGCCCACGCCGCCGGCCTTGAGGCTGATAAGAAAGACAGGAATCTTCGAGTTGCCCTGGAACTTCTCCACCACGGCGCCGCGATTGGTGGTCGCGCCATCGAGGTAGCAGAATTCAATGTTTTCCGCCGTGAGCCTGTCCTTGAGCAGCGCCAGCATCGTCGTGAACTGGCTGAAAACCAGCACGCGGTGACCGCCGTCGATGGCCTCCTCCAGCAACTCGCCAAACATCGCCAGCTTGCCGGAGCTTTCGTCATTAAATTCGGCATTGTCCAGCTTGAGCAATCGCAAGTCGCAGCAGATCTGGCGCAGACGCAGCAGCGCGTTGAGCACGATCATCTTGCTCTTGGCTACACCCTGTGTGCCAACAGCGTCCATGACTTCCTTTCGGCTAACGGCAAGCACCTGTTGGTAAATCTGCGCCTGGTCATCGGTTAGCTCGCAGAAGGAAACTTGTTGGATCTTCGCGGGCAGCTCCTTGGCCACCTCGATCTTGAGTCGGCGCAGGATGAAGGGCCGCAATCGCCGCCCGAGTCGTGCCTGCGCGGCCTCGTTTTTATCCCGCGTGATGGGCTGCTCGTAACGCTCGCGAAAGTCCGTCGCCGAGCCGAGGTAGCCAGGCATCAAAAAGTCAAAGATGCTCCAGAGATCGAGCACCGAGTTCTCCATGGGCGTGCCCGTGAGCACGAGCCGGTGGCTGGCGCGCACGGCTTTCACGGCGAGTGCGTTTTGGGTCTCACGGTTTTTGATGTGCTGGGCTTCGTCGAGCACCAGCGTGTCGAACTCCAACTCGCGATACCGCTCCGCGTCGCGCCGGATGAGCGCGTAGCTGGTGATTACGAGGTCGCTACCGGTGATTTCCTCGAAGAGATCGTGCCGCTTGGTGCCATGCAGCGCGACGACCTTCAACTCGGGCGTGAATTTCTTCGCCTCGGCCAGCCAGTTGAATACCAGTGAAGTCGGGCAGACGATGAGCACGGGGCCGGATAGCTTGCGGTTCGTGTGGTGCGAGTGGATGAACGCCAGGGTCTGGAGCGTTTTGCCGAGGCCCATCTCGTCCGCCAGGATGCCCCCGAACTTATTCTCACGCAGGAATTGCAACCACGCCACGCCCTGCCGTTGATAGGGACGCAGCACGTCTTCGAGCGGGCCGAGTGGCGGACATGTGAGCTTCGCCTGGCCACTCTGTTGCGCCGCGCGCTCGCGCCACCCTGCCGCGGCCTGCACCTGCCAGCCCGACTGCTGGCGCAGCGTGGCGTCGAGGAAGCCCGCCTGCACGTCGCTGAAACGATAGCCATTCGCGTGTTGTTGCGGCGCGCAGTCGCGCAGCACCTCGGTGAATTCCTCCAGCGCACCCGTGTCAATCAGCGCGATTCGGCCATTCTTCAATCGCGTCGTGCCGTTGCCGGACAGGATAAGGCGCTGGATGTCGGCTGCCGAAAACTTCTCGCCGTCTGCCGATGCAAGCGACATCTCGACATCGAACCACCGTTCGCCAGAAGGCCGGATTTCAAATCGCGGTTCGAGCCGTTCGAAGTTCTTGGTTGTGCTGTGCTTTAGCCGTTCATGGAGTGAAACCTCCCATTCCTTCTGCCAGCACGGGTAGTCGCGAGCGAAGAACCGCACGACCGCACTCTCGCCGTGCAAATTCCAGCGCCCCTGCGCATCCGGGCCGCTGAAGCCCGCCCGGCGCATCCGCTCCACCGCTGCCATCTCCGCGCTGAAGTCGCGTGTCGAGTAACGCGTGGTGCTCTTCGGGTCCGGTAGCCAGAGTGACTCCTCTTTCGCCATCACGCCCACGGTCATTATGCGCGGGCCATAAGCGCATTGGAGGTGCGCCTGCACCTGGACCAACCCGCCGTTGAGCGCCAGGATGAAGCGCGGCGACTGAGGCTCCAAGGTGAATTCATCAATGCCAAAGTTCGCATCCACTTCACTTTCGGCTTCCAGCACAGCCCACTCCTGGCTCAGAAACGACGGAACGCGCGACCGGGGCAGCTTCATTGGCGCACGGAACAGCTCGCGCCATTGCACCGGCAGCCCGACTGGTTCGAGTGAATCGCCACGAAACGCCCACAACGACTCACCTGCAATCAGCGTCGGCGGCTGGAGGCTCGCGGGCAGGTTAAGCCGGATTTCACCGGAGGTTTCGAGTGTGGCCTCCACCGGCACTCGCCACGCAGTCGCGCTCACCACGAGCGATGGATTACGGCCCAGCGACACCCGCGGATGACCGGCGAGCGCTTCGAGCAATTGGGTCAATTCGCCAAGATTGAGCATCAAGCCGCCGGGCGTTTCGTTGCCGGCGAGTTCCTCGGCCTTGTCGAGCAGGCGCGTGTCCTCGGGCGAAATTGAAAATGCCTGGTCCATGGGCAACGCGCTGAGCGGCACGCGACCTCGGCTCCACTTGCCCTCAAACGTAACCATTACTTTTCCTCGTTCGATGCCTGCCGCGAAGGTCGGTGGCATGATGACGGAGAGTTCCAGACGCTCGCCGTTGGCGCCGCGTTTGAGTTTTGGTCCCGGTTGCGGGTTTGGCTCGAGGGCGATCGCTCTGCCGTCGGGTCGCGCGGCCAGTGGGGTAGCCGTGTCGCTGCCCCGGAGCGGCGACTTTGTGTTCAGCAAATGGTGCAAACCCACCGCTACCGAGTGCGCACAAATCATGCCTGCCTCACGCGAGGCTCGGCAGGTGCAGAGGTTGTCGATATCGACCTGCCCTTTGATGATCAGTCCCGCGCGATATGACGACGTGCCCTCCTGCACAACTCCTTTGAGCAGAGGTGGCGTCCAGTTCGAGGAAATGACCTTGCCGCCCGCCAGTAAAGAGCGGGCGTTCTTGACCGCCTCCCAACCGGCGGATTTCATGAAGAAGCCATCCGACAACTCGGTGATGTTCATCCGCCCGATTGTGTCGGACACCGCGCGTGTTTGGCAACTTCGCAGTTCGGCTACCCACAGCCCGCCATCACGGTGATGATGCCGGACGAGGGGGACAGCGTTCCTAACGGACTAACGGACGGCACGCGCCGACCTTTGAGTTGTGGATAGTGTTTCCAAGGGGTAATTCATCACCACTTATCCGTGACTCCCAAGGTCCCCGGCTAGGCTCGTATAGCTTGTGACCAGACTCGCGAGTCTCCCTCGCATCAGCACTGTTGGGACGATACCCTGGCGTCGCGGACGCTGTTCACCCGGATTCGGGTCAAATCTCAAGGACATGCCCGTCGGCGAGCTAACCCGTTTGGGCATCCAGGACCCGGCCGGCTCGTCCGCGAGGTTGAAGTTATTGCCTCGAATGCTAAAGCTGTGAACGCCCTCGCCTCGCGCGCTTAGGCTGATTCGCAATTTCCCGTCTTTGCCTGGGATGTTGGAAAGTTCAGAATCCAGCGCCAGGCCAGGGCGAAGGTCCAGTTGATAGGCGCCCGTCGGCAGAAAGGTCTCGATGCGTTCTTTCCCATCGTATCGGACGGTGTAACGACCTTCGGCTAGGAATACACGGAACGGGCAGCCCGGGGACCACTGAATCTCATAGGTATGAGTGTTTGAATGGGGCTCAGAAGGTCGTGAGTTCAAATCTCACCGCCCCGACCATTTTCCGCGATTGTAAGTGACATGTCACAGCCCCACTGAGGGATCCTTCCGGAGTGGCGTCACCTCCCGCCTGACGCCTCGTGCCCGGCCCAAATCTCCGGCGGCGCCGTCTGCCGTTGTTTATGAGATAAGTTCTAGCTTGGCAGGATTTTGCGCACCTCGCCTTCGGGGTCGTCCACCACGCGGCATACGTTGTCGAATACCATCGTCGGGCACCGAACCGGGTCGAACGGCGTCCAGGTCAAGCCGCGCTGGCTGGGATTGCCCGTGCGAGCGAAATTGGCCCAGGCCGCGGCCATTTTTTTGGCCAGTGCCTGCGCTTTCGGTGTGTTGCCTGTGCCTTGCATGCAGCGCTTGGTGTTGTCGAAGCAGAAGGCAAGCTCGGCCGTGTGCCAGGCACCCGCATCCTCCAGCATCGGCGACTGCCAGGTAAAATAATACGCGAAAACCGGCGCGCCTTTCTGGTCGTACTTCAGCCTCGCCATGCGCGTGACGTTATTGCGATTGTTGAGGCCGGCCACGCCGTAGGAGAGCGTCCGAATGCTCTTCTCTGGATGGGCTTTCTTCATTGCCGCGATCAGGGCCGTTGCCCTGGCCTCGCCGTAGGAACGGGAGAGGGTGGCGTGCCACTCCGCCTCGGTGGGGCGAGAATTCATCCGATTCCCCTCTTCGCTGACCGAGCCGATCAGTATGGGTATATTCATCGATATCTCAGGAGCAACGTCAAAGAAAGACCGGACGGTAATGATGCGGCCGTCAACGGTTGGCCCCGCACCCACGCGCGCTACGGCGCCCGGTCCTGGTCCCGCGCCCGGACCTCCCGGGCCTTGCATGGGCGGATTCATCTTAGTTGCCACGGCATTGGCGGCCTGGTTCAACTTGGACCATTCCATCTTCTGGAGAGCTGCGATATCCCTGGGTCCCAGACCGAGCTCCGCCATCACCCGTCTCGCATACTCCCGGGACTGCTCGCCGCTGGGAGGATTGCCGCCGCCCCCGGACTGTATCGACGCGCGATGGAACAGTCCCGCCGCCGCCGGCATGCCCATCAAGCAAGTCACTTTGGAGCCGCCGCCCGACTGGCCATAAATCATGACTGTGTTCGGATCGCCGCCGAAATTCGCGATGTTGTCCCGGACCCAGCGAAGCGCCGCGACCAAGTCGGTCATTCCGATGTTGACCGAATCGGCATAAGCGGGCCCGCCGATCTCGGACAGATCGAAGAAGCCGAGGATATTGAGGCGGTGATTAACCGACACCTGGACGACGTCATGATGTCGCGCCAACTGCGCTCCTTCGTGCGAAGGCAACTCATAGGACGAGCCGAAGCTGAAACCACCGCCATGAAGATAGACCATCACCGGACGCTTGCCGGTCAGGCTGGGCGTCCAGACATTCAGCTTGAGCATGTCTTCGCTCATGTAGCCGTCGTCCCAATCCTGAATGAACGATTGCTCGATGGCCGAGAAGTCATGCAGACGCTGCGGGCAATTGGCACCGTAGATCAAAGCGGGGTACTCGCCGTCCCATGGCTGGGGAGGTTTGACCGGGAGCCATCGGTTCTCGCCGCCCGTATTCTGGCCATACGGTATTCCTTTGAACGTGAAGACGTCGTCATCGAGAAAGCCGCGCACCTTTCCATATTGCGTGTTCGCGACTGCCGAACGCGGGGTGGAGCAGTTTCCCGGCTCCTGGTGCGCGGCGGTCTTGGTGCTCTCGGACGCGTGAGCTGTTCCAGTCAGCGCGGCTCCCAGGCCGGCGGCGGCGGAAAGCAGCAGCGCCTGGCGTCGATTGAACTTGTGGTGGCTCTCGGAATGTGCATTTGACATGGTGACTCCTTTCTATTGCTGACAGGAATTTGTCTTTGCGTGTTTGTTGGCAAGCGGCGGCGCGCGGAAAATTGCGCGCCCCGCCAATTGCCGATCTTTTACTTCCGCGGCTTTAGCGTGACCAGCACGACGTCATTTTCACGGAGGTCGAACTGCCGCTCGAATTTTCCGTCGGGGCCAATCTTCACGGTGCGGACATCCGCGGGCGCGCCGCTGTTTTCGGATTTGATTTTGGCGACCTGTGCCCGAGTCAGTTGCGCTGGCGCGCCACAGTCCCGGTAAGTCGCGTAGGCATCATTGACCCGGTAGCCGACCCTGTAAGTTTCCACAGTGTATTTGCCCTTCGGCAGATGCGACAAATCGAGCGTGACTTTGTTTTTGGGCTGCGCCGGCAAATCACGTTTGTAAAACACCTGGTTGTGGACTTTCGGGCCGGGATGCGTGTTGGTGAAATCCCAAATCAACGCCTGCGCGCCGCCGGAGTTGTCCGCGCAAATCCACGACGACGGATCGTCATTTTTCAATTCCGTCGCGCCAAGCCGGTTCAAAAATTGATAAGCATAAAACGCCGGCTTGTTGATGTCCTCGTAATTGATCAGGCCGAATCCGCCGTGAAAGGCCTCCCAGCGCGGACCGGCTTCCTCGAAGATGTCCGTGAACGTCCAGTAAGACATGGACTGCGCGGCGTCGCCGCATTTTTTGAGCTTGTCCAGAATGTAAGCCGCGCTGTGGTAGCTGTCGTGAACCGGATCGGCCGGCGTGTAGGACGTGCTCCATTCGGTGAAGTGCAGCTCCAGTTTGGGCATCGCCGATTCGGCGATCTGCCGGCGCACTTGTTTTACTTCGCCGAAAATGGAGTTGGGGTTTTGTGAAAGCACCGTGCCGGCATCTCCATGTTCGTCCAGATAGCCGCTTTGCACGCCATAAGTGTGCGTGGAGATGAAATCCACCAGTGCGTGGTTCGTGTCGCAGAAATGAATGAACTCCGGCACCCATCCGCAACCCGCCGTCGCCGGGCCGCCGACCTTGTAATCGGCGGAAACGCTCTTGATGGCGCGCGCCGTCGCGGCGTAGAGATCGAAATACTGTTGTTGCGTGCCGGCCCAAAAGCCGTCCAGGTTCGGCTCGTTCCAGACCTCGAAATACCACGTGCGCACCTCGGCGTCGCCGTAACGCTCCCGCAGGTGGAGTACGAAGGCGCGAATGAAGTCGGCCCATTTGTTCATGTCTCTGGGCGGAGTCACGTTGCCGCGCCACCAGAAAATGGTTTTGGAACCGCTGGCCAACCCGCCTGGCATGAAGCCCAATTCCACAAACGGCTTCATGCCAATGCTGTGAAGGAAATCGTAAAGCGGGTCGATGTATTGCCAGTTGTATTCCGGGTTGCCGTGGCTGTCTTCCCGGTAAACGCCCATGTCGTCGCAGAACAAGCCGTGCATGCGAATGTATTTGAAACCGCATTCGCGGTGCGCGTATGTTAGTTGCCGCTGCCAGTCGGCGCGCAAACCTTCGTTCGCGCGGCCGGCGCCAACGCAGAACTTGAACATGGTGTCGAGCGGACCATTCGTTTGCCGCAAGTCGGCCGAGACAGCCCTGGCCGTTTCGTTGGTGGCAGCGCTGGAAAAATCAACGGTGGCGAAGAACGCCGCGAGGCCGAGGGCAAGGCAAAGAAGACTGGCGGTGGCAATCTTGTTCAACGCAATCACGCCTGTATTAATTGTCATGTCTGTATTAGTTGTTTTGGCGGCGTTCGTGTCGTACAGTGTCGCCGATGTCGGCGATTTCGTTTTGTCGTTAAAATAAATTAGCCGCGCACAGGTTGTGCGCCAAGGAAATTCCGTATGAAAATGAAAATCATTTCGCCGTTCCGCATTCTTTCTGGCGGCGCGTGCGCCGCGTTTCTGGCCGCGCAACTTGCCGTTGGCCAATCGCCGCGCGAACATCTTTCGCTCGATGCCGGCTGGAAATTTCATCTCGGCGATGACTGGCCGGATGCGCTGCATCTGGAAAATTCCGGGACCGGTTCCGGCCCCGCCTCGGAGCGGTTCACCGACTCCTATTGGCGCGTCGTCAATTTGCCGCACGATTGGGCGGTTGAGCTGCCGTTCGACTCCACCGCCGACGGCAGTCATGGATTCAAGGCGCTCGGGCGGAACTTTCCGTCAAACAGCATCGCGTGGTATCGCCGCGCATTTGAATTGCCAGCCGGAGATTCCGGCAGACGCATCTGGTTGGCTTTCGACGGCGTGTTCCGCGATGCGACGGTGTGGGTCAACGGCTGGTGCGTGCGACATCACGAGGGCGGTTACTACCCGTTCCGGGAGGACATCACGGACGTGTTGCATTTTGGCGGCACCAACACAATCTCCGTGCGCGTGGACGCGACGAAAACCGAGGGGTGGTTTTATGAAGGCGCCGGCATTTACCGCCACGTATGGCTCGACAAGACGGCGCCGGTGGCCATTGCGCCGGATGGAATTTTTGCGCGGAGTGAATTTGAAAAAAACACTCCGCAAGGCAGTCCTAAAATCGCGGTCGAAGTCCGCCTGCTCAACACAACCACAAACGCGACGAAAGCCGCCGTGAACTGCGAGATCATTTCGCCTGACGGCAAATCGCTGAAACAGATTTCCGGGTCGGAGAAATTGGAACGCAAATCACTGGGCGCCGTGAAATTGGAATCCGAGCTTTCCGCGCCTGTTCTCTGGTCGCCGGAATCGCCCAAACTCTACAAGCTCGTCACCACAGTTTCCGTCGCCGACAAAATCGTTGATCAAAAAGAAACCACTCTCGGTATCCGCACGGTTGGCTTTGACCCAGCCAGCGGCTTTTTACTCAACGGCAGGCATTACGAACTTTACGGCACCTGCAATCATCAGGATCACGCCGGCGTTGGCGCGGCCATTCCCGATGCGCTGCAGGAATTCCGCGTGAAAAAATTGAAAGAATTTGGCTGCAACGCCATTCGCACCTCGCACAATCCGCCCACGCCGGAGTTGCTCGATGTCTGCGACCGCCTCGGCATGTTGGTCATGGACGAGAGCCGGTTGATGGGCAGCGATTCGGAGAACATGAAAAAGTGGGACGACCAAATCCGCCGCGACCGCAATCATCCGTGCGTGGCCATCTGGTGCATCGCCAACGAGCAATTCGCCGTGCAAGACACGCCGCAGGCCGCCAGCGTCGCGAGTTCGATGCAGAGCTACGTCAAGCAACTCGACCCGACTCGACCCGTCACCTACGCCTCGCCGGAAGATGATGTATTCCGCGGCATCAACTCGGTTATTGAAGTGCGCGGCTGGAATTATCACTACGGTCCGCGGATGGACAAATATCACGCCGAGCATCCGAGCCAGCCAAACGTCGGCACTGAGCAGGCCAGCGTCGTCGGCACGCGCGGCATTTATACCAACGACCGGCCGCGCGCTTACGTCAGCGCTTATGACCTCGTCTGGCCGGGTTGGACCACGACCGCCGAAAGTTGGTGGAGTTTCTTCGCTGAGCGTCCGTGGCTCTCCGGCGCCTTTGTTTGGACCGGTTTTGATTATCGCGGCGAGCCGACGCCATATTGGTGGCCCTGCATCAATTCGCACTTTGGCATTCTCGACACGTGCGGTTTTGCGAAGGATGCGTTTTATTATTACCAATCGTGGTGGACGACGAAAACCGTACTGCACCTTTTGCCGCATTGGAACTGGCCCGGTCGGGAAGGCCAGGAAATCCTTGTCCAGGCCTTCAGCAATTGCAAACAGGTGGAACTCTTTTTGAACGGCGCGTCGCTCGGCAAACAGGCGATGAAGCCAAATTCGAAATTGAGCTGGCAGGTGAAATACGCGCCGGGAACGTTGAGCGCCAAAGGGTTTGATGACGCCGGCAACGCCATTGCCGAAACGAAAGTGGAGACCACCGGCGACGCCACGCAACTTCAACTGACGCCGGACCGCAAATCGATCAATGCCGACGGTGAAGACGTAGCGGTGTTCACTGTTTCCGCGGTGGACGCGCAAGGCCGCGCCGTGCCGGTGGCGCGGAACAAAATAAATTTCGCCATCGAAGGCGCCGGCAAAATCATCGGCGTGGGCAACGGCGACCCGAGTTGCCACGAGCCGGACATGTTCGTTGAGAACGTGCCCGAGCGCGGTGTTGCCCTCAATGATTGGCGCTGGCAGCTTGCAAAAGTTCCGCACAACGGCAGCGCCGTGCCGGAATATGCGAATGATTTTGATGACTCTGCTTGGAACGCTCTCAATGCCAAAACAGGCAACGGTGAATCGACGATCAAAACGGAAAACACCACGGCGATTTACCGTGCTCATCTGGTGCTGACGGAGGAGGACTTGAACGGGTCCGGCGCGCAGATTTGCTTCGGCGGTTGCGATGACGAAGGCTGGTATTTTGTGAACGGCAAGTTCGTCGGCGAATCGCACGACTGGCAGGCGCAACCGATATTCGACATCAAAAAATTTGTCCACGCTGGCGACAACGTCGTCGCCGTGGGCGTCAACAATGTAGCCGGCCAAGGCGGTTTGAATCCCAACGTGACCGTGAAAATAATCGGGAACGCCGGCGTCCCGCCGTGGTCGCGCAGCCTGTTCAACGGCCTGGCTCAGATCATTGTGCAATCCACGCGCGGCCCTGGCGAATTCAAGCTGACCGCCAGCGCCGATGGTCTTACGTCGGCGACGGCGGTCTTGCAAACGCAACCATGCGCGCCGCGCCCGTCGGTGCCGTGAAATTGAGAATCACTTCCGCCTGCGCCGCGGCGGTGTTTTCCGCGTGTCTTTGCACCGGGCAACCGTATTTCGTTTCGTTGTCGGGCGATGACGCGAATCCCGGCACGCTGGATAAACCGTTCGCCACGCTGCAACGCGCGCAACAGGCGGCACGCCAAAGGCGCGGCGGCGTTTTTCTGCGCGGTGGCACCTACTATTTGCCCGCGAAGCTCGTGTTCACCGCCCAGGATTCCGGCACGAAAGACGCGCCGGTGATTTTCCAAAATTATCAAGGCGAGAAGCCGGTCGTCAGCGGCGGCGTCAGACTCGAAGACCTGAAGTGGCAGCCTTACACGAACGGAATTTTTCAGGCGAGAGTTCCGGCGGATTTGCGGACCGAGGAAATTTTCGTCAACGGCGAACGGCAGATTCTGGCGCGTTACCCGAACTATGACCCGAAGGCGCAATACTTCGACGGGTTTGCGGCGGATGCCATTTCTCCACAGCGGGCGGCGCGATGGTCGGACCCGGCGGGAGGCTATTACCACGCGATGCACCCTGCTCTGTGGGGTGATTTCACCTGGCGCATCACTGGCAAGGACACCAACGGCCAAGTGCTCCTCGAAGGCGGCTGGCAGAACAATCGCGGAGCCGCGGCACACCGTCAAATCCGTTTTGTGGAAAACATCTTTGAGGAATTGGACGCGCCCGGCGAGTGGTTTCTGAATTCCAAAACACACACGCTGTATTTCTATCCGCCCGCCGGGCTCGACTTAAAAAGCGCGGTGGTAGAGGCCACGCGACTCCGCACGCTGGTTGAATTCCATGGCGACGAGGAGCACCCGGTCAAGTGGATCACGTTGCGCGGGCTGGGGTTTCGCCAGGCGGCGCGCACGGTCATGGACACGAAGGAGCCGCTCCTGCGTTCGGATTGGGTCATCTGTCGCTGCGGAGCGATTTTTTTCAACGGCGCGGAAGACTGTGCTCTGGAAGACAGCTTCATTGATCAGGTCGGTGGCAACGCCGTTTTCGTCAACAATTATAACCGCCGCATCACCGTTCGCGGAACGCAAATCAGCAAGGCGGGCGCAAGCGGTATTTGCTTTGTCGGCGATCCGCGGGCCGCGCGCAGCCCCTTATTCAACTATGGGCAGGTTCACAGACTTGACGAAATTGACCGCACGCCCGGACCGAAAAGCGATGATTACCCGGCGGACTGCTTGGTGGACGATTGCCTGATTCACTTGACCGGGCGGGTGGAGAAACAAACCGCCGGCGTGGAAATCGACCTCGCCCAAAGCATCACCGTCCGACACTGTTCGATTTACGACATGCCGCGCGCCGGCATCAACATCGGCGACGGCTGCTGGGGCGGGCATATTATTGAATACTGCGACATCTTTGACACAGTGAAAGAAACCGGCGACCACGGCTCCTTCAATTCGTGGGGACGCGACCGCTACTGGCGGCCCAATATCGCTGAAGTCAACGCATGGGTGAAGCAGGTTCCGGATTTGCCGAAACTCGACGCGGTAAAGCCAAACGTGCTCGCCAAGAACCGTTGGCGCTGCGATCACGGCTGGGACATTGATCTCGACGACGGCTCATCCTTTTACATCATCACGAACAACCTCTGCCTGCATGGCGGCATCAAGAACCGCGAGGGTTTCGGGCGCGTGGTCGAAAACAACATCCTGGTGGACGGCGGATTCGATCCGCACGTCTGGTTTGGCGAGAGCGGCGATATTTTCCGGCGTAATATCATGTGGACGGACTATCGTCCGGCCAACATGCACCGTCCGCCATGGGGAGCGGAAATGGATTTCAATCTGGTGCAGGATTATGGCACGGCGACGAACTCGCCCGCGACGCGGTTGCAGCAACAGAGCGGACGCGATGAACATTCCATCGTGGCCGACGCGCAATTCATTGATCCGGCGCGCGGCGACTATCGCGTGAAGGACGGCTCGCCCGCGCTGGGCCTCGGCTTCGTCAATTTTCCGATGGATCAATTCGGCGTGCAAAAACCGGCGCTCAAAGCCATCGCCCGCGTTCCGCGGTTGCCGCCGCCGAAAATACCCGCGCCCCCATCGGCCGCGCGCGACGCCGTGCCGGTGACGTGGCTTGGCGCCAGCGTGCGCAACATTGCCGGCGAAGGCGAGATGTCCGCATTCGGCTTGCCCGGTGTAACAGGGGTTTTGGTGCTGGAAGTTCCGGCGGAATCGGCCCTGGCCAAAGCCGGCCTGCGGAAAAATGATGTCATTCTTTCCGTCAACGGCGCGAAAATGGCGGACACAGCGGTCCTGCTGCGGCAGGCTCCGGCAATTCCTGGCGGAAGTTCTTTGAAAATCGGAGTCTCCCGCGATCAAAAAGAAATTGTTGTCCAGTTGGCCCCCTAAAAACCTATGATGAAAACTCTTACCGTCCTTTGCATCGTTTTTCCATTCAGTTTCGTCTCGTTCGCGTGTGCGGATGTGTCTGACGCCGTTAACCTCGATCGGGGATGGCGATTGTGGCTGGATCCAAAAGCGGACTGGCAGGATGACACCCTCTATCTTCCAGAAGATGTGAACCTCACGAACCTGCCGGGGCATCCGCCGACAGGAGGATGGGCGGTGCTCAACGACCAGGCCGGCATCGTCGTGTCGTTGCCGGGGACCGTTGAAGAATACTACTTCAACAGGGCCCCCGCGCGCACGGCCGTTTCGAGCTCGCCATCGGACATCGTTGCGGCTGACGGATACTATCAGGGCGTGTCGTGGTGGTATCGTCCGTTCACGGTGCCGGCGCTGCGACCCGGTCAGCGGCTGGTTTTCTATTTCCCCGCCGGACGCCTGCGCAGCGAGGTATATGTCAATGGCAAGTTGGCAGGCTACAGCATCATCTCCGAGGCGCCGTTCACAGCGGATGCCACGGATGCGATCAATTCCGGCGGAACCAACCTGCTGGCCGTGCGCATCACCAATCCGGGAGGCAGACTGGACTGGATGGACTTCCTGACGATGACGTGGGGCAAATACACGTTGCCGGCGACTCATGCCTTCGGCGGTCTGGCCGGGGGCGTGGAAATGCAGGTGCGCGCGCCAGTGAGCGTGAGCGATCTGGCGGTTTTCAATAAGCCCGATTCCCGCGCAGTCCACATCCAGGCCGAAATCTCATCCACCGGCCAGGCATACGACGGGCCAGTCGTTTTCTCCATCTCTCGCGACGGCAAAGTTGTTTTTGAAGAAAACAAAAGCGTCCATGTTTCGTCCGGCGCGACCATTACGACCTCAGTTGATGCGACCGTTAACAACGCCGCGCTCTGGGACATAGAGCAGCCGAATCTTTACCAAGCCTCCGCAAGTCTGCCGACGGTGAAACATTCTGATCGCAGCGCGAGCTTTGGTTTCCGCTGGCTGGACGTCAAAGGACTCGGAACTGAGGCGAGGCTTTATTTGAATGGCCGTCGCATAGTGCCGCGCTCCTCGATTTCATGGGGTTTCTGGGCGCCGAACGGGATTTTCCCCGATAAGGCTGCGGTCGGACGCGAGATTGCGGCCATGAAGGCCCTCGATCTTGATTCCCTACAAAATCACCGTCACATGCCCAAGGCAGTTGTGCTGGATGCTTTTGACCACGTCGGGTTCCTGCGTTACTGCGAAGCGGGCGGAGGCGTGCTGACCTTCGAGCGCGCGCGACAGGAGCCTTCCGAGACCAGTGTTCAGGCGATATGGAATGGCAAAACGGTAAGTCTCGATTTCCTCAACCGCTACCAACTTGACAAGGAGCTGGCCATGATCCGGGCCTTCCGGTCACACCCCTGCGTCAGTCTTTGGACCCTCCAGAACGAGACCAGCCCGGACGTGAACAACCCCCGGATGCGTTATGCGCTGGAGAAAATGCGCGAGGCTGACCCTTCGCGCTTGGTCTTGCTCAAATCCGGCGACAATATCCAGAATCAGGTGTGGTCCCTTCCTTACAGCGACACCTGGATGGAAGATGACGGAACCGGCTATTCGGGCTGGTGGGATCAGCACACCGCAATGGAATCGCCAGGAGTATGGGTTGACGCGATGTATAAATTACCCGGCGATTTCAAGTATCGCACCGACGACAAAAAGGAAATTGTGGTGTGGGGTGAGATGGCCACCGGCGCTTCACCTGACGATCACGCGGCGATCGTCAACTGGTATAAAACACACCACCAAACAGGCTACGATCTGGCCGCCCACCAGGCGATCCTCACGGCTTACAATAAATTCCTGGACGACCATCACTTCCGCCCGGCGTTTCCGACCGCTGAGAAGCTCTTCCAAGAGACGGGGGCGAAGCACTACTTCTCCGCCGCGCATCTGCTGGAGAACGCCCGGATGTGCGACAACGTTGATTACATCGTCCTCTCCGGCTGGGAGTCCACCACCATTGACGACCACAGCGGACTGGTGGATTCGTTGCGCCAACTCAAGGCAGACCCCGCGCTTATTCATCAGGCCGCGCAACCGGAAGTCCTGGTCATCAGGCCGCGCCATTACGTGATCGCCAGGGGCGATACCGCCGTGGTCGATGTTCATCTGATCAACGAGACAAATCTGACCGGCTCATGGAAATTGACGGTGACGGCATCCATGGGCGGTCACGAGCCCCTGTTTCAAGCGGAATATCCGGTCGAGCTGATCGGAGGCGAAACTTTTGGCCAACTGCTCAAACAGGACATCCAGTTCAACGTTGGCCGGCCCGGCCTTGTTACGATCCACGCCGCATTAAGCCCCAAGACCGGCGGCCGGCCTGTGCTCGAACACGACGAGCCGTTGCTCGTGATTGATCCGCAGCCGGCGCCATTGAAAGGCACAATCGCCTGCTACAGTGAATCCGGTGATCTAATCGGCGCGGTCAAGCGCCAGTTCAACGCCGATGCAGTAACCCTTTCAACCAACCTTGGAAAAGTGCCGACGGTTCTCTTCACGACCGGCGGAGGAGGACTGGAAGGCTGGCAGACAAGCTATACCGACACGCCCGTTGCCAACACGGATGACCCGGAACTCTACAAGCATCAGATGTGGGGACAGGCGGGCCTGATCCACACCTGGCACGGCCTGAAACCCGGCCATATCACCGTCGAGCTCTACCTGGACGACGGCTACTCTGGCGGGCCCGGACAGAGGGTGTTTGACATCGCGATCAACGGCACGACCGTTGCCAAAGACTTCGACCTCTTCGCCAAGGCGGGCGGAAAAAATCGCGCGCTCGTGGAAACATTCCTGGTTGAAGCGCCGGAGGGAACGATTCGTCTTTCAGTGCCGCACGTCAAATCCGACAACGCGACGTACGCCGCCGTGGCGTTGCGCGATTCGTCAGGCAAAGTGGTTCGCGCGATCTTCCGGGATGAGGGTTACACCGATCGGCATGGCAACGTCTGGACGCCGATTTCCCGGCAAGGTGATGACTACTGGAAGCCGGACCTTAATACCGCCATTGAACGGGCGCGGCGCGATGGGACGCGCGTTGTCTTGCTCACCAGCGGGGGCAGTGATGCTGATCAAATCGCCGCGTATTTGGCTGGGCAAGGGCTGGTCACGTATTCCGGACCGGTTGGTGCCTCCGGACCCTCATGGATGGGGTTCTGGTTTTTCGGGCGCAATCACTGGCTGCTCGCCGGTCTGCCATCGGACTGTGTCCTGGACTGGCCGTATCAGATTACCAGCGGCGACGGCTTGATGCTTTCCGGCTCCGGCGTCGAGTCCGTCATCGGTTACGGCAAAGATCACGATCCAAACGTTGGCGTCGCTGCCGCTATCATCCACTGTGGCCGGGGCAAAATCGTGCTCTTGGCGCTGCCCGGACTCATGGATTCCTTTGTCAGCAGCGGTTCCAGTAAGTTTCAACCAGTGACGGCAAAAAGGCTGATGTTCAATGCACTCAACCAATAGTTCCGAGGCCCGGCAAGCCCAGGCGGTTCGCTGGTTCGCTGATCAATGAAGATTCATTCCAACCCATGAAAATGTCCTTCACACAAAACGCCCGGAACCATCGCCGCCGACGCGCCTTCGCCAATCCCGTATGTCACGATGCAGGAGGTTTCCAACGCTTGCTCAATGAACATAGGAAATTATAATAGGCACGAAATGTCGAAACTGCTATTCTGTCTGCTCGGGGTTATGTGGCTCTTGTCCGTGCCGCCGGCTCACGCCTCGGATGACATGCTGATCTATTCTGACCGATTTAACAACGGCTGGGGCGACTCATGGTCATGGATGCCGCGTTACCCCACGAATAATCCGGTCTATTCCGGCAGCAACTCGATGGCGTGTGTTCCCAGCGGCTCCTGGCAAGCTTGGTGGCTCAAGAGCGGCGCCAGCGTGGATACGACCATTTACACGAATGTGAGCTTTTGGCTCAATGGCGGGACGACCGGCGGACAAACTGTCCTGGTCAGCGGCGAGACGAACGGAACGGAATTGCCGGGGATCTGGGTGACCGCGCCGACGAACCATTGGCAGCAAGTCACCTTGTCCCTCGCGGCGCTGGGCATCGACAACGTGACCAACCTGACCGGGTTTCAGATCGGAAACGGAACCTCTACCCAACCGTTTTTCATAGATGATTTGCGGTTGGTTGCCGCGCCCGCACCCGCGGTGGTTCACCTAAGTATTCGTGCCAACCAAACCGTGCGGACGGTGGACGGCAAGGTCTTCGGAATCAATCAGGTCGCTTGGGACGGCAACGTGAGCACGCCCTCTTCGGTTGCAATCCTGAATGACATGGGGAATCCCTGTCTGCGCTGGCCGGGCGGGAGCTGGGGTGATGGTTATCACTGGACCAATGAAGCGTGGAGCTACGGGGCCACCAGCGCGCGCAACTGGGGATCGTTCTCCACCAACTTTATCCAGGTTGCCACCAATACACACGCGCAAGCTTTTATTATTGTTAACTATGGCAGCAGCGATGCGAACGAGGCGGCCTATGGCGTGCGGATGTTCAATGTTACCAATCATTGCAACTTCAAATACTGGGAGGTCGGAAACGAAGTCGGCGGCAGTTGGGAATTGGACAACAACACCAATGCGCCGTGGCAGCCGCATGACCCGTGGACCTACGCGATGCGCTTCACCAATTATTATGCGCAGATGAAGGCAGCCGACCCAACCATCAAGATCGGCGCGGTCGCTGATATTACCGAGGACGGCACCGCAAATTACACGAACCATCCCGTGGTCAACCCGCGAACCGGAGTGACTCACAACGGCTGGACGCCGGTGATGCTGACCTATATGCGCAGCAACAATTGCATCCCGGACTTCCTGATTGAGCACAACTATGGCCCGACGGCGGGGGATACCCAGGACCTGTTTTACTCCAAGAAGTGGGCTTCCGATGCGGCTTCCTTGCGCCAGATGCTGACGGATTATCTGGGCAGCGCCGGCACGAATGTGACACTGGAGGCCACCGAGAATGGCACGGGGGCCGACAAGCAGTGCGTGAGCCTTACGGGCGGCCTCTTTTACGCCGATACCATCGGGCAGATCCTGCAGACCGAGTTCAACTCGCGGCTGTGGTGGGATTTTCGCAATGGCGCATCGTCCCTTAGCAATCCCGATCCGGCGTTTTACGGCTGGCGCACCAATAGCGACGGCAGCATCCTGGTTGACGGAGGAATTGTCTATGGTCTCGGCGGTGTGGGCAGCGCCTATCCGACTTATTATGTGGCCAAGCTGATGCCCCATTTCGCCGCGGACGGTGACACCGTGGTCTCCGCCGCCAGCGACTACCCGCTGCTGGCAGTGTATTCGGTCAAACGGACGAATGGCACGCTAACCCTGCTGGTGATCAACAAGAGTTCCTCGTCCTACCTCGTCGCCAACATCTATTTATCCGGGTATCTTCCCTATACCAATGCCACTGTTTACAGCTACGGCATTCCGCAGGACACGGCGGCCCGGACGGGTGTGGGTTCGCCCGACTATGCGCAGACCAACATCACCGGCGTTCAAAGCAGCTATTCCGCCACCTTCGCTCCATTCTCCGCCTCCGTGATGGTTCTGAGTGCTGCGCCTCCTCCGTCGCTGGCTGTGCTGCCAACTCCTCCGGGGAAGTTCGGTTTTCAGCTCCGGGGACAATCGGGCGGCACCTACGTCCTGCAAAACAGCGCGGACATGGCAAGTTGGACGAACCGGTTTACCAATACGCTTTCGGGCTCAACGGCAAACTTCACCAACTCCATCTCCGGGCCGAAACAGTTCTGGCGCGCCCTGTGGCAGCCGTGAGCAATTGAATAGAGACTGACTTTAATCGAAAAAAATGACAATGAATCGAACCATATTGACCACATTGGCACTGGGCTGTTCGCTCGCGACCATCAGCGTCGCCGCGCCAGATCAGATTTCATATTCCACGATGCAGGTGATTTCCAATGGTGATTCCGACGCCGTCATCGCTGATAAAGCGGCGAAGGTTTTGCCGCGCGCCAATCAGACGGACTGGATGCGGCTGGAGCGGACGTTCTTCCTCCACTTCGGCGTCAACACGTTCAATGAAGTCGAGTGGGGCAGCGGGCGTGAAGACCCTTCGCTTTTCAATCCCACCGAACTGGACGCCAACCAATGGTGCAGCGCGATGCGACATTTCGGCGGCAAAATGATCGTGCTCGTCTGCAAGCACCACGATGGATTCTGCATGTGGCCGACCCGCTACACGCCGCATTCGGTCGCGGCCAGTCCGTGGCGTGACGGCAAGGGCGATGAAGTGCGCGAAGTGGCCAACGCCGCCCGGGCACACGACCTCAAGCTGGGAATTTATCTTTCACCCGCGGACCTTTATCAGTTGCGGACCAATCCAAAGAATCCGGGCGGATATTACGGCGACGGCAGCGGCAATGTGCTCTCGGTCATTCCCACCGATCCGGCCAGCTTCAAAACAAATCCGTCTGCGGGCCGGGCGCCGACGC
>Ga0326727_10007250_pt1 | contig 29492 bp, 40 predicted proteins | sample MB2enrmetagenome_FD_207643 | JGI IMG/M metagenome (GOLD analysis project Ga0326727, IMG submission 207643) | Lab enriched peat soil microbial communities from McLean, Ithaca, NY, United States - MB29MY | ecosystem: Environmental > Terrestrial > Soil > Wetlands > Peat | place: USA: New York... | reverse complement strand
CGTGATTCGGATCAGCCGCACCAGCAAGAAAAGCTAGCACGTGTGAGCTAAGGCCATGTCGCGACTTGAGCCCAATCTGGTGCGATACTCAGGGCGAAGCCCGGGAGCACTACAATCAACGTCGGGACTTGTAAGTAACCCCCGACGTTATGTAAATCAGGTAGTGCCTGTCGTCGAACCTTTGGCCAGAATCGCGGAACTCGCCAAGGCGTCCGGGGTTCTTCGGCCGCGAGACCTCAGCGTCCATGGAATCGCCCGCCAATATCTTCGGCTCGCCGAACAGCAGGGTCTCATCGTCCGGTCGGGCCGCGGACTTTATACATCGGCGGATTCCCCAGCAACGGAATTCCACAGCTTCGCCGAAGCGGCAAAGCGAGCGCCGCGAGGGGTGATTTGCCTGCTCTCGGCCCTCCGGTTCCATGACATCGGGACTCAGAGCCCGTTCGAAATCTGGATGGCAATCGGCGAAAAAGACCGCAGGCCAGTCTCGGAAAGTCCACGGCTGCGTATATTTCGATTCTCAAAGCAATCGCTGGATTTCGGCCAAACGACCCACAATGTGGAAGGGGTTCCGCTCCGGGTCTTTTCCGTCGCGAAGACCGTTACCGACTGTTTCAAGTATCGAAACAAGATCGGACTCGATGTCGCACTCGAAGCTCTCCGCGAATCCATCAGGAGCCGCAAGGCAACCGTGGACGATCTGTGGCAGGCGGCCAAGGTCTGCCGTGTCGCAAACGTGATGAAGCCATACATGGAGGCTCTCCTTTGAAGCCCGCCAGCGCACGGAACATCGCCGCGTCCGTTCGGAAGCGATTGCTCAATATCCCGGCTGGAACAGGCGAAGATTTCAATCTCTTGCTGATCCGCTATGCCCTGGAGCGTTTGCTTTACCGTCTCAGCCAATCAGAGTTCCGAGATCACATGGAAGGAAGATGCCGCTGCAAGTCATCGATTCGTGTCGTGAGTGGAAGGTTCTGGCTGCGCTGGAGTCCCGTGGTGGGTTAGTGATGGAGAGCATAAACCTTTTCCACTATTGCCCACATCACGCAGCTATCGCTAAACTCGTTTCTACTCTTGAACCTATCCGTTCGCCTGCGCCCTATCGCGTTCATCGCTATCCTTCTGCTCATCTGGCAGCTCGCCATCAGCCGGAGCGCCGTCCATATTTTGCCCGGCCCCCTCGAAGTGTTGGGTGGCATTGCGGACCTGATTCGCCACGGCCTTCTGCTGAAATATATCGTCGCGTCTCTGTTTCGAGTCACATGGGGTTTCCTCGTGGCCGCCGTGCTTGCCATCCCGATCGGCCTTCACATTGGCTGGCATCGCCGGGCTGAGTTGGCGTTGAATCCCTGGATTCAGATCTTTCGCCCCATCTCTCCCCTGGCATGGATCCCCATCGCGATCCTCTGGTTCGGAGTTGGCGATCTTTCGTCCATTTTCCTCATCTTTCTGGGCTGCTTCTTCCCTTTAGTGCTAACCGCTATCAACGCCGTGCAGAACGTCCCGGCCGTTTATGTAAACGCAGCCCGCAATTTCGGGTTGAGTCCCGGTGCCCTCGTCTACCGCGTACTCTATCCCGCAGTGGTGCCGGAGTTGTTAGTCGGTTTACGGATCACTCTTGGCGTGGCTTGGTTAGTGGTGGTAGCGGCTGAAATGATCGCGGTCAACTCAGGGCTGGGCTTCCTGATCGTAGATGCCCGCAACGCAGGCAATCGTTACGACCTTGTGGTCGCGGGCATGGTCATCATCGGATTGATCGGCTTACTGCTCGACCTGGGTATGCGGTCTTTAGAACGGGTGAAATCGTTGCGTTGGAGTTACTCGGAGGATTGATGGCGGCATCAGCGAAAACAAACGGCAAAGTCAAGTTGTCCGCGGACCGCGTCAGTATGGTATTCCAGCGCGACGGCAACACCACCAATGTCCTCAGAGATGTAACTCTCCAGGTTGCGCAAGGCGAGTTCGTGTGTATCCTTGGGCCTTCCGGTTGTGGCAAGTCGACCCTGCTCAGCACCATGGCTGGGTTCCTTTCCCCGTCCAGCGGACAAGTGAAAATCGATGGCGAAATCGTCGCGGGCCCAGACCCTCGCCGCATCTTTGTATTCCAGGAGCGCGGCGTCTTCCCGTGGCTCACCGTGGAAGGCAACATTGCCTTCGGCCTGTTTGACTTGTCCCGCGCGGAGCGCGAGCAGCGCATCTCCCACTATGTCAAATTGGTCGGCCTTGAGGGCTTCGAAAAGGCTTATCCGTCGGAACTCTCTGGCGGAATGAAGCAGCGCCTCGAAGTCGCGCGCGCCCTCGCCGTGAATCCCGACATGCTCTTTATGGACGAACCCTTCGGAGCCCTTGATTCCATCACACGGCTCACCATGCGACGGGAACTCCTTCGTATCTGGGAAGCCGAAGGCAATACCGTGATCTTCGTGACCCATGATATTGACGAGGCGGTTCAACTCGCCGATCGCGTTGCTGTAATGAGCGACCGGCCGGCTACCATCCAGGAGATCGTTTCCATAGATATTCCACATCCGCGCGACTTGAGTTCTCCGCGCTATCTGGAACTGCGGAACGGAATCTTCGATCAGCTCGGGCTGGCCCACAAAGTATGAATTCACTCGTGGAGCCCCGAAAATGGGAGAAAGTTTTCTGGCCGGTCCTGGCCTCGCTGGTGTTCCTGGCGCTATGGCATTACCTGGTCGTCTGGTCGGCCACTAAGGTATTCCCTTCGCCGCTCGCCGTCGCAAAGGGCATCCGGGAATTATCGGCGAAGGGCGTTCTCTGGAGTTACATAGCTGATTCTCTGCGGCGGGTTGCCCTTGGCTTTGGGGCTGCCGTCGCTCTCGGTATACCGGTGGGGCTGACTCTCGGCTGGTATCCTGCTGCCAATCAAATCGTGAACCCGGTGCTGCAGATGCTTAGACCCATCAGCCCCATCGCCTGGATACCCGTCGCTATCATTCTTTTCGGCGTGGGTGACACAACGGCCGTTTTCTTGATTTTTCTTGCCGCGTTCTTTCCCGTTGTCGTGGCATGCGTCGATGGAGTTTCCAACGTGCCGTCCATGTACCGCCGCGCCGCGCGCAATTTCGGGCTCTCGCCCACACAGCTTCTCGTGAAAGTGATTTTTCCCGCCGCTCTTCCCAGAATCATTATCGGCTTGAGAATTGCCCTTGGCATCGCCTGGCTGGTTGTCGTTGCAGCGGAAATGATTGCGGTCGATTCCGGCCTCGGATATCTCGTGATCGATGCCCGCAATTCGGGGAAACGATATGACCTGGTGGTCGCCGCCATGCTTATGATCGGTGTCATCGGCTTGGTGCTCGATCTTTGTTTCCGTCGGCTCAGAACCATTAAATCGGTGCGTTGGGGGTTCCGCGATGAGTCTTAGTCGAAAAATCCTGCTGATCGGTCTCGGGTGGCTTGCCCTCATCTCGGGCTTGCACGCCTATCTGAACGTCAACTGGGCGACTGTGCTCAATGGCTACCTTCCGCCGGAGAAACGCAAAATCACCGTCGCATATATCCCAGTAACATGCCAGTTGACCTGTCCGGTAACGGATTACATTTCGAAACTATCCCAGCACGGCGAAATCTTTCTGCCACGACTGTTCCAGGGGTTTCCGGAAATCAAGGAAGCGCTCATCTCCGGCAAGGTGCAGGCGGCCTTCATTGTCGCGCCCATGGCTATCGCCCTTAAGGCGCAGGGAGTTGGAATCAAAGTGGTCTACCTCGGTCACCGTTACGGCAGCGCGGTAGTGGTTGCCAAGAACGGCCCCATCAAATCGTTTGCCGATATGCGCGGACGCACCATCGCCATCCCGAGCCGGTTTTCCGACGAACGCCTGCTGATTTTTCGAGCCATGAAAATCTGGGGCATTCAACCCCGAGAAATCAAAATGGTTGAAATGGCCCCGCCGGATGTTTCGGGCGCACTCGCGGCGCACGCCATCGATGCCTTTGTGATGGGCGAGCCGTTTCCGTCTCAAGCGGAACTCGCAGGTTACGGCCGCGTGCTTTTTCAAGCTCGTGAATACTGGCCGGATTACATGTCCTGCATTCTCGTCGTGCAGCAGGATCTGATCGACAAACGTCCGGAAGTGGTGCAGGCTTTGGTTGACGGCATCGCACGGTCAGGGCTGTGGCTCGACAAGGGGAAACCGCATCGCGAAGATGCCGCCGATTTCGTGGGCCGCTTCTACTACAACCAGAAGCCGGCTCTGCTGCGCTGGGCATTGACCAAGCCGCTCGACCGCGTCATGTACACTCCGCTGGCCCCGCGCAAACCGGATTTTGATCTTGTTCGCGATCTCATGATCGAGACCGGTGTTCTCAACAAGAAAATCGAGTTCAACGAGTACACAGACACTAGATTCTCAGATGCCGCCAGCGCACAGACCCCATGGCGCTACGAGCCCGGCATCGCCACCGCGAGGTAAGAAAAACTATGTTTCGAAGAAATTTCCTTCAACGAATAGCGCTCGGGACCAGCGTTGGACTCACCGCGAAAAGCAAGACTGTAACCTACCACGTGAAAGGCTTCACCTGCGTCACATGCGCCGTGGGCCTGGACACCCTACTGCAGCGACAAAAAGGCGTTGTGCGGTCCAAATCCAGCTACCGCGATGCCACGACGACCGTTGAGTTCAACCCCGAGTTGGTCACCGAGAAAGAGCTCAAAGCGTTCATTGCCGAAATGGGTTTCACCGCCAGTTGAGCCCCGATCTCGCGGTCCCGGCGATTAAAGGTTTGTGGGATTCCTCACGCAGCGGCCCGTCCCGTCCAAAACCTTGCATCCAGTTCATGGGGTGAGCGCATCTATTTGCGTGTCGTCGTAACCCAATCTCTTTTCTTTACAGTCTGAAGGAGCAACATGAAGGCTACGTACCAAATCGATCCGTCGCACTCCGGCGTGCATTTCTCCATCCGCCATCTGATGATTTCCACGGTTCGCGGCAGTTTCGCCGGCGTGCAGGGCACCATCGTGCATGATTCCGATGACCCGTCCGCCACCACCGTGGAGGCAGAAGTCGATATCAGGACAATTAACACAAACGACGAAAAACGCGACGCCCACCTGATAAGCGCAGACTTTCTTGACGCCGAGAAGTTCCCCGTCATGACCTACAAGAGCACCAAGGTCACCAAGGGAACCGGCACGGACTACACGGTCGTCGGGGACTTGACCCTTCACGGCGTTACAAAACCCGTCTCCCTCTCGGTGGAGGAGACTTCCGACCCCATGACAGATCCATGGGGCAACACCCGCATCGGGGTCACGGCCAAGGCTAAGCTTAGCCGTAGTGATTTCGGCCTTGTCTGGAATGCCGCGCTCGAGACCGGCGGCGTCATGGTTGGGGACGAAGTAAAGATTGAATTCGATATACAGATGGTGAAAGTGTAGTCTTTAGTGGGTGTCGACGGCGGCGAAACCAAATGATTGTTTGTGTATCTAAAGATCATGTGTAAGCTGTCCGCTAGTCTGTTGCTACTCTGGCCCGGCTTGTTGTTCTGTCAACAGCCGTCGGACCCAACTTCTCAACCGCCCGCTCAAGATGATGTCAAAGAGGCGAAGCGTCTTTTTGGTATCGTCCCGAACTATCGGACGTCGCCCAGCCTCCAAAACTTTGAACCCATTTCAACCAAGGAAAAGTTCAAGATCGCGTCGGAGGATGCTTTTGATCGCGGGACGATCGTTCTCGCCGCCGCCTTCGCTGGGGAGTCTCAACTTACCAACGACAATCGCGCGTTCGGCCAGGGTTTGGCGGGCTATGGCCGGTATTTCGGCACATCGTACGCCGACTTCGTCATAGGCGACTACATGACGGAGGGAATCTTCCCAACGATTCTTCATCAGGATCCGCGATATTTTCGGAAGGGCACCGGGGGTGGACGGGCGCGCCTCGGGTATGCGATGGGACAAATCTTCTGGACTCATACCGATAGAGGCACGGGCCAATTCAACTATTCAGAAGTAGTCGGGAACTCTGTCGCCGTCGCGATTTCAAATTCCTACTATCAGGACAATCGCCACGCATCGGACAACATCTCCGAACTCGGCATGCAACTGGGGGTCGATATGGCGTCGAATGTCCTAAAAGAGTTCTGGCCGGACATCACGCGAAAGTTTTCCCGCAAGCACCCCGCCTCCCTGCAACAATAGGTAGCCCGTGTATGCTGTTATCTTCGAGAAGCCATGAAGATAACGGACATACGGGCGACCACGGTCACCGTCCCTCTTAAAGCCCCGCTGCGGCACGCCAATGGATGCCATTGGGGCCGCTTCGTCCGAACCATCGTTGAAGTGGAAACCGACAACGGACTCGTCGGCCTGGGTGAAATGGGCGGCGGAGGGGAATCAACCGAAGCCGCTTTCCAGGCCATGAAGGCGTATTTGGTGGGTCACGACCCGGTCCGTCTCGAAGAGCTGCGGTTTCTTATCGCCAACCCAACCGCGTCGCTATACAACAATCGCACTCAGATCATGGCCGCGCTCGAGTTTGCCTGCCTCGATATCCTTGGGCAGGCGTGGAACGTGCCGGTCTGTGACATCCTGGGCGGAAGATTGCGCGACCGCGTGCCCTTCGCCTCCTACTGCTTCTTCCGTTACGCGAACCCGCAAACCGGACATGGCGAAGTTCGTACCGCCGACCAACTTCTTGCCTACGCCTCTGCCATGAAAGAGCGGTTTGGCTTTACTAGTCACAAGCTAAAGGGCGGGGTGTTCCATCCGGATTATGAAGTGGAACTCTATCAAGCCCTCGCCGGCGCCTTTCCAGGAGATTCCTTCCGATTCGATCCTAATGGCGTATACTCCACCGAACAAGCCATTCGGTTCAGTCAGGCTATCGAGCACTTACGCAATGACTATCTGGAAGATCCTGTTTTTGGACTCAATGGAATGCGGCGCACGCGTCAGATGACTCGCATTCCGCTAGCCACCAACACGGTTGTCGTGAACTTCGAACAACTGGCGGCGAACGTTCTTGATACGGCGGTGGATGTGATTCTACTGGACACTACTTTCTGGGGCGGAATCCGCGCCTGCGCAAAAGCCGCCGCGGTGTGCGAGACTTTCCAGCTTGGGGTTGCCGTCCATTCGTCCGGCGAGCTTGGAATCCAGTTAGCCACCATGCTCCACCTGGGCGCAGTCATTCCGAACCTTTCTTTCGCGGCGGATGCTCATTATCATCACCTCACGGATGACATCATTGAAGGTGGCCTGATGCCCTACGAAAATGGCGCCATCAAAGTTCCGGATCAGCCGGGTTTAGGGGTCAAGCTGGATCGTCAAAAAGTCGCCCGCTATCACGAGCTATACAAGAGGCTCGGTAACTATCCCTACGATCGGGATCCGGGCCGCCCGCATTGGACGCCGCTAGTCCCCAACGATCGCTGGGCCGATCCGAATGACGCGCGCGTTCCCGCCATACCTTACTAACATGCGTGCCACCGTCCTATTCTTATTCGCCTTCGCCGCATGCCTGAACGCCGAAACCGGACATGACGCGTGGCTCCGCTACACCCCTCGGCCGGGAGTAGTGACCCCCGCAGCCATCACCACAACTGTCGATTCTCCAGTGATAAACACTGCGCGAGATGAACTCATAAGGGGCATTCGCGGGATAACTGGCCGCACCCTGCGAATTGAGCCGAACTTGCCCGACCAGTCAGCTATCATCCTCGAAACCGTCGGCAATGAAACGCAAACACCTGACGGCTACTTACTGCGGACAGTCCCCCGAAAGAACTATCGTGATGTCGTTATCTCCGCCGTGAACGATCGCGGCGTGCTCTATGGCGCATTTGCACTTCTCCGTAAGATTCAACTCGGCCAATCCATCGCATCGCTCAATGACCGTGAATCGCCCCGCGCTCCCGTCCGCTGGGTCAACCAATGGGACAACCTTGATGGCGCCATCGAGCGTGGTTACGGCGGCCGCTCCATCTTCTGGGAAGATGGCCACGCCCGGTCGGATCTGACTCGCGTCGGCGAATATGGGCGCCTGCTTGCATCCATCGGAATCAATGGATGCGCCATCAATAATGTGAACGCGGACCGACGCATCTTATTCCAGGATTTTCTGCCGCAGATCGCCAGAATCGCCGCTGCGCTCCGCCCCTGGGGTGTTCACGTGGTTCTCTCTGTCGATTTTGCAAGCCCGCAATCCATTGGCGTGCTTTCCACATTTGACCCGCTGGATCCCGCTGTCGCGACATGGTGGCAAACGAAAGCAAATGAACTTTACACCGCCGTTCCCGATCTTGCCGGATTGCTCATCAAGGCGGATTCAGAAGGCCGCGCCGGTCCGTCAGCCTACCATCGCACGCATGCCGACGCTGCGAATGTGGTAGCCCGCGCGCTCAAGCCCCACGGTGGGCTCGTCTTCTATCGCGGTTTTGTCTATGACCATCACATGGACTGGCGCAATCCGAAGAACGACCGCGCCCGCGCCGCTTATGACAACTTCCACGCACTCGATGGCCAGTTTGACGACAACGCCGTCCTGCAAATCAAGAATGGCCCCATCGACTTCCAAGTGCGCGAACCTGTCTCCCCACTTATCTACGGACTTAAGAAAACCAATCAGGCTCTCGAACTTCAAATCACTCAGGAATACACTGGCCAGGCCCGTCATGCGGTGTGCCTTATCCCTATGTGGAAAGAGATTCTCGATGCCATTCCAAATCCCGCCGGCCAAATCGGATTCGTCGGCGTCTCCAACGTGGGCCTATCCGAGACCTGGCTGGGAAATCACTTATCGCAAGCCAATCTGTACGGCTTCGGGCGCCTGGCCTGGAACCCATCACTCTCCGCCAACCAAGTAGTGAACGAATGGACCCGCCTGACCTTCGGCGAGAACCCAACGGTAGTCAAAACCATAGATAGTATCCAGCTCACATCTTGGCGTACTTACGAAAATTACACCGGCCCGCTTGGATTGCAGACGCTCACGGATATAGTAGGCAACCACTACGGTGTGGCGGTGGAAGCCTCGGAAAATAATGGTTGGGGTCAGTGGCACCGCGCCGACGAAAAGGGGGTGGGGATGGATCGCAGTACTGCGACAGGAACGGGTTACGCCGGCCAGTATATATCCGACAAGTACGAAAGCATCAAAACTACCCCAGACGACTTACTGCTTTTCTTTCACCATGTGCCTTACACGTACTTACTCCACACTGGAAAAACAGTCATTCAATATATTTACGATTCTCACTATAGCGGCGCGGCAGCGGTGGAATTCTATGTCCGCCAATGGAAGTCTCTCGCCAACTTGATAGACGAGCCGCGCTATAACCAGATCCTTTCGCAACTCGAATACCAGGCCGGGCAGGCAGAGGTCTGGCGCGACGCCGTCACCAGCTATTTCCTCCGCATGTCCGGCATTCCGGACGCGACTGGCCGCACCGGTCACTATCCCGGTCGTGTCGAAGCCGAAGCCATGCAGTTGACTGGATACACCATCCGCGACGTCACTCCATGGGAAGCGGCTTCTGGCGGAAAAGCCGTCGTCTGTCCAGCTCAAAGCTGCACTGCCGCGTTTCCCTACAACGGCGCACCCGGCTGGCACACTCTGCGCATCCGCTACTTTGATCAAAACAACGGCGTCTCGCGCTTCCGCATTTTCGTCAATAGCCAGGAAGTAGACGAATGGACCGCCGATGAGCAACTTCCCAGCAGCAAGCTCGACGGAACCACGGCAACGCGCCGAACCATCACAGGAATCAATCTGCGCCCCGGCGACACCATCCGGATCGAAGCCACGCCCAATGGCAGCGAACTCGCCGCGCTCGATTTCGTGGAAGTGAGTCCCCAATGAATCCACTCCTCGGAGTTGTGTTCCACTGGCTCGGCGGCCTGGCCTCTGGTAGCTTCTACGCCGCATTTCGGCCTGTCAAGCGTTGGTCGTGGGAAACGTTCTGGCTTGTTGGCGGCTTTTTCAGTTGGATCATCGTTCCCTGGCTGCTCGCGTCTGTGATGACTCGCGATCTCATCCAAGTCCTTCAACAAACCTCCTCACCCACGTTGTTCTGGACGTGGTTTTTCGGGCTGCTCTGGGGATTCGGCGGACTCACTTTCGGCCTCACCATGCGCTACCTCGGCATGTCTCTCGGAATGGCGACCGCCCTGGGATACACCGCCGCCTTCGGCACGCTCGTTCCGCCACTGGTCCGCCATCAGGTGATCCCTGGGGTAATTCTCGCCGGAATCGCCATCTGCCTCTGCGGCATCGCCCTTGCTGGAGCGGCCGGACTCTCCAAGGAACGCGAAATGTCCGAAGCGCAAAAGCGCGTCGCCATCAAGGAATTTGATTTGAAAAAAGGGCTGGTCATCGCCACCTTTTGCGGCATCATGAGCGCCTGCTTCTCTTTCGGGCTTGCCGCGGGCGACCCTATCAAAGAACTCACGCTCATCCACGGCACCCCCTATCTCTGGCAGGGGCTTCCGGTTTTGGTCGTCGTTTTACTCGGCGGTTTCACCACGAACTTTGTCTGGTGCGTCATCCTGCACTTGCGCAACAACAGCGGCGGCGAGTACCTGGACCGCAGGTTTCCCATGCTGAACAACTACTTCTTCAGCGCCCTGGCGGGAACCATCTGGTACATGCAGTTCTTCTTCTACACCATGGGCGAAACCCAGATGGGCGTCTACAAATTCTCCAGTTGGAGCCTCCACATGGCCAGCATCATCATCTTCAGCATGCTTTGGGGAATCGCTCTCAAGGAATGGAAAGGCACCGGCCGCCGCACCCAGGTACTGGTTGCACTCAGCCTGGTTGTCCTGGTCGCTTCTACCGCCGTCATTGGCTACGGCAATTATCTTGGAAGCAAACCCGCCGTTGCTGCGTCCAAGTAAGAGGATGCTGCAAACCGAGGTCGCACTCGAAACCTATACGGACCTCGTCTACTCGTTCGCCCTCCGTTTTTCGGGAGACCCGTCTCGCGCCGCCGACATCACCCAGGATATTTTTCTCAAGCTCTATTCCCGAATACACGAATTCCGCGGCGAATCCCGCTTTGAAACCTGGCTCTACCGGATCGTCGCCAACGCTTGTATCGACGAGCAGCGCCGCCGCAAGCCCTGGCTCAGTATCCTGGATTTCAGCTTTCACCACCCGGCGTTGCAAGAGAAAAACGCCATCCGCGAGCAAACCGCCGAATCCGTTCGTAAAGCAATATCGAAGCTATCCCCCACGCTGCGCGTCCCGGTATTACTGCGTTATATGGAAGACTTGTCGTACGACGAAATCGGCGAGGTGCTCAACATTTCACCGGGCACGGTAGCTTCGCGCCTGAACCGCGCTCACAAGATTTTGGAACAGAAACTCCATGGAACTCGAACAACTTCTTAAATCCTCATTGACCAGGGTCCAGGCCCCACCCGACATACTCGAGCGCCAAGCGCCGAAGCCGCGCCGCTACTTTTGGGTTCCCGTCCTCAGCATGATGGCCGCGCTCGCGATGCTTGCCGTGTACATCTGGCCTTCCGAGAGGTCGCTCGACATCCAACCCTATCTGCAGCAATCTGCGTTCACGAAAACCATCCACGGCGAATCTTTGCAACACGTCGTGATGAACGATGTTGACCTCTTCATCGCCAGCCCCAAGCTGCATCTGCGCGGCGGTAATTCCCGGTGGATTCAATTCCCCTGCTCGAAGCAAATCTGCCTCGCCGCTTGCAAACGATGCACCCAAGCCGCGCTGGTAGCCGCCATGTCCCAAGAGCCTCGACCGTAGTTCGCCACGACAAGAGCGTATCGGCTGACTCTTCCGGCTTTGCTTTCCCTTTTGAATTTGTCAGTAAGCGAATCGAAGGGTTTTCGGGCGTGATGGATGACCGAGCCGTTTTGACGGAGGTTGAGTTTGGTTACGCAGCGATATTTTGATCCTCCAGACCGGGTTCGGCGCACTTTTTTGGGGGGTTATTGGGGGCGGGCGGTGCGCCGTTTGCCGTCGCGGCGGCGGTTGCGAATTGAGGTGTTGGAACGAACCCAGATTCGGGTTCGGCGGCTTCGGGGACATCCTCTTCCCGGGGTGGTTCTTTTTGCAGTTCCTTCAATAGTTTCAATGTTTTGGCAATGGCGTTTTGCAGGCGGTGCTCGTGACGGCTGAAGGATTCAAGGATGCGGGTTTCCTGAGTTGCGCGGTGGCGCAACTCGCCGTCACCTGAGAGCACGAAGGTAACCTGAGCTGTTTGCCAGGCGACGAGGCCGCGGATGCGGCGGAGGCACCAAACGTTGTCGCTGACGATTTTGACAAGGTCGGCCTGGACCGGATCCCGCGGTTTGAGAGAAGCCGCATAGGACTCGGCGTGAGTGCGATATTCTTCCGGGTCTTCGGTGGTGAGAAGGGCGGTTGCGGAGTAGAGTCCGGTCTTGATGGCGTTCTGGCTGGAGCGGGCTTTCCCTGTGGCGGTACGTGGGCCAGTGCTTTTCTTTGAGTTTTGCTGATTGCGTTCGGTGATCGGGTTCATTTTCGGTGCTCCTTGAGTTGGGCGGGGAGACAGCGCTCCTAGCCGATTTCACGGTAGCAGCCAAATTGTTCGCCCGGAGGCACCGATTTTTGCAAGTTGTTGAAGGAGTGGGAGATGGAGGTAAGGAATGATTGTGATGGTGGGTCGTGGGGTCTACTTACGAAAGCTCCGCCGCCATAAGAGCCCACATCCAAATGAGCTACAACCCTACATTGTAGAAAAAACATTTCACATCACAACTGTTTTCTGCTATAGTGAAGTCGCTCTGGCCAATCGATAATCCGCGCGATTTAATGGAGACCAAACACGGTTCTCTCTCACGCGAGGAAATGGAATACCGCCGGCTTCAAGCAGCACGGGAGCTGGCTAATGGATCATCTCAATCCCGGGTCGCGCGAAAGTTCGGCGTCAGCCGGACCACTACTTCACGCTGGCAACGCGCCCTGGATAACAAAGGCGTCGAAGGTTTGCGCCGCCGCCGTGCTACCGGTCGCCCCAGCCGTCTCACTCAGGACCAAAAAACCGAGATCATCCGCATCCACGCGGATGGGGCTACAGCCTTCGGTTTTCCTGATGACCGCTGGACCACCGCGCGCCTGGCGCAAGCCATCGAAAGGCGCTTTGGCATCCGCTATGACCAGGATCACGTGGGTCGGCTGATGCACTCTCTCGGCCTGCGCAAGCCTAAGGTCCATTACATCTTCCCGCTCTCCGCGTATTCCAACAACCTCAGCAGCAATGCGCTCAGTCTGAGTATTCCCCAAACACCGTCCGCATAGCGGACGAGATTTCGCCGACGGTGGCCCACGCTTCCGCGGCGGTCACGATGTGCGGCATCAGGTTCTCCTCACTTGATGCCGCCTCGGTCAGCCGCCGCAGCGCCGCGCTCACTGCTTCCGCCGACCGGGAGGACCTAACCTCGCGCACCCGTTCCACCTGCGCGCGTTCCAGTTCCGGATCCAGGCGAAACGTCGGGATCCCCGCTCCCTCCTCCGTCCTGAAGCGGTTGACGCCTACCACCACCTGTTCGCCCGTCTCGATCTTTCGCTGATACTCATACGCCGCGTTTTGAATTTGGTTCTGAATCCAACCCAGCTCAATGGCCCGCAGGGTCCCGCCCATCGCATCGATCTTCTGAATCGTCTCCTTGGCAGCGCGTTCCAGTTCATCCGTCATGCGCTCGATCACTTCGCTCCCACCCAGCGGATCGGCGGTGTTCACAACGCCCGTCTCGTACGCGATAATCTGCTGGGTGCGTAGCGCGAGCCGCGCGGATTCCTCCGTGGGCAACGACAGCGCTTCATCGCGTCCATTCGTATGCAGGGATTGCGCGCCGCCCAGCACCGCCGCCATCGCCTGCAAAGACGTCCGCACCACGTTCACATCGGGTTGCTGAGCCGTCAAAGTCGACCCCGCGGTCTGCGCATGAAACCGAAGCATCAGCGATCGTGGGTTTTTCGCTCCGAACCGCTCCCGCATCAGCTGTGCATAAAGACGACGCGCCGCGCGGAACTTGGCAATCTCTTCCAAAAAGTCGTTGTGGCTGTTGAAGAAGAAGGAAAGGCGAGGCCCGAAGTCGTCGATCTTTAAACCGGCGGCCAGCGCCGCTTCGATGTAAGCAATCGCATTCGCCAGCGTGAACGCCACTTCCTGTGCGGCCGTGGAGCCAGCCTCGCGAATGTGGTAGCCGCTGATCGAAATGGTGTTCCACTCCGGCGCCTCTCGCGCTGCCCATGCAAACAGATCCGTGATGATCCGCATGGCCGGCCGCGGCGGATAAATGTAGGTGCCGCGCGCGATGTATTCCTTCAGAATGTCGTTCTGGATGGTCCCGGTGAGCTTCGCGCCATCCACGCCCTGTCGCCGGGCGGTCAAGACATAGTAAGCCAGCAGAATCGCGGCGGTCGAGTTGATGGTCATCGACGTGGAAACCTTGTCCAGCGGAATTTCGTGAAACAGTGTTTCCATATCGGCCAGCGACGAAACAGCAACGCCGACGCGCCCCACCTCGCCGGCCGCTAGCGGATGGTCGGAATCCATCCCCATCTGCGTCGGCAAGTCGAAGGCTACGGAAAGCCCCGTGGTTCCTTGGCCCAATAGATATCGATACCTGCGGTTGCTTTCTTCCGCCGTACCGAAGCCCGCATATTGGCGCATTGTCCATTGGCGGCTGCGGTACATCTGCGGATGGATGCCGCGCGTGTAGGGGTATTCGCCGGGTTTTTCGAGAGCGTTCACGACCTTGAGATGCGCTTGGCTTTCCGGAAGGACGCGATGCCGTAAAACGCCATGATCACGGTTACGATCCCTGCAAAAATCAGCTTAATCAATTCCCCTGTGTCGCCTTTATAGTTCATGCCTGCCTGTACGGCGGAGAAGCCGAAACCCGCCGCGAACAGCAGGAAAATGAACCCGATCACTTCATTCCAAAGCGTGCGGGCCGGCTTGATGGTAGCGGGAACCACGTGCCTGGTGAACAGGATAGACTGACGTACCGTTTCCTTAATCAGATCCCGTTTAGGCACGTGACCATTCTAGTATGGGCTACTATGGCATCAATATGGACCTTTGAGCCTATTAGGGTTCCGTACTAAACGGACGATCAAAAAGATGAATTGATGCAGTCAAGATATTGTGATTCTTCGAACCGACCGATACAATCGGGGAAACGGATGCACGGCAACTCTGTATCACCCAGGTCTGTATTGCTGATCGCCTACGGGGAATCTCCTGTTTTCGTCGGAGAAAGTCTTGGAACGTATGGCAATCAATGTGCATCTCCTGAATTAGCAGGTGTGATCAAAGAGGTCGTGATCAATGAAAGGGGCCCAAAATGGACGATAGCTTGAAGCAGTTGATGCACGACCTGGGGAACGCGATCAACGACTCACTCTCCGAATCCGATAGGATCGCCGAAGCTATCGGTGAAATCCGCAGGAGCGGTTTCGACGTGTTTTTGGTGCTGGAAGCCACCATCGGGTTCAATCGCCGCGAAGAGTCTGACGGGAATTCGGTTTCAGACAACGACGAGCAGCCCGCCTTGGTATCAGCTGGCAAAGTGAAATTCACCGCGCAGGATGAACGTTTCCTGAGAGCGCTACGGATCACCGCCGCCGCCGAGTAATTCGCGATACACAGCCCAGGTTTCGAATGCCGCGCGCTGCCAGCTAAACGCCTTCGCGTGTTCAAGGCCTGCTGCAACCAGGCGACCCCTCAATCCTTCGTCTTCCGCTGCATCGGTGAGTGCTGTCAGCAATTGGTCCTCATTCTCCGGATCTACCAGTAGCGCGGCGTGCCCGGCCACCTCCTTCACGGCAGACGCATTCGACGCGATCACGGGCACTCCGGCCGACATCGCTTCGAGTACGGGCATCCCGAACCCCTCGTCGAGAGAAGGGAACGCGAAGATCATCGCCCGCGCGTACCACCCCCCTAGCTCTTGCTCGCTTGCATATCCCGTTACGGTAATTCGGCTCCGGCACTCCGACCGCTCGATTTCCGCGAAGACTTCTTCGGCTCCATAGCCCGCCGAACCCGCCAGCACGAGGCGCCAGTCTTTCGGAAGCGCACCAAATGCCCGCACCAGCCGCACCAGGTTCTTGCGTTTCTGTATTGCCCCCACGTGCAGAACGATCTTCTCGCGAGCCGCTTCCACCCTGGGCAGAGGGCGCACTCCATGTGGAACGACTACCACACGTGTGCGTTCCACGCCTAAAAGTGTTACAACCTGTTCTGCGGTGAATGTGGAAACAGCGATAATGCGGTCCGCCTGCCGCGCCGCGTGCCGCGCCTGTTCGGTGAAGCGGCGCCGGAACTCCGGCGTGCTATATTCACCCGTCATCACGAACAGATCGTGGAACGTGGCAACCTGCAGAGCAAAGCGTCTTTCCGGCAGCCGCTGATTCAATCCGTGGAAAAGCCGCGACGATCGCCAGAGGGCACCGTCCAGCAGCAGGCCCCGTCGCACATTCGGATGCGGCGCCTCGGCGAAGGCACGCGCAAAACGGTGGGGACGGTACAACCAGTTCCATCGCGCCTCCCTATGTTGAGCGGCCAGTTCCCGCATCAGCTCGATGGAATAGACTCCGACGCCCGACAGACTGCGGCCCACACTGTAAGTGGCGTCGATCGCGATTTTCAATTGAGCGGCTTCCCCCGCACCAGACTAGCAGCGGCTACACCAAGTCTTGACCCACGGTCGGAAGCTGATATTCCTTCAGCTTGCGATACAGCGTGGTTCGGCCGATTCCCAGCATCATGGCAGCCACCGTGCGATCTCCCTTGGTCTGTTCCAAGGCTTCAATGATCGCGCGCTTCTCGACCTCGTGCAGCGGAAGAATCGCCTTCGGTCCCGGATTCAGCGAATTCCTCATGCCGGCGATGGCCGCCGCAGCCTGCTGGCTGGGATAACCCGCACCTTGCCGCTGTACCGTGGACGGCAGGTCGTCCGCCAGCAACAGCGGAGTCTGCGCCATGGCCACCAGTCGCTCCACCGCGTTGTGCAGTTCGCGCACATTGCCAGGCCAGTCGTGCTTCATCATTAGATCCATGGCTTCGGGCGTCATGGTATACCGCTCGCCGGTCTTGGCCAGGAACCGCTCCACCAGCAGCGGAATGTCGTCCTTGTGCTCGCGCAGAGCGGGCATCCGGATGGTCATCACGTTCAGACGGTAGTACAGATCCTGCCGGAATGCGCTGCGATCCACTTCCCGGGCCAGGTCCCGGTGGGTAGCGGCGATCACCCGGATATCCACCTTCTGACGGTTCAGCGATCCTACGGCCCGGTATTCCCGCTCCTGCAGCAATCGCAGCAGTTTGACTTGTAGTTCAAGCGGCAGATCGCCGATCTCATCAAAGAATGCAGTCCCGCCGTTGGCGAGCTCAATCAGCCCCTTCTTGGTATCGGTTGCGCCGGTAAACGACCCACGCGTGTGCCCGAACAACTCGCTCTCCATCAGCGGCCCCACCAGCGATCCGCAATCGATGGGAACGAACGTCCCGCGCCCGCAGGAAGTATGCAGCGCGCGCGCCACCACCTCTTTGCCCGTGCCGCTCTCGCCCAGCAGTAGAACCGGGGTAAGAGAACCTTCCAGCTTTTCGATTTGCCTGCGGATCTGGCGGATCTGCGGCGATTGCCCTACTATCCCGTAGGGCGAATCCACTGCGACATATTGCATTTGGGCGGGCGTCTGTCTTATGTGGGTGCGCTACGGTGCGGTAAGTTCTCACTTCAAACTGACAAGGAACCTCTCGACTGCACCCCAGTTCTCCTGAGCGCCCTTCGGATTCCGGTCAACCCGCAAGGTGGAAGAGCCGTGCACGCCGCCTTTGGTTGGAACGAACTGCGTGGCGTTGCCCCCTGGCACGGCCGAGGCGATCGCGCGGGCAGTCGCAATCTCCTTGGAATCTAGTGCGCTGGTGATGAAAACCGGCACTCGCACCTGGGCGGCGGCGTCTTTCACGGAGTGGTCGTCGCCCAGATATTCTCCCGGTGAAAACGCCATAACCGCAGCAACTGAATTGGGATGCCGGGCGGCCAGAAGGAAAACCAGCGCGGCCGAATAGCTGCTGCCCCACACGATTGAACGTTGTGGCAAACCCTGGCGCGGCGCCCATTCGAGGGCAGCCTCCAAGTCCGGCAGCGCGGCCCGATAGTCGACCTCCTTGCCCAATTCGCTGGCCGTTCGATTCGGCTGGCCCCACATGCGACCGCCGGAACGCTGGTCCAGGGCGAGCGAATGATAGCCGAGCGCGGCCAGACGGGGAGCAATCTGTGCATACTCGGCGTGGTTCGACCCGGCCTGATGGAAGAGCAGAATGGCGGGCTTGGTTTTGTCGGCGGCGGCGTAGTGCCGGGCGTAGACCTTGACTCCATCGGACGCTTCGAGAGTGATCGGGTGCGGCTCGGAAGTTGCGGCCTTGAACGGGAGCGCGCCAGCGAGCAAAAGTGGGAAAAGGTCACGGCGGGAAGTCATACTTGTATTGTCTAACTTGACGCCCGCCATGAAACACCTCACCCCGTCGGCTCTGCTGGATCTCCCCAAGCCGCCTAACGGAAACCATTACGAACTCAGCGATGGCGAGTTGATCGTTGTGGGGAATGCGGGTGCGCTTCACGAACTTATCAAGGCCTCCGCGCTGGAGATTCCGAATCGCTTCCAGATTTGCCGGACCGGAAATCCGTCTGCCACACCTCCCGCAGAACACCACACGCGGGTCTAACAGTGAGCCGCAAGTCGGACAGTAACAGCTCAGTGCCATTTTTGTGTGGCCTTTTGAATGTTATTTATATCTGGGGGGCGGCACGTGCCAGTCTCATTTATAGGCTTGCCGTATTTTTCCGGGAATACGCCGACTGATGCCCGTCCAACCTCGTCGATCATAGCGATCTCGCGACTGATTAGCTCCGAATTGCGCTGGGCTGAACACCCACTGGCAGGTTCTGAGAACATTAGCACGACCCGAGTCAGCACCCCTTCTTTGAAAATTATATGTGGCGTGCTCTTGATCAGTCCGAGTGGCTCTGGCTTCAATGTGAAGGTAAGGACCTCCGGGTTCTTGGCCGCCCGATCCTCAGATTGGATTTTGCCGAGTAGAAGCTTGCGGGCATCCTCGACGCTCATACCGAAATGGAGGCCGCCCCAGGTTGACTGCGCTGTTGCGGCGACCGCTGAAAGAAGGAGAAGCCAGACCAGTCGCGAGTTCATCTTAATCGGTCTCCGACGATACGTTAATATCAGTGCAAAATGCAAACCCCACTCAAACTGATAATCGAGATCGACCCCGATACTGCCAGCATTCAGCCAATAGACGGCAAGCGCCCCGGCTCCCGTCATCGGTCACCCGAGGGCGAACGAGAAAAGATCTGGAAGGGGCTGCTTGAGTATGCTGGCAAGAGCGGGCCGATGCCTGTTCGCAAGTTCCTTGAAATGGCAGAGGAAAAAGCCCCCAAAAACCTCAAGAACGGTGGGCTTGAAGACATCCGACTCTACCTGCAGGAGGGATCCGCTGTTTTGTTTGGCGCTAAGTATTCCCATCCCCCGCGCGGGGCTGGCGATTAGGCGGGGCCGTTATTTGAGAAAATCGCCGCTTCGCGCCGCAGAGAAATACCGCGGGGGCCTTACTTGAACAGATTTCTATCTCGGCATCGTGCCAGGTTTCGCGGCTTTCACCGCTTCTGCCACCCGGTCGAGATGCTTCCGCATCATGCGCCACGCTGAGTTGCCTGGCACCAGGATGGCAATCTTTCGGCCCTTCAAATTTTGCTGGTAGCGTATGTTTTTATCAGTCGTTAGCAAAAGCTCGAACCCTGCAGCCTCTGCCGTCGTGAGCAACTCGCCATTGGAAATCCGGTCCCAACCACGTTCTATCGCTTCTGTAACTTCGTGCCCGGCTAATGATCGGGCTATACCGCTTGGGGTGCCGTGGTCAAAGAGCACGCGCATCGTTCGACGTGGGGCCGACTACAGGAGCAGGAACCGGCGGCGCGTCAAGACTGCGGGCGGCGAATTCCAGTACCGCCTGAACTTGCTCGCGCGTCACATGAAACTGCTCGATAATTTCCTCGATGTCCGAACCAGCTTCGAGGTTTTCAAAGACCGTAGCGACCGGCATACGGGTATTCCTGAAAACCGGGGCATTGCGACCAATCAAGGGTTGCTGTTGCCATGATCTGCACTCCTCCTTTTAGGGTACGTCAGATAGCGGACGAAAATGAGCCGGATGTGAATTTCTTGAAACGCGCTTGCCGCGGGCAAAGTAAGAAGTGTCCCCTTTAACCTTCACCTCTGGGAATCGCGTGTGAGTCTGCGGTGATGGAGCAAAAGGATCGGTTGCGGTTTAGCCAAATTGAGGAGTTCCTTGAGCGCATCGACCGGGGCCTCGCAGAGGCTCACGTCGGGGAACTTGCGGACGGCGAGATATTCAGGCAAGGGCTCCCGGACTACCTGGATTCCCAGGACGCTCTGCTGGCCCATGACGGCCTATTTTGATCCTCTACCAGGCCGGAAAGCCGATCAAAATCATAACGGTTGCCCGAGGCAGCTAAGGTGGCAGATCGAGTCGGCGGTTCTATCTTGCATTTATGAAAGAGCAAGATAGGCCGGCGCACCAACTCCCCCCTTCACGCCAGTCAATTTGACAATAGCTTCCCCACTTGGCTACTCTAAATGGGTAGAAGAACAGTTCCGGAGACGTGTGTCTAGATGAGTACGCAGTTCCCTTCAAAGCCAGCCATCACTCGTGAATGGCACGTAATTGATGCCAACGACGTGGTGCTTGGCAAACTTGCCAGCAAAGCCGCTTTCCTTTTAATGGGAAAGCACAAGCCGACCTTTACGCCGTTTATTGATACCGGCGACCACGTGGTTGTGGTCAACGCCGCCAAAGTCAAGTTGACGGGCCGTAAGGACGAGCAGAAGATTTACCGAAGTTTTACAGGTTACCCCGGCGGTCTGGTCGAGACCGGCGCGAAGAAAGTGCGCGCGGTCCGTCCACAGCGCATGATCGAAGACGCCATTTTCGGCATGCTGCCGAAAACCAAGATGGGCAAGCAGATGTATCGCAAGCTGAAGGTCTACGCGGGCGACAAACATCCCCATCAGGCGCAGATGCCGAAATCCCTCGCGGTTGCTTAAGCATGCCGTCGCCTAAGAAAGGTTCGAGAAAATAGTGGCAGCAAATAAACAAGTTCAATACCTGGGCACAGGCCGCAGGAAAAAGGCCATTGCGCGCGTGTTCCTTCGCCCCGGCTCCGGTAAAGTCACCATCAATGGCCGCGCCGTCGAGCACTACTTCCCTAGCGAAGCTGGCCGTCTACCGGTTCGGCAGGCGCTTGTGGCAACCGAAACAGCAGAGAATTTCGACGCGCTGATTCTGGCGCATGGTGGCGGCTTGTCCGGCCAGGCGCAGGCAATCCGCATGGGTATGTCCCGTGCCCTGGTGGAGTTCAATGCCGAATTGCGCCCCAAGCTGAAGAGCCTGGGTTACCTGACCCGCGATGCACGTTCGCGTGAGCGCAAGAAGTATGGACAGAAGGGCGCCCGCAAACGGTTCCAATTCTCCAAGCGCTAATCGCATACGTTTCTTTCAGGCCCGGGCAAGTTCCGGGCCTTGTTCTGTCTGTTGTATTAACCCTCGGTTCCCTCCCGCATGCAAATCTCGCTTAGGACCGTATGCGTTCTGGCTCCGAGGCTGAACTTCCGTTTTAGGAGAAATCATTGCCCGCAATTAGTATGAAAGAATTGCTCGAAGCCGGCGTTCACTTCGGGCACCAGACCAAGCGCTGGAATCCGAAAATGAAGGAATACATTTTCGGCGAACGTAACGGCATTTACATCATCGATCTTCAAAAGACGCTGAAGTTGTTCAAGGACGCCGCCCGCTACGTAGGGGAAATGGCTGCCCAGGGAAAGAATGTTTTGTTCGTCGGAACCAAACGCCAAGCCCAGGAAGCCGTTGCCGAGGAAGCACTGCGCTGCCAGATGTACTACGTCAACCAGCGCTGGCTCGGTGGATTGCTGACCAACATGACCACCGTACAGAAGTCCATCAAGCGCCTCAAGGAGCTCGAAGCCATGGCGACTGATGGGGGTTACGCGGCGCGTCCCAAAAAGGAAGTGATCAGGCTGGAGCGCGAGCGCAAGCAGCTCGATTCCAACCTCTCCGGGATCAAGGACATGCCCGGCCTGCCCGACCTGCTTTTTGTGATCGATTCGAATAAGGAAGCCATCGCCGTCAAGGAAGCCAAGCGGCTGGGAATCCCGGTGGTTGCCATTGTCGACACGAACTGCGATCCCGACGAAGTCGATTGGGTCATTCCGGGTAACGACGACGCACTACGCGCCATTCGCCTGTTTACCAGCAAGATCGCGGATTCAGTGGTCGAAGGCCGCGCTCTGGCGACCGAGCACGATTTCACTCCCGAGAAGCTCATTACCGAAGAAGGCGCCACGGAAGAACCGATGCCGGAGTACAACCAGTACGTGGACGAGAAGTACGCAGCTCAAATCATGGCCGAGAGCCTGATGGACGAGGATTTGCCGTCGGTCTCGCTGCGCAAGCAGCCGGTTGAAGAAGCCGAACCCGTCCCTGAGTAAAAGGCGGAGCAGGCATTTGCGCCTGCTTCGGTGGTCAAATTAGAAAAGGAATATAAAATGGCGGAGATAACTGCGCAACTGGTGAAAGAACTGCGCGAGCGCACCGGCGCCGGAATGATGGAGTGCAAGAACGCGCTCACCGAGGCCAAGGGCGACCTCGCGGAAGCCGAAGTGGTTCTTCGTAAAAAGGGAATCGCGGCGGCGCACAAAAAGGCCACACGTACCACCCAGCAGGGCCTCATCGCGACTTACATCCATCCCGGCGGTCAGCTCGGCGTACTGGTGGAAGTGAATTGCGAGTCGGATTTCGTGGCGCGGACGGACGATTTTATTACTCTTACGCGCGACCTGGCTATGCATATCGCGGCAGCCAATCCGCTCTATCTGAGAAAAGAAGATGTTCGGCCGGAACTGGTGGAAAAGGAGATGGAGATCGCACGTGATCGCGCCATCAACGAAGGCAAACCCCAGCGTGCGCATGACGCCATCGTGAAGGGGCGCCTCGATAAATTCTACGAGGAAGTCTGTCTGATGGAACAACCTTTCGTCAAAGAGAGCACACTCACAATCGACCAGTTGATCAAAACCAAGATCGCCAAACTAGGCGAGAACATTACCATCGCCCGGTTCGCAAGGTATAAGGTCGGCGACGGCACCTCCGCGTCGCCAGCCATCTAGGAGCAGGTAAGAACTGCGATGGCGCGATACGAGCGCATTCTCTTGAAGTTGAGCGGCGAGGTCATGGCTGGCCCCGCCGCTTTTGGTATTGATCCGGAGCGCGTGAAGGCGCTCGCCGTCGAAGTAGCCGCAATTGCCAAAGAAGGTGTTCAGGTCGGTTTGGTAGTAGGCGGTGGAAACATCTTCCGCGGAGTGGCTCTCGCCGCCAAGAATATGGATCGTGTCACGGGCGACCATATGGGCATGCTCGCCACCGTCATCAACTCACTGGCGCTGCAGGATGCCCTGGAGCAGATCGGTGTGCACACCCGCGTGATGACGGCGATCCAGATGCACCAGGTTGCTGAACCTTACATCCGCCGCCGCGCCATTCGTCATCTGGAAAAGGGCCGCGTGGTCATTTTCGCCGCTGGCACTTCAAATCCTTTCTTTTCGACCGACACCGCCGCAGTCCTTCGCGCCCTCGAAATCAAGGCGCAAATCATCGCCAAGGCCACCAAGGTAAACGGGGTCTACGACAAAGATCCGCTGAAGCACGCCGACGCCGTCATGTACTCCGAAATCACCTACACCGAAGTGCTGTCCCGGTCTCTCGGCGTCATGGACGCTACCTCCATCGCTATGTGCCGTGATAATAAACTGCCTATCATCGTGTTCAACCTGAATGTGAACGGCAATATAATGCGGATGTCGATGGGTGATCCCATCGGCACCGTGATTCGATAAAGACCACTATGAATTCGATCGAAGAGATTAAGGCTAGTTCCAAAACCCGCATGGAGAAGGCGGTCGCGGATTTCCAGCACGAAATGTCCACATTGAGGACAGGGCGCGCATCCGTGAATCTTCTTGACGGCGTTAAGGTGGATTACTACGGCACGCCCACGCCGCTCAACCAGTTGGCGAATCTGCATGTGCCGGAGCCGGGACTCATCACCGTTCAGCCCTGGGATATTTCGCAGATCGGCGCCATTGAGAAGGCCATCCGAACGTCCGACTTAGGCATCAATCCGGCCAATGACGGCAAGGTCATTCGCCTGCCCATCCCGCCCCTCAACGAAGAGCGACGCAAGGAAATTGTGAAGCGCATGCATGGCTTCGCTGAAGACCACCGCGTGGCCGTTCGCAACATCCGACGGGATGCCAATGAGCACGTGAAGAAGCTGCTGAAGGACAAGAAACTCGCTGAGGATGAAGAGCGTCGCGCCATTGATGAGATTCAGAAGCTGACGGACGCGCATATGGCCAAGATCGATGCTGCGGCGAAGGCTAAGGAAAAAGAGCTGCTCGAGTTTCGGTAAAGTTATCCGCGCATTTTCTTGCGCAGGAAATAGGGAAGCAGAAGTAATTCCCCGATTGACGGTAACGGATCGCTTTTGCAGAATACGGATTCCACCCTTGTACTCCGCAAAGATGCTAGATAGGCTCCCGCCGAAACATGCCCGAGCACGACACCGGCCAATGCCGTAGGCAAGTCGGTCAACATTCTCAACCAGCCAACGCCGGCTTGTCCACGGCAACAAGCCACGGTCTCACCCAGTTGGTCCGCAAACATCAGATAGGGGAAGTCGACTCCGGCGGCAGCACCCAGGCTCTGAAATCCCCACGTTCTGGCATTGACGTCCAGCAGTTTGTATTGGCCGTCGCGGGAGTCGTACTTGAACTCAACCTCAACCAGCCCGTAATAGTCGATAGCCCTTAAAAATCGTAGTGCCAGCTCCTCAATGATCGGCATCCGCACGGTTTCAACGTAGGTGGCCGCCCGGCCAAACTCCCGCGGGTGCTGCCGAATCCGCTTGGCGACCAGGCTGCCTGTCGCCTCGCCGTCTTTAAAGAAGGCGCAGTATGAAAACTGGTGGCTCCCATCGCCGGGAATAATCTCCTGTATCAATATCTCCTCGGGTATAATTTGGCGGGCTGCTTCACCGAACAGAAATCGCAACTGCGGCCCGCTGTCCGCGCGCCACGCTTTGGCACCCGTGGCGTAGAAAAAATTCTCTTTCACCGCGGGCTTAACCGCCAGCGGCAGGCGCGATTCCAGCACGCTCAATTCCTCCGGGGTGCGCGGATTAAACGTCTCAGGGCAGGGAATACCCAATTGAGCCGCCATCTCGTAAGTGTTTTTCTTATTGCAGGCCCATTGGACCGTTTGCCAATCGGGCGTAGTCACCCGGAACATCGTCGCTAGTTCAACGCGATAACAGGAAATTGCCGCAACGGTTTCGTCCCGGGTTGGGAAAAGAACCCAATTCGCCAAACCAAGCCGTCGCCCTACTTCAAGGATCGCGTCCACCGTCTTGCGCGCGTCTCGCAGATCCTCTACCCTGACCACTCTCTTGACGTACCGGGAAAACGACGACACAGAATATTGGTCGTCGAGAACCACCACGGGGATGCCCCGGCGACCAAGGCTGCGAGCCACACCGAGTCCGGGATGGTCGCCGCCTATGACCAGTGCGCCCGCCATGTCCTTCCGGGTCATTTAGCCCTGAGTCGTCGTAACGACCCGGCCACGCTGGAAGCCAGGCTCCGCGAAGTAGAGTCCGTTCCCGCTACAAAGTAAAGCAAGGGGCCGAACTGTCTCGCTGCCGCCGCCCCGATGAAGTGCAGGCCGGGAACCGACGATCCAAACCCTTTTGTCAATCGCGGGGAGCCATCCAGCAGGCGGAGACCTTTCAGCAGTTCCCCGGAAACAAATGCATAGCGGGAGATGTCCACCCGGTATCCCGTACCCAGCAACACATGATCCACCAATCGCTCGCTTCCGTCGTCCAGGCGGAGGCGGATGCCGAGGTTGCCCATATCTTCCGCAGCAGCGACCGTTCTCTCCATCGTGATCCTGACTTTTTCCAGTCTTGCGGGCAGCCACCTCGAACCGGCAGGACGCACGGCGCGGGTCCTGATCTTATCTCTGAGCTGAAGTGGCACGTAAGACATAAGTTCAGGCGAGGCCACCAGCCGGCTGATTCCCGCCGGACCCACGTCGTGCGACGAATACAAAACCGCCGACAATGGCCCCAAATGATGCAGCCACCCGTGCATGCCCACCCAGTGCAAAATCGTCTGCCTCGCCACTACCTCCACCTGCGCCCCCGCCTCGTGCAGCAAGGCCGCCGATTCCAGGCTACTTTGGCCCGCCCCAATGACGGCGACCTTTTTGCCTGCAAAATCGCTAATCCGCCGCCCATCGTAACAATGCGAAACCCGGTCCGACTGGATTTCTGCGAATGCCGCGGGACGTTTCTGAAAAGGCCCGATCCCCGCCGCCACAACCACCCGGCGGCTCGTGATTTCATTTCCGTCCGTCAATGCCAGGGTGAAGACCGAATCCTGGCAGCTCACGCTCGCTATCGTCCGGCGATCCACCGTTGGCCCCAACTGGCTGTGAAACCAACGGCCGTACTCCACGAACGTCTCAAGCGTCGTGAACTCACCCGGCTTTCTTCCGGTTTCCGCCTCAAAAGAGCCCAAGGTATGCGCAGATCGCGGATCTGAAATATTGGAGGCCACGCGCGGGGAGCGCAAAAGCATCCCCGCCGGCATCTTGTTTGCCCAGAACTCCATCGGCTCACCAAACACGCGTACGCCGAGGCCTTTGGCCTTCAGATGCGCTCCCGCCGACATGCCATAGGGGCCGGCTCCTATCACAACAACGTCACAATCGGGGGTTATACGTCTGGATGACATGTCAAGTAAGCCGTATCTTACTACCTCTTGAGGCGGAGAGTATCCTAAGAACGTACCGTTGAAAAGTGATCAAGAGTCCTCTTTACCCTTCCAGAGTTTGCGTGTCCCGGCGTCGAGCGCCAATCTCGGCCCAGGCTTCGACGCCCTTGGACTGGCGCTTCCGCTCTACCTGGAGTGCCGCTTCCGCCTTGCGCCAGGGCTGGTGATCCACGCGTCTGGATGCGATTCCGACCGCATCCCTGTCGACGCTTCCAATCTCATCTGGCAAACAGCGCTGACTGTGGCGGAGCATGCCCGCAAACCGCTTCCGCCAATCGAACTGGAAATTCGGAATGAAATCCCACTCGGAAAAGGACTCGGGTCAAGCGCCGCCGCCCTTACCGCCGGCGTGGTAATCGCCAGTCGCCTGCTGGACCTCGATTGGTCCCGGGCGCGCATTCTGAATGAAGCGGCGCGTCTCGAAGGGCACCCGGACAATGTCGCCGCCTGCGCGCTGGGCGGAATCGTGGCCAGCGCCATTGACGCCGAGGGCCACGCCTCCGCCATCCGCCTCGATCTGCCGGCCGCATGTGGGCTGGCCGTGATCATACCGGATTTCGTTCTGCCAACATCGCACTCGCGTTCGGTATTGCCAGCCACCTATACACGCGAGGAGGTCATTTTCAACCTGCAGCGCGTCGGCCTGCTGGTCGCGGCGCTGGCCACTGGCGATTTACAAGCGCTCTCGGTGGCGCTGGCGGACCGGCTGCACCAACCTTTCCGCGCTCCTCTGGTGCCAGGCTTGGAAGAGGTGCTGGGTTTACGACTACCAGGCCTGTTGGGATGTGTTCTCAGCGGTGCAGGACCCAGCGTCCTGGTGTTCTTCGAAAAAGGCCATGAATCCATCTGCACCCGGGTCGCGGCCTTAATCGAAAGCCGTGGCCCGCGCGTCCAGACAATGATCACATCCGTCGCGCCTCATGGCCTTGAGTGGCTCGATTAACCTCCACCACCCCCCACAACATGGCGCGATCTTCCACCGCATCGTTCCGTGTCAGCCCAGGCGGCGGCTCCCCAAAACTGCGCAGCACCACAACCGCATCGTCACTTCCCGCGCGTCGAACCGCTCGCAACAGACGCTCGCGGTACGATGCCGAAGTCCCGTCCAGAATGTTCGACAGCGTAAACGCCTCAAAAGAACCCTTTTCGCAGGACTCCAGATACCCAGCCGCGTTTCCCAACACAAACTGGATCTGGCTGGCTGGTCTCATTTCCTGGTGTTCTCCCAAAAACAATCCCCGCAAAAATGGATTCGCCGCATTGGCATGCCGCGCGAAGTTACGTTCCAGCCGAGATCGAAGCACCGATCCAAATCGAGGCGGCAGGCACGCCAGAAACTCTCTTGCATACACGAATCGCAGAATCGCCGGAGACATCAGTGAATCGAAACCCACCCGAAATCGCGATGTGTCCAGATGCTCGCGCCAGAAGCCCACCTGCTCGCGCACATCAGCCAGCGCCAGAAACTCACGCACCACCCCGGCCCGCCACCCAATCAACGGCATAAACGCACGCGCGAACTGCATGGCGCGTTCCGCATCACCTACCTCCGCCGCACCGCCCGCCGCGCGCCGCTCCGCATAGGCCAGTTGCACAGGATTGATATCGCAAGCCACTACCTCGTGGCTCTCACTCAACGCCATCGCGGTGGACCCCGCCGACGCAATGCAAAACACTCGCCCTTTGCCTTCGAATACCCTCCGCTCGATTTCGAAATCCTCATACATGTGCCCGAACAGCAGGCGTCGTGGACCGCTCTGCCGATCGAGTCGCCCAGCTGTCCATGGCGTCATCGAGCTCACCCGTGCATTGCGCCGCACGCCCAAACCAACACCAGAAAGGCGATGTTCTTGATCACCATGCCGGCTGGGTCGTGAATAATGTGCCGAGCCCACATCAGGCCGTTCGCATTGAGAAGGATCAGCAACGCAATCTGCGCCAGGGCGCACCAACCGGGCTCGATTCCCACCATGACCCACACCGCCAGCAAAACCTCAACCACTCCGAGCACTTTCAGGAATAACTGTCCAAAGCGCGGCCCCAGCGTCGGAACTGCCGCCACCACCTGCGCTTCCCGGGCGGCCCTGCCCAACACCTTGTTCCACAGGCCTTCGTAGAGCCACACAGCGGCCACGGCCAGCCGAATAATCACTAACGGGGGGAAGCCGAGGTTGATGTCGTGCATGTTGACGCACCCGCGAGCGGCAATGCGGAGCGCATCCCTTTCAGAATATGTCGGTGAAACTGATGTCCCAGAAAACGCTCGAGTGGACGCCAGAACACGCGCGGCCACAGATGCCCGTGGTAATTGGTGGTAAGCAAAACTTCAGTCCTGGCGCCGCGCGCGAGCATCTCGTAGGAACCACAGGCCAGCGTAATCCAGCGCTCAATCCCCAGGTGTTGATTGACTACCTGAAACTCCAGCAAATGCGGCTCCTCCACCTTGATGATGCGCTTGATCAGGTCGCCGTTCTGGTAGAGGCAGAACACATCCGCGCCCACGCACGTCTTGTCGC
>Ga0326727_10007247_pt1 | contig 29493 bp, 22 predicted proteins | sample MB2enrmetagenome_FD_207643 | JGI IMG/M metagenome (GOLD analysis project Ga0326727, IMG submission 207643) | Lab enriched peat soil microbial communities from McLean, Ithaca, NY, United States - MB29MY | ecosystem: Environmental > Terrestrial > Soil > Wetlands > Peat | place: USA: New York... | reverse complement strand
CATTTCGGCAGAGGGCAAGAAACGCATGAAGAGTATGCATGCCTTAGAGCATATTGCTAAAGTTGTCATGCTTGATTGCAAGGATTGCGGAGATTGTGCCATGTTGGACCTAGCCTATCTTTGTCCTATGTCCCAATGCCCTAAGAATCAACGCAACGGTCCTTGTGGCGGGAGCTTTAATGGCTGGTGTGAAATTTTCCCTAATGAAAAGAAATGTTTTTGGGTCAGAGCTTACGCAAGACTTAAGAAGTTTGGGGAAGAAGGATCATTGGATGTACCCATGGTACCACCTGCCAATTGGGACTTCTATCAGACGTCTTCTTGGTCTAATTTCTATTTAGGAAAAGACCATTCGGCACCGATCTTAGGTATTAAGCGTCCGCCGAGTAAGGTCCCGGCCAGTAAATAATAGTTTAGGTTACCCATTTATACGCACTATTATTTTTTAATAAAAATAGTCTCAGGTAACATTTGACAAAAATTGCACTAATATTTTGGAGGGCATTTATGATAGCGACAGGGGTTATCCACAGCGGTGTTTGCGGTTTTACCATTGATGTCAAAGCAGTTTGCGGTGACGATCATAAGGTAAAATTAGAGATAACAAGCGACTGTCCTAATTACCGAAAAATCGCAGAAGAATTGACGGAAGTTGATGCCTACAAAGAAATCTTTCAAAAACTTCATCTGGGGACAGTTTATCAAGTGTTTGCCAAATATAGCCCACATCCCAGTTGTCCCGGGATTTCAGGGATTTTGAAAACTGTGGAAGTGGCAGCCGGTTTGGCATTGCCCCAAAACGCTAGCATTAATATATTGAGGGAATAAGCTGAAAATAACATTGAAGAGACCCATTGACGATTGGAAGGATCGTTAATGGGTCTCTTTCCGGAATGTATCTTGGTATGGATATTAAGACCTATCGCACAGATCGGCAGGGGACGATTACGGCTGTTTCAGATGGCAAGAGCGTAACGTTTGCAGCGGAAAAATGAGACAAGTAGAGGGCGGGTTCCGATGCTGGTAGTCTTTGAACGGGAAGAGGACAATCAGAGGGCGGTGCTGGAAAGAAGTGATGAAACTACCTTTGACGTGGATCATTAACAGGGTAGATAGTATAAACTATCTACCCTGTTAGACGATCATCTGAAGTCATTATTATTATACGATAGCTGCCTAAAGTCGCGATTAAAGCATAAACAACATCTGGGCATAGGTAGGGAGCGGCCAGAGTTCAGCGTCAATCATCGTTTCCAGTTGATCTCCATCAACCCTAAGGGCTTGCATTGCTTTGAAAACGACATCTCGATAGTAAACCGCTTGCTTGTAAGCATCAGTTAAAGTAGTTGCTTCCAGAGTGTCTTTTTCGAGAGTTCCTAATTTTGCTTTGAAAGAAACGAGGGTTGCGCAGACATCCTTGAGGAGCTCTGCTTGAGCTGAAACGTCAATAGCACTGGAGGCCGATTTAATGGCATTGATGGAATTGGCCAGCTGAGTGGAATATTTAACTGCCGCTGGGACAATCAGATTTTTAGCCATGTTGATCATGGTTAGGGCCTCAATGTTAATCTGTTTAGAATATTGTTCTAAATTGATCTCATAGCGGGATTCTAACTCGGTGTGGCTCAATACTTTATGTTTTTCATATAAGTCAATGGTGGATTGGCGAACCAGGACCAGGGCGGCATCAACAGTTGATTTAATATTGGGTAGCCCACGTTTGGCGGCTTCTTCAACCCACTCTTCAGAATACCCATTGCCATCAAAGAGGATGCGCTTGTGGTTTGTGGCGGTTTCTTTGAGAAGTTCTTGAAGAGCTTTATCGAAGTCCGGAGCTTGTTCAAGACGGTCTGCAAATTGAGAGAGGACTTCAGCTACAGTAAGATTAAGTACTACGTTGGGATCGGCAATGGATTGTGAGGAGGCAACCATCCGAAACTCGAACTTGTTTCCGGTAAAGGCGAAGGGCGAGGTGCGGTTGCGATCGGTCGAATCTTTTTGGAAGGCGGGCAGAGTCTTAACGCCAATGGCCAATTTTTCCCCTTGGAGAGATCGGTCAAGTGATCCATTTTGTAGTTGTTCCATAATATCGGAGAGTTGGTCCCCCAGGAAAATGGAGATAATAGCAGGCGGTGCTTCGTTAGCCCCGAGACGATGGTCATTACCGGGGTTTGCAGCGGAAACTCGGAGCAACTCCGCATAATCGTCGATTGCTTTGATCACAGCACAGACAATGGTAAGGAATTGGAAATTGTCATGAGGAGTCTTGCCGGGATCAAGGAGATTCTGACCATCGTCTGTCGACATCGACCAATTGTTATGTTTACCGGAACCGTTGATTCCGGCATAAGGTTTTTCATGAAGCAGGCAAACCATGTCATGTTTAAGGGCCACTTTTTTCAGGCTGTCCATGACGAGTTGGTTGTGGTCCGTGGCAATGTTCGTAGTACTAAAGATTGGGGCAAGCTCAAATTGCGCGGGGGCCACCTCATTATGTTGAGTTTTGGCAAGTACACCGAGTTTCCACAATTCGACGTTCAAATCATGCATAAAAGCGGCTATCCGTGTCTTGAGGCTGCCAAAGTAATGGTCTTCCAGCTCTTGGCCTTTAGGAGCCATAGCCCCAAATAAGGTACGACCGGTGAGCATGAGGTCCAGGCGTTTGTTGAAGAACTCTTTGTCCACGAGGAAATATTCTTGTTCCGGACCAACCGTACTGATGACCCGTTTAGTTGTTGTATTGCCGAAGAGTTTTAAGATGCGCATGGCTTGAATGGAGAGTGCTTCCATGGAGCGCAGGAGTGGAGTTTTCTTGTCAAGCGCCTCCCCGGTGTATGAGCAGAAAGCCGTCGGGATGCATAACGTTAAAATGCCACCATCTTCTTTAAGGAAAGCAGGGGAGGTGCAGTCCCAAGCAGTGTATCCTCTTGCTTCAAATGTAGCGCGAATTCCACCACTGGGAAAGGAGGAGGCATCGGGTTCGCCCTGGATCAGTTCTTTCCCGGAAAACTCCATGGTCACGAGGCCATGATTTGTCGGCGAGATAAAGGAATCATGTTTTTCTGCTGTGATACCAGTCAAAGGCTGGAACCAGTGGGTAAAGTGCGTTGCTCCTTTTTCAATTGCCCAATCCTTCATCGCATTAGCCACTATCTCGGCAACGCCAGGATCAAGAGGAAGTCCCTGCTCAATCGTTTTACGCAGGGACTTGTAGGTTGCTTTCGGTAAACGCTCTCTCATCACAGCGTCATTAAAGACGTTTTCTCCAAAAATTTTCATTATGCCTATTACCCCTTTCATGACTTTCAAATGTACCGCTAAAGAAACAAAAAGACCCTCCTTAAAGATTATTACCAAATCTTTAAAAAGCATCATTGCTCCATATCGAATATACTATAAATTTATCACTTTATTAGATCACTGACAAGATAAATTTTGAAGTATACAGTATTTAATGACCCTTATTAAACGTTTAGGTGACTTCTTTCCCCAATAATGGGTGGCAGAAACCTATACACTGAGATTGTTTCTGTCACCCAGGATGAATTATGAGATCGTTAGAATTCACTGCCCTACTTGTCTTGGCTCGATACACGTATATAATAGTATATCAATAAGGATAAGCAGGGATCCTACCGCCTGGTAACCTTGCATTTCAGGGATGATTGAGAAAAGGAGATCTGGACATGATAGAAATCGGGAAAATACAAAACTTAAAAATAACAAACTTTACATCCTTTGGTGCCTACTTAGATGCAGGTACGGGGGTTCGGCATGATAATATTCTGCTGCCGATTAAACAATTGCCGGAGGATTCTAAAGAAGGAGACGAATTAGAAGTATTTATTTACCGGGATTCTGAGGAACGGCTAATCGCCACCAGGAAAAAACCATTGGCTCAATTAGGGGAATTAGCTTACCTAAAAGTCTCAGCAAAAACTAAGATCGGTGCCTTTTTAGATATTGGCTTGGAGAGAGGCTTGTTCTTACCGTTTCACGAGCAGAAATTTCCGATCGTAGTAGGCAAGAGCTATTTGGTTAAGGTCTACCTAGACAAGAGTCAGAGATTGAGCGCGACGACAGAAATCTATAAATATCTATCCGCAGAATCTCCTTATCAGAAAAATGACAAAGTGGTAGGAACAGTGTATTCTGTAAATCCGGAGATCGGAGCATTTGTAGCCGTTGATGATAAGTATATGGGACTCATTCCGGTCAAGGAATATTTTAACGAGTTGCTGGAAGGGGATCGCCTTGAAGCACGGGTTATCAGGGTAAGGGAAGATGGCAAACTTGACTTATCGCCAAGAGAGTTGGCCTATTTGCAAATAGACAATGACACCTTGAAAATCCTTCAAGGGATCAAGAATCATCAAGGATTTCTTGCACTCAATGATAAAAGCAGTCCTGTTGAAATTCAAAGTCGCTTACAAATGAGTAAAGCTGCCTTTAAAAGAGCAGTTGGCAAGCTCCTCAAAGAAAATAAAATCATCCAGACGGATGGAGGCCTAAAAGAAGTACTTTAGTACTTTAAATTTCTATGCCCCAGCCAGCGTACTCCCAAGACGCTCACGACCAGTCCAACAAGGTAACTGGCATCGGCCCCGCCCAGTAAGGATTTAGCTAAAAACCCTGTATAAAGTGTTGATGCCATAAAAGGAATCGAGAGCAGGAGAGCAAGAATGTAGATGATCATGGACTGACGAGGAGTTATTGCGACGGGATGCTTACTCAAAGCCCGAGAACTTAAAAGTATACCTAGCCAAGGGGTAATCCAATAGGAGAGTAAGAGCAGGAAATTCTTATAGGTATCAGCGAAAGCCCCACTCCCCGAAGAGATGAGCAAAATGCCTAATCCACCCGTCAGTAAAGCGGAAACCCAACGGCGCAAGGGAATTCCTGCCGCTAAAAGGGACATGCCGCCGCTGTAGATAGCCAGTACATTAATCGGTATGGTACTTAAGGCAATGGTTAGCATGGAGGGAATGGCCAATAAACCCATTAATTGGACAATCAGAGCGATTGGATCAGCTTGGGGACTCAGACTGGTAACGGCAGCTCCGAGAACCTCCAGCCAGATTCCCGCTAACGCACTGCCAAGAAAGGTTAGAACGGCGATCTTTTTCGGAGAGGTTGAAGGATAAAGATAGCGGCTGTAATCGGAACTTACTGTGCAGAAGGCGATTTGATAAGCGAAAACGGCGGCGGCAACCAGCGCCATTAAGGGGAAACGTTCGGCAGAGGTTAGTTGCGAGGGTGCCCATAAACTTATTGCGGAAAGTTGGGGAACGATTCGGAAGCTCATAACCAAAAATAAAGCGCCGAGGACGAAAGTCATAATCTGAGCGAAACGGTGGATGAAGTTATGCCCAATTACAGCCACGACGATCGTTAAAGTTCCCAGCAAGAGCAGTCCGGTCAAATAGGAAATGTTTAATATTTTTTGGAGGGCGACGACACCTAAAACTATATCAACTGCAAACCAGCCGACATTACTGAGCCAATTAATAGGTCCAAAAAGTTTGAGACCGAGTGTCCCAAAGACCTGACCACTGGCTGCAATCTGGGGTAGGCCATGACGTGGGCCTTGGCTGGAAGTAATGGCTAAGAATAGGGTGCCAAAGACATTGCCCAGAATTATTGCTCCCACTGTCTCGATGAAGGAGAGGCCTAACAGAATTCCTAAGGTTCCGGTAAACCAGGTTAGGACATTGAGATTGGCAGAGAACCAAAAGGTGAAGACTTGGCTGGCGTTACCGTGCCGTTCTTGGAGAGGGATTGCTTCGATACCGTAAGGTTCAATTGTTAGAACTTTATCGGCGTAGGATGTTGTTGTGACAGTTGACATTTAAGTCATCACTCCTCTTGTTTATTTTGTTCCTGACATTGAATAAAGGGAAAATGGTTTTGAAGTTATTGAGGCGGGGACGGGTTCGGCCGCTCAGAATACAATCTTTGTCCGAAGAAAATAAAAAGTCCTCAACTTTAACAAGCTGAGGACTTTACCATTGTCTCAGAATACGGTACCTCCTTTCAAATTCGTCGTTTGAGGAGTTACTTATCGGCAGGTCTCCTGGCTTAGGATCATCACGAGCTGTCCCTTCCCGGCCAACAAGGACCAGTGGTTATGACAGCAGCTCTCCTTTTACAGTGGCGGGACCGCTCGGGATTTACACCCGATTCCCTATTCTCCTCATTAAAAGAGGCACCAATAAGCTCATTCTAAATTAGTTTGAACATAATAGCTTTTAATTAATTTCAATCATAGTAGACGAGGAAAGAAAAGTCAATATTTAAAATTCTTGAAATTTCTGCCCTATGTCATTACTATAAGGAGAGCAGAAGATCCCTGGGGCGAACCTGACATGTTTAATGTAACATAATTTATTGAGATGAGGAATCGGGATGAAAATCATAGTCGATGCCGACGCCTGTCCAAGGGCTGTTTTGCAGATCTGCCTGACAGTCGCACGTGAGTATGCTGTATCTGTCTGGACGGTTGCCAGTTTTAATCATAACATTGAGTCCGACCATCACGTGGTCGTAGGAAACGCTTCGCAAGAGGCAGATATCCGGGTCATGAATCTGGCGTTGGCGGGTGACGTGGCGGTGACTCAGGATTGGGGTCTGGCGGCAATGCTATTGGGAAAAGGGGTTAAGTGTCTGAATCCTGACGGGAAAGAGTTTAGCGCAAATAATATCGAATTTTTACTGGAGGAACGGGAGGCCAAAGCAAAGTTTCGGCGGAGTGGCGGCAGAACTAAGGGACCGAAGAAGAGAGGACAAGAAAATGACCGGCAGTTTATAGTCTGTCTGCAGAATATACTTACTCAGCTTAGATAACCAGAGAACCCAGCGCCGCATAATGCCGACCGTCAAATTTAAAGTTGAAAGACTTTGCACTTTTGGCAAAAGTTTATTAAACTAAGGGGTGTGGGGTTAATCGAAAAAGGTGAGCCCAAATCTTGAGAAAAAACGACGGAGGTAAATAATGAGTACGGTAGTAGAAACGAAAGAATTTCAAACGGAAATTCGGCAATTACTAGACATTGTAATCCACTCTCTCTATACTGAGCGCGAGATTTTCTTAAGAGAGCTGATTTCCAATGCTGCGGATGCAATGGAGAAACTGCGCTACATTCAGCTTACGGGTCCAGAGGTCAAAGACAAGGATTTGGAATTAGAAATCCATATTAATACGGATGATAACGCCCATACTTTAACGATTGCCGATACCGGTATTGGGATGACGAAAGAAGAATTGGTTGAGAATATAGGGACCATTGCTCATTCGGGTTCCAAAGAATTCATCAAACACCTCTCTGCTAAAGGAGATCAGAAGGACCTTAACCTCATTGGTCAATTCGGAGTTGGGTTTTACTCCGCTTTTATGGTCGCTGATAAGGTGACGCTTTATACTCGCTCTCATCATCAAGAGGGCGAAAGCTTGGTGTGGGAATCCGATGGTGTGGGGAGCTATACGATTACTGCGGGGGAAGAAGACTTAAGTCGGGGGACGAAGATGGTTCTCCACTTAAAAGAGGACGCCTATGATTATGCAAAAGAGGAAACAGTCCAACGAGTAATCAAACAGTATTCCAGCTTTGTGCCGTACCCGGTCACCGTCAACGGACAGAAAGTGAACACGGTTGACGCTCTATGGACCAAAAATAAAAATGAAATTACGGATGATGAGTACAACGAGTTTTATAAATTCATTGCCAATGCTCATGATGAGCCGCTTTTCCGCTTGCATTTCTCGTCAGATGCACCTTTGAATATTAACTCTCTCTTATTTGTTCCCAAGGAGAATTTTGAACAGTTCGGTTTCGGCCGAACCGAGCCGGGGGTAAACCTTTATTGTAAAAAAGTTTTGATTCAAGAAAAATCTCCGTCTGTTTTGCCCGAGTGGCTGCGTTTTTTAAGAGGGGTTATGGACAGTGAAGAGCTTCCGCTTAATATCTCCAGGGAAACTATGCAGGACAGTGCCTTAATCGGTAAACTCAACAAAGTGGTGACCGGTCGTTTCCTCAAATTCCTCGATAATCAAGTGACCGCTGAACCGGAGAAGTATAAAGAGTTCTGGGAAAAGTTCAACTTCTTTATTAAAGAGGGGGCAGCGAATGATTTCACGCACCGTAAAGAATTGGTGAAATTATTACAGTTTGAATCCTCAAATACTCAGGCGGGTGAACTGGTTTCATTGACAGATTACGTAGCCCGGATGAAAGAAGATCAAGCGGCTATCTATTATGTCAATGGTCCTTCCCGTGAAGTTATAGAGTCCGGTCCTTATCTGGAAATATTCAGGGATAAAGGCTTGGAAGTACTCTATACGTATGCGGCAATTGATGACTATATTTTTGGTACAGTAGGGGAATACGAAGGGAAAAAGCTCATTTCGGCTGATCAGGCCGATTTGGATTTAGGCAATGGTGAACAGAAGGTCAGAAGTGAACAAGCTCTGTCCGAAGAGGATGTTCAGGCCTTGACAAGCTGGCTCAAAGAGGTATTGGGCAGTAAAGTAACTGAGGTGCGCGAATCCAAACGTTTGGTAGACAGTCCTGCCGTGGTACTTAGCCCGTATGGGACGAACAGTATGCAGAGAATGATGCAACTTGTGAACAAGGATTTAAACAACGTGGGTCCCAGTGTTTTAGAAATCAACGCAGAGCATCAGATGATTAAACGTTTGGACTCGGCGCGGAAAAACGAGGATGCTTTTGCTAAAATTGCCGCAGAACAAATATTTGAAAATGCTCAAATCGCGGCAGGGCTCATTGTTGATCCGAGGGGCATGGTAAATCGACTCAATGAGATTTTGGAACGGGCGTTAGGTTAAAGCCGGATAAACTCAGAGGATTAATTTTTGTTAAGAAAGAGGACTGCTGATGGAACGCAGTTCTTTTTCTTTAAACACTAAATAAAATCAGTAATTTCTTGTGCGGAAAGTGATCTAAGGCGAAAAGGATCTGTATGTCCGGCTTAGAAAAAGTTGAAAATAGTCTGAGAAATAAGGCCTCGCTGAGAATTTCCAAAGTTAGTCATTGACTAATTCTTTACCAAGTGATAGTTTAAATAAGTGGCTAGTTCGCCATTGCACAAGATCTCAATTCGTCTAAAATATAGGTTGATACTGTAATATGATTATCTAATTGATCAATAAGGAATAAGAATTTTACAAGCCAATGAAAATTCCTTAGACTGATAGTGATAATAAGGACAAATGCAATTCCGAGCTGTTGATTTTGCATCACACCAAGCACGTCATCATTTAAGGTGCAGTTAGAGCATCTAAATTAATCTGAAAATGTGTTGTAAGGAAAGGTCGGTGTTGGATGGGGGGGATTGGCGCCATTCAACATCGACTAAATTGTCTCATAACACGAAGATCATTGATGGGTTGACTGACTGGTAATAGTGGGGGCCTAGCGAAGGTTTTTTTGCTTATTAAACTACAAGGAGTGGTTAAAATGGACCAAAAGCTGAAAGACCTTATAGTAGGAAAGAAATCTGTCATTTTGGAAAGGTGGTTTGATGCGATAGTCGAAACATATCCTTCTGATGCTACGGGTTTTTTGAAAAAACAGAAAGATAGGTTTACAAATCCGGTAGGTCATACAATAACTCAAGGAACGGAAGGTATTTTAGAAGTTCTTGTCGGAGAGAAAGAACCGACGGCGGATTTACTGTTTCTAAACGATTTTATTAAAGTTAGGGCTATTCAGGACTTTACGCCTTCGAAGGCAATGGCCTTTATTTTTCTCCTTAAAAAAGTGGTTAGAGAAGCACTGGAAAAGGAAATCAGGCAGAACCAGATCTATGATGCTTTGTTAAGGTTTGAAACGAAAATAGATGATCTGGCTCTTTTGGCCTTTGATATATATGTGAAATGCCGAGAACAAATTTACGAACTAAAGACAGATGAACTGAAAAGGATGACTTACACACTCTTAAAGAAAGCAAATCTAATGTACGAGATCCCGAACCAGGACCTGGAAGTCAAAGACCCGGAATGTAACCCAGAATGTAATAGATAAAGGAAGGAGGTCGTAGAGTGAAAGCACTGTTGTCTTTCCTCGCAGTTATTGTACTCATTCTGATCGCTACCCTAGGAGTGGATGCGGCAAATTTACACTATCTTTTTGGTATTATTATACCTTATCTGGCCTTTATCATGTTTGTAGGTGGATTTGTATATCGCGTCATAAAGTGGGGTCGTTCACCAGTACCTTTCCGCATTCCGACAACCTGCGGACAGCAAAAATCGCTTCCGTGGATCAAACAGAATAAAATCGAAAACCCAACATCCGCTCTCGGCGTGATAGTAAGAATGGTTTTAGAAATATTCTTCTTCCGTTCTTTGTTTAGAAATTCTAAAACAGAATTGAGGGTTGGAGCAGACGGCCCGAAATTATCCTACGGCTCGGCAAAGTGGCTATGGTTTGGCAGCTTGGTTTTTCACTGGTCTTTTCTCATAATTATTGTTAGACACCTTAGATTCTTTATAGAACCAGTCCCGCATTTATTGCAAATAGTTGACAGTATTGATGGTATGTTGCAGATCGGTTTGCCGCCGATTTACTTGACGGATCTTTTCTTTTTAGTCGGGGTGACCTTTTTGTTCCTCAGAAGAGTTTTTATTCCTCAAGTTCGGTATATCTCTCTCGCTGCCGATTATTTTCCGCTGTTTATGATTATGGGCATAGCGACTTCAGGGGTGCTCATGCGGTACTTCTATAGAGTCGATATTGTTGCGGTTAAAGAATTAGCGCTTGGATTAGTCCAACTGAACCCTGCTATTCCTGCCGGAATCGGAACTATATTTTATGTACACTTGTTTCTGATCTGTTCTTTGTTCGCCTATTTCCCAACGAGTAAGTTAATGCATATGGGCGGTATTTTCCTCAGTCCAACGCGGAATATGATGAATAACAATCGGATGGTACGACACATTAATCCGTGGAATCCTGAATTAGAATACCACACCTATGCGCACTACGAAGATGAGTATCGAGAAAAAATGAAAAAAGCTGGTATACCGGTAGAGAAGGAGTGATCGAGGATGGCTAAAGTGGAGAAAGTTAAACTACCTACACCAGAAGAAATATCAAACAATATTGACTTTCATCCTCCCGCAACTAGTTGGATGGATACACCAACCGAGTTCAAACCGGGTACCTATTGTTGGGGCGCAAAAGAAAAAGATCTTTTAACCCTTGGTTTACCTAATCCAAGACAATGGTCTCCGGCTGATGAAGACTGGAAGCTGCCGGTGGGTTGGGAAACAACCATCTTAGATGGGATTGCTGAGAGACTAACTAAATATCGCTCCTTTAAGATATTTATGGATATTTGTGTTAGATGCGGTGCGTGTGCCGATAAATGTCACTTTTATATTGCCACAGGTGACCCGAAAAATATGCCCGTTCTTAGAGCAGAGCTGTTGAGATCAGTCTACAAAAAGTATTTCACAAAATCCGGTAAATTCCTGGGGCGCTTAGCCGGAGCCAGAGAACTCGATGAAAAGGTGTTAAAGGAATGGTGGTCTTACTTCTTTCAATGTACTGAATGCCGTCGCTGTTCTGTTTTTTGTCCCTATGGCATCGACCAAGCTGAAGTGACCATAATTGGCCGGGAACTTCTGAACTTAGTGGGCTTGAACATTGACTGGATTGCCGGGCCGGCAGCGGCTTGTTATATGAAGGGAAATCACCTTGGTCTTGAGCCTCACGCTATTACGGGTAACATTGAGACGATGTGCGATGATATAGAAGAGATAACCGGTATTAAGGTGAATCCCACCTTTAACCGAAAAGGCGCCGAGATCTTGTTCATTACACCATCAGGAGACTTTTTGGGTGAGCCCGGTATTTATACCTGTATGGGTTATCTGATGCTTTTCCATGAACTTGGTCTTGATTATACTTGGAGCACCTATGCGTCTGAGGGTGGAAACTTCGGATTCTTTACCTCGAATGACACGGCCAAGCGACTCAACTATAAGATTTATGCTGAAGCAAAAAGATTAGGGGTCAAATATATCATTGGTGGAGAATGCGGCCACATGTGGAGAGTTCTGAACCAGTATATGGATACTTGGCATGGCCCAGCAGATTTCCTGGAAGTTCCGGTATCGCCAATAACCGGCACGAGATTTGAAAATGCTAAATCCACTAAAATGATTCACATTTCCGAGTTTACGGCTGATTTAATTAAAAACAATAAATTGAAACTTGACCCGAGCAGAAATGATCACCTGAAAGTAACGTATCATGATTCTTGTAATCCGTCCCGAGGTATGGGTCTCCTTGAAGAACCACGCTATATCATTAAGTCCGTTTGTAATAACTTCTATGAAATGCCTGAAAACACCATCAGAGAGAAGACGTTTTGCTGTGGGAGCGGGTCAGGACTCAACGCTTCGGAAAATATGGAACAGCGGATGAGAGGCGGATTCCCTCGGGCGAATGCTGTGAAATATGTTCAAGATAAACATGGCGTCAATATGATTGCCAATATTTGTGCTGTTGACCGGGCAGCGTTTCCGGCTCTGATGGATTACTGGTGTCCCGGGGTAGGGGTCACAGGAACTACAGAGTTAGTGGCGAATGCTTTAGTGATGAAGGGCGAGATAAGGAGAACGCTCGACATACGTCTTCAGGATTTACCGGAAAAGGGAGGTAATGGGTAATGTATAAAGGCGGAAAAATTATTGCTTCGCTTATTATCTTCGTAGCTTTCCTAACGTTCCCTTTCTTTTATAATATGGGTAAAGCCAACGCAGGGCCAGAAAATTTAGCTGCAAATACCAAGATAACGGCGAACACGCAGTGTGTTGAACCAGCGTCATATATGCTGGCTAATCACATGCAATTGCTCAATCAATGGAGACAAGCGTATGTTCGCGATGGCCTGACAGAATACACCAACAGTCAAGGCCAAACATTCAAGGATAATCTAAATACTTGTATACAATGTCATTCAACTGGGGCAGTATCGAACACAGTAGGATTGAGCAATCCGGCAGTAAAAAATGTAGGAGTGAGTAGTTCGGCAGTAAATACGTCTGATCAGTTTTGTGTTTCCTGTCATAATTATGCATCTGTAGAGCCGACCTGTTGGAGTTGCCATTCTGAACCAGGGGGGGCAACAAAATGAGCATTAACAGACGACAATTTCTGAAAAGAGCCGGCATTGTCACCGCATTGGGAATTGGTGGTTCAATTGGTCTGCACGGGAAAATAGTAGAGGCGGCAGCTGAAGCTGGGTATAAGACGTCTTCTCAAGCTCTCAACGCCAAGCACTGGGCCATGGTCGTGGATATGAGTAAATTTAAATCAGAAGATGATTTTAAGAAAGTTGCTCAGTCCTGTGTCAATATCCACAATATCCCGGACTTTGGCAATCCAAAAGATGAAATTAAGTGGATATGGGAAGACGATTACGAGCATACTTTTTCCGGCGGAGATAATGAATATTTAACTGATAGTTTCAAAGAGCTGCCTTTTGTCGTAATGTGCAATCACTGTGAAAATCCTCCTTGTGTCAAGGCTTGTCCAACCGGGGCTACTTTCAAAAAACCGGATGGAATTGTCGATATGGACTATCATCGTTGTATCGGTTGCCGATTTTGTATGGGGGCTTGTCCCTTTGGAGCAAGAAGCTTTAATTATCGGGACCCTAGGCCTTTCATTAAACAGATTAACCCGGATTTTCCGACGAGAACTCCAGGGGTTGTCGAAAAGTGCACTTTCTGTGTGGAGCGGTTGGCTGTAGGTCAGATGCCGGCTTGTGTGGAGGCCTCCAATGGCGGACTGATCTTCGGTGATTTGGATGATCCTAAATCTGAGGTTCGAAAAATTGTCAGTACAAAGTATACAATTCGCCGAAAAACAGACTTGGGGACTCAGCCAAGTGTTTATTACCTAGTGGGAGGTGGCGACCATGCTTGAAAAAGCTCTGACGGGCAGTAAAAAATATTGGGCATGGATCATCTTTCTGCTGATTGTAATTGCGGTAGGTTTCATGGCTTACCTTAGACAGTTTAGCTATGGTCTAGGATTAACAGGCATGAGCAGAGACGTATCGTGGGGCTTATACATCGCCCAGTTTACCTTTCTCGTAGGTGTAGCCGCATCGGCAGTTATGTTAGTCACGCCCTATTATCTGCATGACTTTAAAAAATTTGGCAAAATGGTTATCTTTGGCGAGTTTTTAGCGGTTTCTGCAGTAATCATGTGTATCTTATTTATCTTTGTAGATGTTGGTCAACCGATGCGGATTCTTAATGTTCTTCTTTATCCTCAGTTGCATTCAGTTATGTTTTATGATATGTGTGTATTATGTGGTTATCTCGCTATAAATATTGTAGTAGGATGGACTTCACTTGGTGCAGAACGAAAAGGTATTCCGACACCAAAGTGGGTCAAGCCGCTTATCTACCTCTCGGTTCCTTGGGCGTTCAGTATTCATACCGTAACAGCCTTTTTGTACGCCGGTCTTCCGGGCAGACATTTCTGGTTAACTGCTATTATGGCAGCACGTTTCTTGGCATCTGCCTTCGCGGCCGGTCCTTCACTGCTTATTGTATTGCTCTTAATTGTTCGAAAAGTTAGTGATTTTGATCCGGATCCCCCGGGTGTCGGTGCGATTCAATCGTTGGTGAAAATTATTAGGTATGCTATGATTGCTAATGTATTCTTCTATATTTGCGAGGTGTTCACGGCGTTCTATAGCAGTATACCTGATGAAATGGCAGCCTTTAAGTACGTGTTCGTTGGACTTGACGGACATACAAGCCTTGTTCCCTTTATGTGGACTGCAACCTTTCTTGCCTTTCTGGGGATTGCCTTGCTCGTTTTCCCGACAAGAAAGAATAAAGTCCTTCTGCCTATAGCCCTATTATCAATTTTCTTTGCAAACTGGATTGACAAAGGGGTAGTGCTCATTATTGCTGGATTTGTTCCAAACTCCTTTGATCGAGTAACGGAGTATTTCCCAACCAGTAATGAGATATCGATTGTCTTAGGTGTCTATGCGATTGGTTTTCTGCTCCTTACTGTCCTATATAAGGTGGCGATCTCTGTTAGAGAAGAGAAAGCTCAGTAGACTCAGCTGGTTTTTTTGATTCTTGTTTGGGAGGTGAGAGGATTAAGTTCTACATGTTGCTTATAAAAACATGTTGGCTTATTACGACTTTTGCTTTATTGTATACAGTAGGAGTCAAGCTGGTTGCCTAACCCAAACAACTATCAATTTTAATAAACTCAAAGGAGGAAAATAAAAATGGCTCAACTAGTAGTAGGTAGTTTAACAGTAGAATTGGATGAAGATGGTTTTCTTGAGGATCACTCAGCATGGAATGAAGACGTGGCTAAGGCTCTTGCTAGCACTGAGGAAGTAAGTGAGCTTACCGAAGAACACTGGAAATTGATCAATTATCTCAGAGACTATTATGCACAGTATGGTGTTGCCCCGATGGTTCGGAAAATGTGTAAAGATACCGGTTATGACCAAAAGAAAATTTATGTGTTATTTCCTGCAGGTCCAGGGAAAGGTGCCTGTAAAGTTGCTGGTCTTCCTAAACCAACTGGTTGCGTTTAATTTTAAGGGGGGGGGGGGTTACCCCCCTTTTTTATTACTCTTAAAAGTTTACTGCATTAGTCCAACCGAGACCAAATTTTGTCTCGGTTGGACTATTTAATTGCCCTTAAACACAGTATAATAACAACAAAACTCGTGCTTCGAATTTGTTCACTTCACAACCCAGTGGATTACAAGCAATTATTGGAAGGCGGTAGTAATCTTGAAACTCTTAAGTAGGAAAATTCAATGAATCAACTTTGGGAAATCCGAAAAAAAGTGGTCGAAACAGGAATCGAAATCCTTTCAACGAAACTCACGGTAGGAACCTGGGGAAACATCAGCTGTCGAGTCTCTGGAGAAGATTGTATCGCCATCACACCAACCGGGATGAGTTACGACTCGTTGGTACCCGAGGACGTCGTACTTTTAGATTTAAGCGGAAAGACTATTAATGGAGCTCGTAAACCTTCTATTGAAGTGCCACTGCACTTGGCGATTTATAATGCGCGTGAGGATGTCCAGGCGATTGTGCATACCCATAGTGTCTATGCAACAGCAATGGCTGTGGCTCGAAGAGACATTCCAGGAGCAATTGAAGATTTGGTGCAGATTGTAGGTGGTAATGTGCGAGTTAATGAATACGCACTGCCTGGAACAAAACAACTTGGTATCAATACAGTCAAAGCTTTGGAAGGACGTAATGCGGTATTGCTTGCGAACCATGGTATGCTGGGCGTTGGCCGAGATCTTCAAGAGGCCTTGAAAGTATGCCAGATTGTTGAGAAATCGGCTCAAATCGTACTCTTCTCGCAGTTTATCGGTGGGGTAGTAGAATTATCTCAAGACGATATTGACGGAATGAGAAAGTTCTATCATGAAGTGTACGGTCAGAGGTAATGAAAATCCAGCTAATTCATGGAGGATGAAAGAAATAGTTTTGGTTTTGGAGTATAATATATAGATAAAGCTATATTGTTATCCAATAAGCAATATGAACAGAAAGAAGGTAAGGAATACATGGAATATACTATTCGGGATTTAGCATTAGCACCTCTTGGGCAGCGTAAAATTGATTGGGTGACGCCTCGTATGCAAGTGCTTAATATGATACGTAAGGAATTCGAGGTGCAGTTGCCTTTTGCAGGTAAGAAGGTAGTCATCTGTTTACATATAGAAGCTAAAACAGCTTATCTGGCTCACGTTATTAGAGCTGGAGGAGCGGACGTGACTGTGGTTGCCAGCAATCCGCTTTCAACCCAGGATGATGTAGTGGCAGCTCTTGTTGAACAGGGAATCGGCGTACACGCTTGGTACAATGCTACAGAAGAAGAATTTAATCGTCATCTCCAATTGGCTCTGGATACTGAGCCGGATTTTATCATTGATGACGGGGGAGATCTTGTTTCGACGCTGCACACAACTCGTCCTGAGCTTCTGCAAAAAGTAAAGGGCGGTGCGGAAGAGACGACAACGGGTGTTCTGCGTTTACATTCTATGGTGCGTGATGGAGTTTTAAAATTTCCGATGATTGCGGTTAATGATGCTCAGTGTAAATACCTGTTTGATAACAGATATGGTACAGGACAATCTGTTTGGGACGGAATTATGCGGACGACAAACTTGGTAGTAGCAGGGAAAACAGCTGTCATTGCAGGGTACGGCTGGTGTGGTAAGGGAGTTGCTCTGCGCGCTAAGGGATTAGGAGCTTGTGTAATAGTCTGCGAAGTTAACTCCATCAAAGCCAATGAAGCCCTGATGGATGGGTTTGAAGTAATGCCAATGACTGAGGCTGCTCAGCAAGGAGATTTCTTCATTACGGTGACAGGTAATACGAACATAATTAATAAGGAACATTTTGTCTTAATGAAATCTGGCGCAATTATGTGTAATGCCGGACATTTTGATGTTGAGGTCAATGTGGCCCAATTAAAAGAAATTTCAATTTCCGAAAAAATTGCTCGGACTAATATTACCGAATATACTTTACCTGGAGGGCAGCTTTTGTACCTTTTGGCTGAAGGTCGTCTAGTCAATCTTGCTGCCGGTGATGGGCATCCTGCAGAAGTAATGGATATGACCTTTGCTCTGCAGGCACTTTCCCTTCAATACGTTGCTGCGAACTATGACAATCTATCGGCTGAGGTTTATCAAGTGAATACCGAAATTGACGAGAAAGTAGCTATGCTGAAACTACAGTCGCTTAATTTATCGATTGATAAATTAACCCCGGAACAAGTAGATTATCTTGCATCTTGGAGTTCTCACGAAGCTTAAATACTCAGAGCGATCTCTCTTTATAGAAAATGTATATTGTATCAAAACGAAAATCAATGGTGATTATAGCGGTCTGAGATAATTAACCATTGATTTTCTTTGTAACATGATCATGGAATAGATGGTTATAAATCTATAAGTTTTAGAATCAATTGTTTATATGAATTGAGTATTCAATATTCCTCTAAGCGATGGATGTTTTATAAAATTAGCTTCGAGAATTTAGATAATAAAATTTAATTTTCATAGAGAGAAAATCGGGAAGGATATTTACAATTTATCGAGAAATATTAAATCTTAATTTAGCTTATAATTTTTAGTTCTACATAATTGTTGTTCTGATACTATCGACATTACTCATAGAGTAAGTAATAGTAAAATAAAGTCAGATTATTTACTGCTGCTTTAGTTATCTGACTGATATAGGTAGAATTTATAAGAGACTAAATAGCCCAACAGAGTACTTAAAGGGGGAATATCATTGAATTGGTTACTTAACAAAAAAACGGCTTTTAAAATTGGTCTCTTGATTAGTATTATGTCTCTTTCACTGGGCGTAGTTGGTTTTGTAGGCTACTATTACTTTCATCAAGCAGCAGCTTTCCTCGATAACCTTTATTCGGATAATTTGATACAAATCCGCGATATTAATCAAGCTCGATCCGATAGTAATGCTCTGAAATCATCCGTTTTGGCAATTACTAGTTATACCATGGATGACGCTACTAAAAAACAACAGTTTGATCAAGTAACTACACGTGAAAATTCCATTGATAAGTTTCTTAAAGATTTCGAACCTTTTGCTACGACTGCTTATGAATCGGAAAGAATCACAAAAGCTAAAGATCAATTTAAGTACTTAAAGGATGTTATTCAAAAAACTATAGACTATTCGCAGGCGGGTAATAAAGCTCAAGCAATGGATTATTATTATAAAAACGGGTTTTCAAAACAAGATGATTTTCAAGTTCTATTGCGTGAAATAGGTAATTTCAACATTGACGAAGCCAAGGCCCAAGTGACTCACGATAATAATGTGATTGCCAGAGTCCAGCTGGTCCTCTTTATTTTACCGCTTGTAGCAATAGTTATTGCCATTCTGATCGGGATTGCAATTACTAGAATGATTGTGGGACCGCTTAATTTAATCTTGAAAAAGGTAGAACAAGTAGCTGAAGGAGACCTGAATGTTTCTGAATGTACTATACATTCCAAAGATGAAGTTGGTTTGCTCGCCACTTCTTTTAGCGTAATGATTTCAAATCTTCGCACGCTGGTTATTCAAATCAGAAACTCTGCTGAGCAGCTTGCGGCATCTTCGGAAGAAATAGTGGCCACAATGGAGCAAAATGCTGAAGTTTCCAATCAGATCAGTACAGCAATTACTGAAGTTGCGAATGGAACCGAACAACAGGTCAAGGCGCTGACGGAAACATCCGCGACGATTGAAGAGCTATCATCAAGTATTGAAAATGTAGCTGCCAGCGGCAATACTGTCGCCAATTCAGCGAGCACGACTGTTCAGATTGCTCAAGAGGGCCATATAACGATTAATCAAGCGGTGGAGCAGATGAGTACCGTTGGAACTTCAACTGAAGTTGTTCAAAATGCAGTCAATAAATTAGCCTTAGGTTTTGATAAGATCTCAGAATTCATTGATATAATTACTAATATTTCTTCTCAAACTAACTTATTGGCTTTAAACGCAGCTATCGAAGCAGCACGCGCCGGAGAACATGGTCGAGGTTTTGCAGTGGTAGCTGAGGAAGTACGTAAACTTGCTGAGTTATCTCAAAATTCAGCCGTCAATATCATTACTCAAGTTCAGGAAAACAGGGAAAATATTCGGGATGCAGGGATTGCCATGAATAGCGCGGTAAATAGTGTTAATGAGGGCGTTGTCGTTGTTAATACGGCAGGCAAGGCCTTTTCGAATATCACCGGTTTAATCAACGAAGTTTCTACACAAGTAAATCAGATTGCGGCAGCCGTTAAACAAATGGCCAGCGGAAGTCAGTACATTGTTTCTTCGGTCTTGGACATTGACGCTGTAAGTAAAGAAACGTCAAATCAAACAATGAACGTCAGTGCTGCAGTTGAAGAACAGACAGCGGCAATGGATCAAATCGCAGACAGCAGCAGGGGGTTGGCTAAACTGGCGGAAGAACTTCGCTATTCTATTGAAAAGTTCCAAATCTAAGGTCGCAAAATAATCTTTAGGAAAATTGCAATCTCACCCCAGAAGACTGTTCTCTTCTCAAGTAAAGAGGCACCCGGTAACGTAATGTCATCATTTCTAAAAAATTCATTTATATTCACTGACTGTGCTGAGTAGGCGGCATGGTGTCTGATATGCTGAGAAACATCGTTTTTGGACGGTGTTTTTTACTATAGTTATGCGGTTCAAGTTTTGGGCGGTATCAAGGCCAAGGCAGTTGTCCTTACAAAGGCTTGGCGCTAGCCAAGATTTTATAACGAAAATGTATGCTATAATGTAATATCACAAATCTCAGGAAAAGGATTCTTCTCTTAGTTTAAGAAATCTATATAAGGGGAGAGAGGCTCAGGTATGGGAAAGATACTGGTTGTAGCGGAAAAACCATCTCAAGCACGTGAATATGCCGCTGCCATGGGAGTTATGGGTAAAAGAGACGGCTACCTGGAAAATGAACAGTATGTTATCACCTGGTGCTATGGCCATCTCTTGGAGTTGGAGCGCCCGGAATCATATATGGATATCGAGCGGGTCGGGAAACGTTGGAGTTTAAACCGTCTGCCTGTTCTACCTGGTTTGAATGCTTTTCGCCGAGTAGTCAAAGCTGGGGCGATCAAACAATTTCAAGTAATTCAACACTGGCTAAGATCTTCGGAAATCGAAGCGGTTATCTGTGGCACGGACGCTGACCGGGAAGGGCAGTTGCTCTTTCAGGAAATCTGGGAAGCCTCTAGCTGCAGTAAACCCTTGTCTAGGCTCTGGATTTCCTCCCTGACGACTGCGGCAATTCGAGAAGGTTTGCAGAGCCTGCGGCCCGCAGAATCAGTGGCTGGACTTGCGGCTGCCGGGAACGGTCGAGCGTTTGCGGATTGGGATTTTGGAATGAATCTCACGGAAGGGTTTACCGCCTTGTTTGGGAGTTTTGATGTCGAGCGGAAAAAACCCAATGTAATTTCGATAGGACGGGTTCAGACTCCGACTCTGGCCTTGATCGTCGAAAGAGAATGGGAGATTGAACGCTTTGTTTCGCAACCATACTTTGAGGTTCGGGCTGAGTTTGTTTCGTGTCAGGGGGAGTATCCCGGAAAATGGTTTGACCCCAGCGAAGAAACAAAACGCCTTACAGATCCTCAAGCTGCTAAGCTAATCGTCTCTAAAACCCAGGGAAGAGCCGGAATAATAACTAAAATCGAGCAAAAAGATGTACAGGAGCCTGCGCCGCTTCTTTTTGATCTGACTAGCTTGACAATAGCAGCCTCTATAAAGTACGGGTTTGGTGCGGAAAAGGTTTTGCAGTTGGCCCAATCCCTGTATGAGAAAAAGGCCATTACTTATCCGCGAACCGACTGCGCTTATTTATCCGAGGACTTGATTCCAAAGTTACCCGATCATCTGCAGGCTATACAGCAAGAGCCGTATGCGACTTTAGCGGATGAAGCAGCTATTTTTGGTGTGCCTACGGGCAAGCGGGTGATCAATACGATCACCGCCCATCATGCTATTATACCGACGACCGAGAAGGTCGCCATTGAGAGACTTAACAAGGAGGAACAGAAACTGTACGATCTGATTGTTCGCCGTTTTCTGGCTGTCTGGTTTCCTCCTGCTCGGTATCACCAGACAGAAGTGGTGACCGCAGTAGAGGGGGAGTCCTTTCGCACGAAAGGTAAAGTACAACTGAGTTCAGGCTGGAAAAAGGTCTATGGGCCTGATGAACCGGACGAGGGGGTTGCACGCAAGACCAAGCGGAAAACTGACAGCGAGCAGGCAGATGATGAGAATACTAGGCTGCCGCCATTAAGCAAGCAAGAGGAAGTTCAGACTAAACGTGTTTTCAGTGAAGAAAAGAAAACGAAACCGCCTAAACGCTTTACTCAGGGCGACCTTCTCAAGGCAATGGAAAGCGCGGGCAAGCAGATTGATGATGAGGTGCTGCGCCAGCAATTAAAGGGCAAAGGTTTGGGAACAGTGGCAACCAGACCGGCTATCTTGGAAAACCTCATTGAACGAGGATACATCCTGCAGGACCAAAAGGTGTTGATACCTACAGCGAAAGGGTCTGAACTGATTCGTCTCATAAAGGAACGGCTTCCTCAAGCTCAGCTCTTGATCAGTGCGGAAATGACCGGGCAAATGGAATTTAATCTGTCTAAGGTGGAAAAAGGAGAGCTGACGATCGAAGGTTATATGGCGGACGTGGAAGAGGCCATCGGTCGAATTATTGAGGAACTGCGTTCCTTTGAACGCCGGCATGGTAAATCTCCGTTGGCCTTTGCCCCTACGACACAAACCCAAGGAGTAGGAAAGAGCCGTGAGGCCAAAACAACTCGCAAGGTGTCTAATCAAAGTCGGCAGTCGTCAAAGTCAGGCGGGACAGTCAAAGTTGAAAGAAATTTATCGGCGCAAGAAAAGGGTATAATTAACACAATTAAGGAGCCTCCAAGATCGAACAGTAAAACGTCAGATGAAACAGAAGTTGCAATTGACCACAAACTCGTGCCGCAAACAAGCGAAACTCAGCCCAAAAGATTAGGAGTTTGTCCTAAATGTGGGGGAGAGGTGATCGAAGGGCAGAAAGGATTTGGTTGTGCAAGTTGGAGAAATGGATGTCGCTTCGTTGTTTGGAAAGACCCGATATGTGGCAAAGTGCTTACTGCAAATCAGATAAAAAGTCTGTTGAATAAAGGAAAAACCCCACTGATCAAAGGGTTTATTTCTAAGTCAGGCAAAAAGTTCGCAGCTTATCTGATCTGGGAAAATTCAGCCGAGGCAAAATTGAAATTTGAGTTTGAGTGAGCAGGTGAGCTTTACAATAATCTCAGTCAAATAATTAACGCAGACAGGATGGAGATATTAATGCTAACATCATTTGAATCTTTAGGATTGGCTGAAGCTCTAATAGCAGCACTGAAAGGACAAGGTATCATAAACCCGACAGAAATTCAAGAACTAGTCATCCCTGTTATCATAGCCAATCGAGATGTTGTGGGTCAATCAGAGACAGGTACGGGAAAAACCTTAGCTTATCTTCTTCCTATTTTCCAGAAAATTGATATGCAAAGGAGAGAAACTCAAGCCTTGATTCTTACTCCGACTCATGAACTTGCTATTCAAATTCAAAAAGAAATAGATATCTTGGCCAAAGATTCGGGCTTTTCGGTTACTTCGACAGCGATCATTGGGAATGTCAACATAACGCGGCAGATCGAAAAACTCAAGGTAAAACCGCAGATTATTGTGGGTTCCAGCGGACGAATCCTCGAACTGATCCATAAGAAAAAGATTTCAGCCCAAACTATTAAAACGCTGGTTCTTGATGAGGCCGATCGCTTACTTGATGAAAATAATTCACAAACGGTTAAGGCAGTCATTAAGACAACCTTAAACCGAACGCAGTTGTTGCTGTTTTCGGCCACCTTACCTCCGGCGAGTTTGGCGCGAGCTTCTGAACTGCTAAAAAACCCGGAGATCATCAGGATTACAGATAAAGTTATGATTGCTCCCACGATTACTCATAGCTATTTCTTAGCCGAACAAAGAGATAAGATCGAAGTTTTGCGCAAGATAATTCGTCATGTTATCCCAAGACGAGCCTTAATCTTTATCAACAAAAGTGAAGAAATAGAGAAGACTGTGGAGAAGCTTAAGTATCACGGCTTAGAAGCGGAAGGAATTTACGGAGGTGCGAATAAGACTGATCGTAGGAAAGCTATGGATGATTTTAGAGGCGGTAAGGTCAGCTTGCTCGTAGCCTCAGACTTAGCAGCCAGAGGCTTGGACATTAAAGGGGTTACCCATATTATCAATCTTGATTTACCCGAAGATCCTCAGCTTTATCTTCATCGGGTAGGGAGAACCGGCAGAGCCGGGGAAAGCGGGATAGCGATTTCTATCGTGAACGCTAAAGAGGTTTTCAATATTAAAAGATTAGAGAATACCTTCGAAATCAGCATTACCCCTAAGGAGATGGTCCTGGGGAAAATTGCAGATTCCTCCAAAAATTCAGCCACAATGAGAAAGAAGGAAAACTGAGATAATTCTGACTTTTATATTTCAAATGTAGTATAATTAGCTAAAATCAATGATTGGGACGCCGATCCCATTATTAAGGAGGAAATTATGTTTGCAACTCCTTTGGATTTAGCTCAGGCGCTTGAAGAAGAAGGATATCTTATAGATGAGGAAGCAGCGACCACGATGTTCCTGGCATTGGCCTTAGAAAAACCTTGTCTCATTGAGGGCCCGGCCGGGGTTGGTAAGACACAGTTGGCCTTAGCCCTAGCTCGTGCAGAAAAACGAAAATTGATAAGATTGCAGTGTTATGAAGGGCTTGATTTGAGTAAGGCCTTATATGATTGGAATTATGCTAAACAGCTTTTGCGCTTACAGCTTGCCAAGACGGAAGATTGGGATGAGATCAAAGTTGATCTGTTTTCAGAAGAGTTTTTGCTATCCCGGCCCCTTTTGGAATCACTTCTTTCTCAGCAACCGGTGCTTTTGCTGATCGATGAATTAGATAAAAGTGATGAGGAATTTGAGAGTTTCCTCTTAGAGTTATTGGCAGAATTTCAAGTCACGATCCCTGAACTGGGAACTATTTCTTCGAAGGCAAAGCCCGTTGTGATCTTAACCAGTAATAATACCCGCGACTTTAGTGATGCTTTAAGAAGGCGTTGTATACATATCTATTTGACGTATCCTTCATTAGAGAGAGAAATTTCAATCCTTAGTTCGCAAGCTCCCGAGCTTTCGGAGCGATTAGCCAAGGATGTTTGCGAATTCGTTGCCAGGGTCAGAAAACTGCCGTTACAAAAGTTGCCCAGTGTATCGGAGACAATCGATTTTGCCAGGGCTCTGCAGGCGCTTCACAGGACGGAATTAAACTATGGTGAACTTATGGGGACGCTCAGTGTATTGCTGAAATACCCGAAGGATATAGCCAAGTTGGAAGAGCGGCTCAAAAAGTGGGAGACCGAAGTATCTTAGGGTCGTTAAGCGTGGGTAGGAGTAGGTATTGAATTTTGCTTGTTAATATAATGTGAAGGGACGAGTCTATGAATGGATGGAATTTTATTAAGTTAGTTCATGCTTTGAGACAGGTTTCTGTATCGATATCCTCCCAAGATATATTTGAAGTTCAAACCTGTTTAGTTCGCTTTCCTGAGATAGCGGAGAAGCGGATAATGAAATCGATATTTATTCACCGTCCCCAAGATGCGGCGATTTTTGAGACGGTCTGGCGTATCCTGATAGAAGATCCGGGGTCGAGCATTTCGGACCATTCTGAGGAGGGGATAAAAGATCCTGGCTTAGAAGAGAATCAAGACAGTTCGGGGATCGGAGGAAAAGGAGTTGGACGTGGAAGCGGAGGAGTGAGCCTTACAGCAAAAGGCAATAGTTTGGATTCATCACCCATCTCTAATCTGATTCCTTTTAGCCGGCTTGAGGAACTAGCTCGCAGTGGATCAGAGTTTGAAGATACGGTTAAAACTATTTTAGCAGAAATGGATTATTATGCATGGATCAATTCTTATGATCTGGCTTATCAACGTGGTGCACTTTCGGAAGAAACCTGGTATATGCATCAGGAGAGTCGGGCTTCCCTGGTCAGCGAAATTCGGCAGCGCTTATTGACGGCTCAAGTTAGCAATGAGAACAGTTGGGAGCCCCTTGTTCGGCAGCATTGGTTGTTTAAATCTTTAAGTACATTAACAGAGAAAGAAAAGGAGCTCGTCAAGTCAAGTATTCGCAAATGGGCGCGTAAATTAGCAGTAAGACCGGGATCACGGTGGAAAAATAGTCGTCGTGGAACAATAGACATTTCCCGGATTGTTCAGCAAAGCGTCCAATGGGATGGCCTGCTTTTCCAGTTAAATTATCGCCAGAAAATTCCGCGAGCTTCGGAACTGGTGGTTTTATGTGATGTCTCAAATTCTATGGCCGCGTTTGTCGAGTTTTTAATCTATCTAGTGACGTGTCTTCGAGCTCGGTTTCGAAAGATACGAGTGTTCTTTTTTATTGATTCCGTTTGGGACGTTTCTGAGTTTGTTTGTGATGATGATTTAAGTGGCGTAAAACAAGAGATTAAAAGCTGGGGGGATAAAGTGAGCTCTGGCTTCTCAGATTATGGAGAGGTATTTAAGGAACTTGCTGAACATAAACTCAGAGATGTCTCAACACGGGCGACCCTTGTTATCATGGGAGATGGTAAGAACAACTATCGGCCTGCCCAAGCGGAATACTTAGTACGGATTTCCGATAAAGTACGTAATGTCTTCTGGCTAAACCCCTTAGACATTGAAGAGTGGGATGAACGGGATAATATGATGAAAGAGTATCAAAAATATTGTTCGAAAGTTTATCGTTGCCGTTCTGCCAGTGATTTACAGAAGATTGTACATGATGTTTTCTAGAGGAGGTTAGAAGCATTTTCATTCTTTTAGGATTCATTGTCTTGATCACCCTGATTCAGCTTATTTTTTGGGGTTCAGTTATCTTCTTAGAAAATAGGGATCCTACAAAAACTGTAATTTGGTTATTAATTCTTGGAACTCTACCTATTTTGGGCACGCTGCTTTATATGGTTTTAGGACGAGTTGTGCGGAAACACCAACTTTCTCAGCATAAACAGAGAAGACAGGAGCAGACTGAGGAAATTCTGAAGAATTGGCAAATTAGACCCAAGGCAGAGGATATAGATCAAGCAGCAACTATTTCGATGAATAAAAAGCTGACCCAGCTTTTACTTAACGATGCGGTTGCGCCGCTAACCCTCAATAATCGTTCTGAAGTGCTTACAAACGGGCAAGAGACGTTCACGGCACTTTTTGCTGCCCTGGAAAGCGCTAAGGATCACATTCATCTGGAGTTTTTCATTTTTCATAATGATGCGATTGGTCAAGATATCCTTAACCTGTTGATTTGCAAAGCGTCTATGGGTGTTAAGGTGCGTGTCCTTGTGGATGGGTTGGCAAACCGATCCTTAACGAAACGTTTTGGAGAGTTGAAGAAAGTTGGGGTTGAGGCGGAAGGGTTCTATCCTGTTCATTTTCCCTTTTTATCGAGACGGCTTAACCTGCGCAATCACCGCAAAATTGTAGTAGTCGATGGTCGGGTAGGTTTTCTTGGCGGCTTAAACGTTGGAGACGAATATTTGTCACGGAACAAGAAAATCGGATTTTGGCGGGATACCTTCCTAAAATTAGAGGGAGATTCCGTTAATTTTCTGCAAATGGTCTTTTTGAATGACTGGAATGGTGCAACTCATCAGAATATAAATGATCTCATCTACTATCCGCAGCCCCAGCACTTCGAAACTCAAATTACACAAATCGCTGCCACTGGCCCTGATTCGGATTGGGGATCCATGTTGCAAATTTTTTTTGTAGCCTTAACCAGTGCTGAAAAGTCGATCTATATCGAGACACCCTATTTTATTCCTGATGAAGGGTCCGTCATGGCCTTAAAGACTGCTGCTCTTAGCGGTTTAGATGTCAAGATTATTCTCCAAGGAGTTCCGGATCATAAGATTACCTATTGGGCCTCCCATTCCTATATTGAAGAATTACTGGAAGTGGGCGTTCAAATCTACCGTTACCAAAAAGGGATTCTTCATGCTAAAATCTTGATTCTCGATGGCACAATCGGAGTAGTGGGCTCGACGAACTTTGATATTCGCAGTTTTAGCTTAGATTTTGAGATTAGTGCTTTTATTTATAATTGCAATTTTGCCCAACGTTTAATAGACGATTTTTATCAGGATCTCGCCGATAGTGAGGAAATAGCCTTGGCGGACTATAAGAAGCGGCCGCTGTCAAACAGGATCAAAGAATCGAGCGCTCGTTTATTTTCGCCGCTGCTCTAGGTGGTCTGCTATTGTCGGATACATAATGTTTATTATAAAAAAGTAATTTCTTCAAGGAGGAAATTACATGATTATGGAGAATACTAATTAGCATAGTTTAAATTAAAAAGAAATGAGGGATTATTTGATGACAAACTTAAGAGAACTCTATGTTTGCAGTGTTTGTGGAAATGTTGTTGAAGTTGTTAATACAGGGGCATCTGCGTTAGTTTGCTGTAATAAACCCATGGAGAAATTAGTGGCGGGTAGTAAAGATGCCAGTCAGGAGAAACATGTTCCTTTTGTTGAGTCGATTGACGAGGGTATAAAAGTTAAAGTAGGCAGTGTAGCACATCCGATGGAGGAAAAACATTATATCCGATTTATCGAAGTCCTGACCAAGGAACAAGTTCTCAGAGCGGAACTTTTCCCAAATCAAGCCCCGGAAGCTTTATTTTTAGTCAAATCAGAAGATGTGCTGGAGGTCAGAGAATACTGTACAGTTCACGGTCTTTGGCAGACTACTAAATAGTTACTAGTTATAAAAGAGATAAGTAGGATCAGACTGCTTATCTCTTTTAATGATGAAAGAAAAGTTCGATACCTTATCTGCAGGATGGAAAGCTATCCTGATTGGACTTATTAATTCGGCGTCAACAACTAGCTGCCATCCAGTAATGAAGCAAGAGGCTGACCTAGCAACTTAGGTTAGCCTTTTTATAACAGGCAGCCCAAGTAGGATATTGCCAATTAACACCAAATATGAATTTTCCTGTTTTTTTGCTGTGACAATTGTGCTATAATGTGAAAGGCGGCGGAAGAATGTTTATATTTATAAAATAAAAAAGAAAAATGAGAATTTTCCGTCTCTTAATTTGAATTTTATATGGCAAAGAATATTGAAATTGGGGCATCCATAATAATCTGTTAAAACCATTATATCTACGTCGAGAGTAAAGTTGCCTTGCAACCCTTGTCTCTGAAGACAATGGGCTACTTGAGCGCCCGGACAACGCTTCTGATTATCGTGAAATTTCTACATTAAGAAGCGCTTACCGGAGTGTAAATTACAGAGTTCGCATAATTGTGACATTATAATTCAATATAGAAATAATCTACTATATAATATATTAATTGCGCTCACGTTGACTTATTATGACCTTAGTGCTAATCTTAACTAAGTATCTTTTGTACAATCTATAGGTGACTTAAACTGAATAGGTTATGCTTTGTTGGTATAATTAACAGTTGTTTGCTCATGTGAAAAAAATTATATCAGTCTTTATTTTTGTTAATATTTAGTTATTACCTTATTTTAGAGATCCCCAGTCGATGAAAGCAAATATCCGCCCACTTTCAAAGTAGGAGGATTGCTATTAGGTTGGGACAAGAAAATTATTGTCTCAACTGGCCCGGTGAAAACCGGGAGTCTATTGGCATATAAGGGAGGTAAAAGGATGGCATATAAGAGTATACTAGTGGTTGGAGGAGGAATAAGCGGACTTACTGTTGCAGTGGAAGCTTCCGAGGCAGGGAATGAGGTTTATCTCGTTGAAGAGAAATCTTACCTTGG